>Ga0299912_10005385_pt1 | contig 10520 bp, 11 predicted proteins | sample RVTome_2_FD_207667 | JGI IMG/M metagenome (GOLD analysis project Ga0299912, IMG submission 207667) | Soil microbial communities from uranium-contaminated site in the Upper Colorado River Basin, Wyoming, United States - RVT95D214 (version 2) ... | reverse complement strand
CCAGGCAGAAAATTTCTATGGTGTTCACAAAGACAAGCCATTCTTTGGCGAGTTGACATCATTTATCACATCAGGACCTGTTGTAGCTGCAATCATTGAAGGGAATAATGCGATTGCTACTACCAGAATAATGATTGGCGCAACAAAATCGTTTGAGGCAGACCCTGGCTCTATTAGAGGGGACTTCGGATTGGGATTCAGCGAAAACATTATTCACGCATCAGATTCACAAGAAAGTTTTGATCATGAATCGAGGGTAGCATTTGAGTGATCTGATTTGCACATTCGTCAGCCAATAGTGGCAGTTCTTGGCCACGTAGATTCTGGAAAAACATCTCTCTTAGATAGAATTCGCGGAACAGGCGTTCAAGGCAGAGAAGCGGGCGGAATTACTCAGCATATTGGCGCAAGTTTTCTTCCAACTGAAACAATTAAGGAAATGTGTGGCCCATTATACAAAAAACTTGAACAGTCAGAAAACAAAGTTCCTGGACTTTTAGTGATCGACACCCCTGGACACGAGGTTTTTACAAATCTTCGTTCCAGGGGAGGGTCTGCTGCTGATATTGCGATTTTAGTAGTTGATGTCAATCGTGGATTTCAACCACAGACAAATGAAAGTTTAAAAATTCTACAGAGCAGAAAAGTGCCATTTGTTGTTGCACTAAACAAATGTGATCAAATCTCCGGATGGCGAAAATCCGAAACTAAATTCATTTCCCAATCCATCAAAGAACAAGATGCATCAGTTCAAGCTGATCTGGATCAAAAACTCTATGATGTTGTGGGGACTTTATCTATTTTAGGATACAAATCTGAAGCATTTTACCGTGTACAGGACTTTAAATCAGAAATTGCCATAGTCCCTATCTCTGCACGTTCTGGAGTTGGTATCCCTGAACTACTTAGCGTTTTAGTTGGATTGACTCAACAATATCTTCAAAAAAGACTCAGCCAAGAAGAAAAAGAACCGCGCGGTATCGTGCTTGAAGTAAAAGATGAGGTTGGATTAGGACAAACAGCTAACATCATCTTGATTGACGGGATAATCAGGAAGGAAAATAGCATAGTTGTTGCAAAACGTGATGGCGTAATAGTTACAAAACCCAAGGCATTACTTTTACCAAAACCTCTTGATGAAATGCGTGATCCTCGAGATAAATTCATGGCAGTTTCTCAAGTGGAAGCGGCAGCAGGTCTGAAAATTGCATCGCCTGATCTTGAAGGTGTTCTTCCAGGTAGTACGCTGTATGTTGCATCAAATGCCGAGGAGATTGCAAAATACACCAAACTCATTGAATCTGAAATGAAATCTGTGTTTGTTGATACAGAAACCAATGGAATTATTCTAAAATGCGACACTATAGGCTCGCTTGAGGCCATAATGGAGATGCTCAGACGTTCCCAAGTTCCTGTTGCCAAAGCTGACATTGGCCCTGTAACCAGACGAGACGTAATAGATGCAAAAGCAATCAAAGAAAACGATAGACATTTGGGAATTGTTTTGGCATTTAATGTCAAAGTATTGGCTGATGCAAAAGAAGAATCAGAAACAAGCCACATCAAACTCTTTGAGGACAGGGTAATCTACAGTTTAATTGACAACTATAACGCATGGGTGGAGGAAGACTCTGCTAATGCAGAAGATGCAATGTTTGCAGAACTGACCCCTGTATCCAAATTCACTTTTCTCAAAGGGATGGTTTTCAGAAATAACAATCCTGCAGTATTTGGAGTGCGTGTAGATGTTGGAACTCTGAAACACAAAATACCGTTTATGAATATGGCTGGTAGAAAGGTAGGAAACATACACCAACTCCAGCTTGATAAAAAGACCGTGCCTTCAGCAAAGGCAGGAAACGAGGTTGCGTGTTCTGTTAAAGATGTTACAATTGGAAGACAAATTTTTGAGGAAGAAGTTTACTATACATTCCCACCATCACCTGAAGCAAAATTACTGCTCAATAAATTCATGCATAAGCTGAGTACTGAAGAACAAGTGGTTCTAAATGAGATAGTGAGAATTCAGCGAACGATAGAGCCCATCTATGCTTACTAGTTTGAATGTTTTTTACAAATCATGTGGATTCCAGGGGCCCCTACCGCCCCCATCATTTTATCTATTATTTGTCCTGACTTGAACATGATAAAAGTTGGAATTGACTGTACTGCATATTTCGTAGATATGTTTTGATTCTGATCAACATTGACTCTGGCAAATTTTACATTTGGATATGTCTTTGAGAGACTCTCAAATATCGGATGCATTGATTTGCATGGACCGCACCACTCTGCCCAAAAATCCACCAGTGTTGGGTTCTCCGCAGATACTGTTTTGTCGAAGTTAGACTCGTTCAAATCTATAATCCCAGGCTCAATTACGGGCGATGCTTTTGGTTTTAGCATCTCCTCCATCTTTCTTTGCATGATTTTAGCAATTTCTGGGTCTTCAGACAATGTGTATTTTTATTATGTTCTACTAAAAAATCTATGTTGACAAATCATCATCTGCTGTTTTGATGGGTATCGCTTCAAATCTTTTTGAATTGCAAATTGGGCACCCATCTATGTATCTTGTAAAACTGACTGAGGTGTATGCAATTCCACATTCCCCACAAATTCTTAGATTTCTAGCTAGCTTGCCCATCATTGATTGTGGAAAAGTATTGTGATTAAAACTTAGCTTTTAATTTTTTACCAGAACTTCCACCAGGGCTTTACAACTGGTTTTTCAACAAGTGTACATATTCCGTCAATCAGGTTTGTTCCAGGTCCACATATGCCGAACTTTTTCTCTTTAACAATCGGCTCTTCCAATCCTGCTGCTTGATAAATTGAAGAATACTCTGAATAGTTGTCATCAAACCATTTCTTGTATGTTGGTTCTTTGTTGTATCTGTCAACATAGCTCTGCGGATCCTTTGTTTCATCCACAAACGGTGCTGGAATGAGCAATGGCTCTTCCAATCCCACTGCTTGATAAATTGAAGAATACTCTGAATAGTTATCATCAAACCATTTCTTGTATGTTGGTTCTTTGTTGTATCTGTCAACATAGCTCTGCGGATCTTTTGTTTCATCCACAAATGGTGCCAATCCATTTGGCTCTGTCGGTGTTGGCTCAGGCTCTTTTTTTAAGTCTTTTACTGGTTCGACATATGCTTTCCTTACTGTAATTGTTACGTTTTCTTTATCTTCTTGACCTCCACTGTTTACTATGACATCAAAATTATACATTACATCCTGAATATTTCCATGAGATTTTGATGGAGTCCAAACAAATTTCCCCGTACTTGAATCAATTGTAGCACCGGTCGGCTCATTCTTTAAACTAAATACTGAATCTTTAACTGAACTGTCGATAAGACTAGCTGTGAATGTAACGGTCTTTTCAACTTCGACTGTTTTATCTGGGATTTCATTTAGTTGCAATACGAAATCAGGAACTTCAAATACTTTCTCCCCGTCAAATTCTAGAAGAATGCTAGTTCCGTTCTCAATTTTATTCACAAATGCTGTTGCATTATAAGTTCCAATTGCAGAAAAAATATTTTTTACAGACTGTGGAATTGTCTCAAATTCTCCCACAGGATCAGAAAAACCACCAAGTAGTTTTGATTTTCCGGTAGGATCTTTGACTGCTACATTTACTAATGTGCTACCCTCATTTTCACTACCAAAAAATGATATCTTTTCATCAACCGTGTAGAAGTTTTTTCCAAGGGACACTTCTGTCACTTCAGCATGGGCAGGCACCATCATTATAATTACAAGTGAAAATATCGAAAATAGTCCTAATTTTCTTTGCATGATGGTGAGTTTGCAGCCGAGTCTTTTAAAAAACGCGTATAACTTATTCTAGGGGATTGCGAATAATTATTCACAAACTTTACAGGTCGAGCAGAAATCGCATGTAAACCCCATTACTGTCTTGTCTTATCTCCATGTCGTAAAATGTGGGTGCCTTGATTTCCACTTTGAAATTGTGCCTTTTCACATCCAATGTTTCTCCATACGCGGTTGCGTTGATTTTGTATCCGTCTTCTTCTTCGATGTCAAATTCCAGTCTTTTGATTGCAAATCCCTCTGTAATGAGAATAAATGGTATTTCCTCCAGCCAGCTATACAAAAGATAGCGGATGTCTTTTCCGTTAGCAGAGAATTCCATCTGTCCTTTTTCTTCTACTTTGTCTTGGTCTAGAGTTAAATTAATTTCTGCATCAGCTGCGACTGCAAATGCCTCTTTGAGGTCTTTTGCAGTAACTTCAATTATTGCGTCAGTAGCATGATCTAAAAACTTGTAACTCATTTGAAAATTTGTACTCTGTCTAATTATTAATTTAGGTGGTTTACTCTGCTTTCTCATCTAGTTGTATGATCCCAAACATGTTGCCTTCAGTGTCTGCACATTGTGCAAACCATCCAACTTTTAGAATTGCCATTTTTGGTATGATCAAATGCCCTCCATTCTCTGTGATTTTCTTTGCAAATTCATCGACCGATGTGACATTAATTGTATTTGACATTCCCATTTGACCTGGAATTCTTTTTGACATCCCTCCATCAATTCCTGGCTGCTCTGTCCCTGTCTTTGCCATCCAGTAGTCTACCGGTCCATCCCATTTCTCAAACTTCCAATCAAAGACCTTGCTGTAGAACTTTTGCGCTCTTTCTGGATTGTCAACCGGTATATCAAAATGTGAAATTCTTGGCATGAATTTTTCATCAAGACAAATTATTTAAAACTGATCTTTACCGTGCCAAATTCACTATTTTAAAATTAGAAAACAATCCACCTTGTTTTCATGAAGGCTACATGTTTTGATGGAAAAAATATGAAATATGATGAAAACTATCCTGATCCAAAACCTGGAGAGGCATTGGTCAGAGTAAGTTTGGCTGGAATATGTGGAACTGATCTGGAAATTTTAGACGGCTATATGGCATATGATGGAATTTTGGGCCACGAGTTTGTCGGAACAGTAGAAAAATCTGACAATCCTGGGTTGGTTGGAAAGCGGGTTGTAGGTGAGATTAATGCCGGATGTGGGGCATGTGAATCCTGCGAAAGGGGGATGGACAGACATTGTCCAAACAGAACAGTTCTGGGAATTTTAAAACGAGATGGCGCATTTGCTGAATTTTTGTCATTACCTGAAAAAAACTTGCATGTAATTCCTGACTCCATAACTGATGAGCAGGCTGTATTTGTTGAACCGTTAGCTGCTGCATTTGAGATTAAAGAGCAGGTATCATTGCAACCGCAATGTAGTGTTGCAGTAGTAGGTGACGGACGACTAGCCCAACTGATCATTCAGGTTTTAAAATTAACATGTCCTAATTTGACATGCTTTGGAAGACATCCGAGCAAACTTGTGAGTCTGGTGAATGGTGGAATAAAGATAAAAATTGGCATCGAACCATCTGACGAACAATCTTTTGACTTGGCAGTGGAGGCAACTGGGAGCAATTCTGGATTTGGAGATGCTATGAAATTGATCAAACCGCGAGGAACCGTGATACTGAAATCAACTATGGCATCCAGGGAAAACCTAGACTTGACTCCAGCTGTAGTAAATGAAATTACGTTGATTGGATCCCGCTGTGGGCTATTCAAACCAGCAATAGATGCACTGGCATCAGGAATTGTCTCAGTTGACTCTATGATTGACTCTACTTTCCCGTTGGAGCAGTTTTCAAAAGCCATTGAACATGCAAAAAAACCTTGTACGCTGAAAGTATTTTTGAAACCATGACATTCCAAAACTTTAGGCACAAAATGTGCCTGTGAAAATCCCTCGTAAGGTAATTTAGTGAGATTCCATTCTCAGAAGCAAATGGAACCGTTTGATTCTTTTCTGATACTGATTGCAGATTTTTTAGGGGATCATCTTTACGAAGGAATTTTCTTGGCAGCACTACTTGAAACCATAATTCCGCCAATTCCTACATTGGCAATATTTCCAACTGCTGGATTTCTAGCATCTCAGCAAGGTGTGACCCTGCTTGGCTTGATTCCGATGATCATTCTTGGCGGAATCGGCGCAACAATTGGAACATCCGCTATCTATCTGATTGCGCTAAAGCTTGGACGCATTGTCTTGCTTCGTTATTTGAAATATGTCAAAGTAAATGAAAAAAAACTAGCGCGAGTGGAAGTTTGGTTTGAAAAATACGGTGACAAGGCGGTGTTTTTGGGAAGAATGGTTCCGTTAATGAGGGAGATGATCTCAATTCCTGCTGGATTGCTCAAAATGAGAATTCTAAAATTTGTCACATACACTTTTGCAGGCTCTCTAGTTTGGTCTACTGGGACCATTTTGTCTGGATATTATTTCGGCGCAACAATTGGCCTTGACACTGGTATGATCGCACCCTTGCCTTAAAGATCAAAAACTACCCAGTGTCTTCTGTTTCTTTTCTTCCCATATTAGCTCCCGCATGCCCAACTGCATCCTCAAAGAGTTTGCAGTGGCAGGACCGAATCCTTCAAAGTGATTGTTTGCCATCACCATTGCCGTTGGGACGTCTTCTATTTCTTGGAGTCGTTGTGCCCAATTGGCAATTAACTTTCCTTTGTTTTTTGAAACTTTGCCAAACTCTGAATCTGGAATGGACTTGTCTCCAATCAATCTGACATAAAGATAGTCCGCTGTAATCGGCATTGGGTTGTTCACTCCTGCCACATCGTTCCAAATAAGGCAGTGCTTGTTTTGTTTTAGATATGTGATTGCATCTTGTGAAAACCATGACTCATGTCTTCCTTCAATTGGATACAGAAAATCATCTGGCAGCAAATCAAAGAGTTCTCCTAGCCTTGGTTTTGCCTCCTCAAATGACAATGATGGAGGCAGCTGCAAAACAAGCGCCGAAACCTTTTCATGAATTGGAGATAATGATGCCAAAAACGAAAAGACTTCGGAGTTTACTCTGTCTAATCTTTTTTCATGTGTGATTGCAGATGGAAATTTTGCTGTAAATCTAAAATGCCGCGGAGTGTCCTCATTCCATCGTCGCACGATTTCCTGTGCTGGAATTCTGTAAAATGTAGAATTTATCTCTGTGATTTCAAAAAGCTGAGAATAATATTTTAGCCATTGGGAATTTTTTAGATTTCTAGGGTAAAATGTACCTGACCATCCTTGGTAACTCCATCCAGTACAGCCAACTTTGATATTCATAGTCTTTGTTACACTGATAGTGTTTTTACAATTAAGCTTAGTGCTTTTAAAAAATGGAACTTGAGACCAATAACGATTAGTTATTTGGTGAGAGCTCCAACTTGATATGATAATGTGAACTTAGTATTTAGATCATGCTGATGAATTCTACATTCTGGTTATATACAAAATGAGATTTAATCATATCACTTGTTTAATTTGAAAATTATTTTTAAAATCAAATAAGAAACGAGGTGTGGTGGAAAACTAGACGAACTTTAGATACTTCTATCTTTTTCGTGTTTTCCCATTCCTATCTGCCCACTTAGTCAAAGTTTCTCATCTGAATCTCAGCGGGTATGACAGTCCTCGTCATGAACACTAAGTAAAAATAAAATTTAAATGGTTCTAGTATAATTCTTAAAATTCATTCAAATTTACCAAAAAATACGCACAAATTTACATGATCTCACTGATCTGCTTTATTATTCAATGACGCCTATAGACACCGAAGACAGAGTTTGGATATTCAAGCACAATATCCTATTGTCGTGTTGCATGCCAACGCATACCTGCTTGGCATTGTGAAGGATACCCGCAGAAAACTCTAGTCTTCTATTTTATTATTTTTTTTTGCTTTGGCAAATACTGACGACCACTGACTCCAGACCAGTCTGCCTGTCTGTGTGTTTTGTTTTGACGGATGGTAAGATGTTAGAATTTCAAATCCGTCATAGGAAAATAATTTGTTGTGTCCAAACTTTTCTGGTTTTATTTTGTACAATTTACAAGTGGCATCATATGCAATTTTTCCAAGACACAAAATTGTTGTAATGTTTGTTAGAATTTCTTTTTCCTGCTCCAAATAATTGAAACAAGTCTCCATCTCTTCTCTTGTTGGTTTGTTCTGCGGCGGAGCACATCTAACTGCTGCAGTAATGTATGCATTGTGTAAAATTAATCCATCATTTACATCTTGACTGGTTGGGATGGACGCAAATCCATGTTTGTGCATTACTTTGAATAACCAATCCCCTGATGAATCCCATGTGAACATTCTACCTGCCCTGTTTCCACCATGAGCTGCTGGTGCTAATCCAACGATTAGTAATTTTGCATTAACATCCCCAAATCCTGATAATGGTTTACCGTAGTATTTTTCTTCTTTGAATCTTCTTACTTTGTTTTTTGTAACATTTCTAATGTATTCAGATAATCTTGGGCACTTTTTGCAGCTGGCAATTTTTTTGTTTAGAGATTGAATTGATTTCAAATTAGTCTCCATCCTTTCTTATGGGAATCTATCAGTGAAGACTACTTTATCCAATGAAAGTTGTCCTCCGCGTGGCATTGCAGGCTTTGTCTGCTTTCCAACTGCAATTAACATCGATATGATGTGGTTCTCTGGAAGGTTGATTATTTGAGATACTTTGTTAGGATCAAAACCTATCATTGGATTGGAATCATATCCAATGGACTTTGCTGCAAGCATTATGGTTTGGGCTGCAATTCCACAAGAACGCATTGCCTCATCTCTTTGCAATCCATCGTTTCCGTCGTAAAACGGCACCATTGCCGAAACTAGGAAATCCTGCGCCTCCTTTGGGACATTTTTCCAGTATTGCCCAGGATTGTCTTTCCATGATTTCAAATCAGCACACACTACCAACAGCAATGACGCATCAGTTATCTGAGCCTGGTCCCATGCTGCTGCACGAATCTGCTTCCTTTTTTCAGCATCTTTTACGATGACAAATCTCCAATTTTGCATGTTGAATGAAGTAGGTGATAAAACTGCCAGTGACATTATCTGATTTACCTCACCATCTGTAAATTTATGATTGGGATCATAGTTCTTTACAGAACGACGTTCTCTGATGGCATCAAATGTATCCATTGATTCTGACGGTCTGCCATCTGTATTTATTGTTTGTAAATAAGTGTGATTGATCCAGTTTTTCTTCCTGCTGATGTTTGTCAAGATTAACCCCTACAGGCAATGCACGATCACAGTTTCCCAACAAAACCGCATCCTGATGTGCAGACATGGTTATCTGGGAATTTTTCCGTGAGAGAAATTTCTATGCCGTTATCTTCTGCTCACTGCATGTAGTTTTTACTAGGGTGCAGATGCAATTGGTTTTGCAATCTTTTTTCTAAGCGATATCTTGTAAAACACCAATATTCCTAACAACTCTACATATTCTACAAAGCCTACAGTGTAAAAGTGCATTAGCCATCCGCCAACTGCTTCATCAATTGATGCCATAGTAGCACTCATCAGAGGAAACTCTGTTAGAAACGCTACAGGTATCATGACGAATCCCGTAAACCACTCTTCCACTTTGAGTTCTTTTACCTGGTGTATCATCTGCTCTTCTGTTTGTGGGATTGAAACATTTCTGATATTGTTTGTCTTGTAATCCGAGTACACTGTATTTCCCATCTCTATTGCAAGAATCATTGAACCCAAAATGAGTAACAAAAATACTGATTCTACAAATAATATGATTCCACGTTTACCGTTTTGAAATTTGTATATCTGTCTCTCAAACATTGGCCCGAAGAATCCCAGTTTTTCTTTCCTGGCTAAGATTACAATTGCAATTGATATTGCAGAGATTATGCCAACTGAGCCCAACCAATAATCTGATACAAATTCCACAAAGAGTAGTCTTGCAGGCAATAGAACTCCTGCCATGATTCCAAAAACGACTAGGGATTCTAATTTTTCTCTCAAAATTGACTCAACCCTGCAAACCGCTCTTCATACTAGGATTCATGCACAATTGCATTTAACAGGTGCTAACAAATTTTTCTAGTGCCAAGATTTTGCAAAAAATGCCCCATTTGTAATAAAAGATCCCCAACTATGCTACGATACGCTTTATATTCAAAAAACTAAAGAAATCATAATGAAAAGTAGACAACTTCTAAGCGTTGTATTTTCACTGATTATGTTTACTGGCGTCACTGCTGGAAACGCAGCATTTGCTGATACAGGCGACGATATCATTGAGGACTTTGGAGAATGTGTCGATGCAGATGGAGTCATCGGGGATAATCCCGACGAATGTACCATTGGCGATACGGTCTTTGTAAATGACGAAGATGATGACGACGATGAAATTGAGGATGAAGACAAATATGGTCTTGATGACAGACTGGAAACTTTCTGTGAAATGACTGATGCAGAAAAACGTCAATTGTTTGCAGACCATCCTAGACTAGAACAATTATCAGAAAAACTTGCAGACTTTTGCAGTTTGAATGAGGATGAACGTCAAGATGCATTGGAAACCTTTGTCGATGAACACGAAGATGAATTCAGAAAATACCATGAAGAAGACATGAGAGAAC
>Ga0299912_10005384_pt1 | contig 10520 bp, 2 predicted proteins | sample RVTome_2_FD_207667 | JGI IMG/M metagenome (GOLD analysis project Ga0299912, IMG submission 207667) | Soil microbial communities from uranium-contaminated site in the Upper Colorado River Basin, Wyoming, United States - RVT95D214 (version 2) ... | reverse complement strand
CTTCCCGATCAAGGACTTCAACGAGCGCGCGGTGCTCGAATACGTCTCCTACGAGTTCGAGGAGCCGAAGTACGACGTCGAGGAATGCATCCAGCGCGACATGACCTACGCGGCGCCGCTGAAGGTCAAGCTTCGCCTGATCGTCTTCGAGATGGAGGAAGAGACCGGCGCCCGCTCCGTCAAGGACATCAAGGAGCAGGACGTCTACATGGGCGACATCCCGCTCATGACCGACAAGGGCACCTTCATCGTCAACGGCACCGAGCGGGTGATCGTTTCCCAGATGCACCGCTCGCCGGGCGTCTTCTTCGACCACGACAAGGGCAAGACCCACTCCTCGGGCAAGCTGCTGTTCGCCGCCCGGGTGATCCCCTACCGCGGCTCCTGGCTCGACTTCGAGTTCGACGCCAAGGACGTGGTCTACGTCCGCATCGACCGTCGCCGGAAGCTGCCGGCCACGACCTTCCTCTACGCCCTGGGCATGGATGGCGAGGAGATCCTCACCACCTTCTATGACGTGGTGCCGTTCGAGCGGCGTTCCGGCGGCTGGGCCACGCCCTACAAGCCCGAGCGCTGGCGCGGCGTGAAGCCGGAGTTCCCGCTGATCGACGCCGACACCGGCGAGGAAGTCGCCGCCGCCGGCCAGAAGATCAGCGCCCGCGCGGCCAAGAAGCTCGCCGACGGCGGCCTCAAGACCCTGCTGCTCTCCCCCGACGCCCTCGTTGGCCGCTATCTGGCCCGTGACGAGGTCAACGCCGAGACCGGCGAGATCTACGCCGAGGCCGGCGACGAGCTGGACGCGGTGATGATCGCCTCGCTGGAAGAGCTGGGCCTGGCCACCATCGACGTGCTCGACATCGACCACGTCACGGTCGGCGCCTACATGCGCAACACCCTGCGGGTGGACAAGAACAGCATCCGCGAGGACGCCCTGTTCGACATCTATCGCGTCATGCGCCCGGGCGAGCCGCCGACGGTGGACGCCGCCGAGGCCATGTTCCGCAGCCTGTTCTTCGACCAGGAGCGCTACGACCTCTCCTCGGTTGGCCGGGTGAAGATGAACATGCGCCTGGAGCAGGACGTCGCCGACGACGTCCGCGTGCTGCGCAAGGAAGACGTGCTCGAGGTCCTCAAGGTCCTGGTCGGGCTGCGCGACGGCCGCGGCGAGATCGACGACATCGACAACCTCGGAAACCGCCGGGTCCGTTCGGTGGGCGAGCTGCTGGAGAATCAGTACCGCGTCGGCCTGCTGCGCATGGAACGCGCCATCAAGGAGCGGATGAGCAGCGTCGACATCGACACGGTCATGCCGCACGACCTGATCAACGCCAAGCCGGCCGCCGCCGCCGTCCGTGAGTTCTTCGGCTCCTCGCAGCTGTCGCAGTTCATGGACCAGACCAACCCGCTGTCGGAGATCACCCACAAGCGCCGCCTGTCGGCCCTCGGCCCGGGCGGTCTGACCCGCGAGCGGGCGGGCTTCGAGGTTCGCGACGTGCACCCGACCCACTACGGCCGGATCTGCCCGATCGAGACGCCGGAAGGCCCGAACATCGGCCTGATCAACTCCCTGGCCACCCACGCCCGGGTGAACAAGTACGGCTTCATCGAGAGCCCCTACCGTCGCGTCCTGGACGGCAAGCCGATGGAAGAGGTCGTCTACATGTCGGCCATGGAAGAGGCCAAGCACGTCATCGCCCAGGCCAACATCGCCATGAAGGACGGCATGATCGCCGAGGACCTCGTCCCCGGCCGGATCAACGGCGAACCGGGCCTGCTCCAGCGGGAACTGGTCGACCTGATGGACGTGTCGCCCAAGCAGGTGGTGTCGGTGGCCGCGGCCCTGATCCCGTTCCTGGAAAACGATGACGCCAACCGCGCCCTGATGGGTTCGAACATGCAGCGTCAGGCCGTGCCTCTGGTGCAGTCCGACGCGCCGCTGGTCGGCACCGGCATGGAAGGCGTCGTCGCCCGTGACTCCGGCGCCGTGGTCGTGGCTCGCCGCGACGGTATCGTCGAACAGATCGACGGCACCCGCATCGTCATCCGGGCGACCAACGAAACCGATCCCGCCAAGCCGGGCGTCGACATCTACCGCCTGAGCAAGTTCCAGCGTTCCAACCAGAACACCTGCATCAACCAGCGTCCGCTGGTGCGGGTGGGCGACAAGATCCACACCGGCGACATCGTCGCCGACGGTCCCTCGACGGACCTGGGCGAACTGGCGCTGGGCCGCAACGCCCTCGTCGCGTTCATGCCCTGGAACGGCTACAACTTCGAGGACTCGATCCTGATCTCCGAGCGCATCGTGCGCGATGACGTGTTCACCTCGATCCACATCGAGGAGTTCGAGGTCATGGCCCGCGACACCAAGCTGGGCCCGGAAGAAATCACCCGCGACATCCCCAACGTCGGCGAGGAAGCCCTTCGCAACCTCGACGAGGCGGGCATCGTGGCCATCGGCGCCGAGGTCCTGCCCGGCGACATCCTGGTCGGCAAGGTGACGCCCAAGGGCGAGAGCCCGATGACCCCGGAAGAGAAGCTGCTGCGCGCCATCTTCGGCGAGAAGGCCTCCGACGTTCGCGACACCTCCCTGCGTCTGCCGCCCGGCGTCGCCGGCACGGTCGTCGAGGTGCGGGTGTTCAACCGTCACGGCGTCGACAAGGACGAACGCGCCCTGGCCATCGAGCGGGCCGAAATCGAACGCCTGGGCAAGGACCGCGACGACGAATTCGCCATCCTGAACCGCAACATGACCGCCCGTCTGCGCGAGCTGATCGTCGGCAAGGTCGCCGTCTCCGGGCCCAAGGGCCTGGGCCGCGGCGAGGTCAACGCCGACAAGCTCGGCGAGATCGCGCCTGGCCTGTGGTGGCAGATCGCGCTCGACGACGAGAAGGCCATGGGCGAGCTGGAGGCCCTGCGCCGTCAGTTCGACGAGGCCCGCAAGCGCCTCGACCGTCGCTTCGAGGACAAGGTCGACAAGCTGCAGCGCGGCGACGAACTGCCTCCGGGCGTGATGAAGATGGTCAAGGTCTTCGTGGCCGTGAAGCGCAAGCTTCAGCCCGGCGACAAGATGGCCGGCCGTCACGGCAACAAGGGCGTCATCTCCAAGATCCTGCCGATCGAGGACATGCCCTACCTGGCCGACGGCACCCACGTCGACGTGGTGCTCAACCCGCTGGGCGTGCCTTCGCGGATGAACGTCGGCCAGATCTTCGAAACCCACCTGGGCTGGGCCGCCGCCGGTCTTGGCCGGCAGATCGCCGGCCTGCTGGAGGCCTGGCAGAACGGCGGCCAGAAGGCCGAGCTGACCAAGCGCCTGCGCGAGATCTACGGTCCCGACGAGGAGCTGCCGGACGACGAGGTGGAGCTGGTCGAGCTGGCCCGCAACCTGTCCAAGGGCGTGCCCTTCGCCACGCCGGTCTTCGACGGCGCCCACATCGGCGATATCGAGGACCTGCTCGCCTCGGCCGGCCTCGACCGCAGCGGCCAGTCGATCCTGTTCGACGGCCAGACCGGCGACCAGTTCAAGCGGCCGGTGACGGTGGGCTATATCTACATGCTCAAGCTGCACCACCTGGTGGACGACAAGATCCACGCCCGCTCGATCGGCCCCTACAGCCTCGTCACGCAGCAGCCGCTGGGTGGCAAGGCCCAGTTCGGCGGTCAGCGCTTCGGGGAAATGGAGGTCTGGGCCCTCGAAGCCTACGGCGCCGCCTACACCCTGCAGGAGATGCTGACGGTGAAGTCGGACGACGTGGCCGGCCGTACGAAGGTCTACGAGTCCATCGTGCGCGGCGACGACACCTTCGAGGCCGGCATTCCCGAGAGCTTCAACGTGCTGGTCAAGGAAATGCGTTCGCTTGGCCTGAACGTGGAGCTGGAGAACAGCTGATCATCCGCCCCTCTCCCGCCCGGCGGGGGAGGGGTCCGATCGCCGCCTCTCCAATTTTAAAATTCGCGGGAGCTCCCGCAAAGGAATCCAGATGAACCAGGAAATCCTGAACATCTTCAACCCGGTCCAGGCCGCCCCGACCTTCGACCGCATCCGGATCGGTCTGGCCTCGCCGGAAAAGATCCGCAGCTGGTCGTTCGGCGAGATCAAGAAGCCGGAGACCATCAACTACCGCACGTTCAAGCCCGAGCGTGACGGCCTGTTCTGCGCCCGCATCTTCGGTCCGACCAAGGACTACGAGTGTCTGTGCGGCAAGTACAAGCGGATGAAGTACAAGGGCATCATCTGCGAGAAGTGCGGCGTCGAGGTTACCCTCGCCCGGGTCCGCCGCGAGCGGATGGGCCACATCGAGCTGGCCTCGCCGGTCGCCCACATCTGGTTCCTCAAGTCGCTGCCCAGCCGCATCGCCCTGATGCTGGACATGCCGCTGAAGGACATCGAACGCGTCCTCTACTTCGAGCACTACATCGTCACCGAGCCCGGCCTGACCGCGCTGAAGCAGTACCAGCTGCTGTCGGAAGACGAGTTCATGCGCTTCCAGGACGATTTCGGCGATGACAGCTTCACCGCCGAGATCGGCGCCGAGGCCATCTTCAACCTGCTCAAGGCCATCGATCTCCACAAGGAGGCCGACCGCCTGCGCGAGGAGCTTGCCGGCACCCAGTCGGAGATCAAGGCCAAGAAGGCCTCCAAGCGCCTGAAGATCATCGAGGCCTTCATCGAGTCCGGCAACAAGCCGGAGTGGATGATCCTGACCGTCGTTCCGGTCATCCCGCCCGAGCTGCGCCCGCTGGTGCCGCTGGACGGCGGCCGTTTCGCCACCTCCGACCTGAACGACCTCTACCGCCGGGTCATCAACCGCAATAACCGCCTCAAGCGCCTGATCGAGCTGCGCGCGCCGGACATCATCATTCGCAACGAAAAGCGGATGCTGCAGGAGTCGGTCGACGCCCTGTTCGACAACGGCCGCCGCGGCCGGGTCATCACCGGCGCCAACAAGCGCCCGCTGAAGTCCCTCGCCGACATGCTGAAGGGCAAGCAGGGCCGGTTCCGTCAGAACCTGCTTGGCAAGCGCGTCGACTACTCGGGTCGTTCGGTCATCGTCGTCGGTCCCGAGCTGAAGCTGCATGAGTGCGGCCTGCCCAAGAAGATGGCCCTGGAGCTGTTCAAGCCGTTCATCTACGCGCGGCTGGACGCCAAGGGTCTGTCGGGCACCGTCAAGCAGTCCAAGCGCATGGTCGAGCGCGAGCAGCCGGCTGTCTGGGACGTGCTGGAAGAGGTCATCCGGGAACACCCGGTGATGCTGAACCGCGCGCCGACCCTGCACCGTCTGGGCATCCAGGCCTTCGAGCCCAAGCTGATCGAGGGCAAGGCCATCCAGCTGCATCCGCTGGTCTGCGCCGCCTTCAACGCCGACTTCGACGGCGACCAGATGGCCGTGCACGTGCCGCTGAGCCTCGAGGCCCAGCTGGAAGCGCGCGTGTTGATGATGTCGACCAACAACATCCTCAGCCCCGCCAACGGCCGACCGATCATCGTGCCGTCGCAGGACATCGTCCTGGGCCTCTACTACCTGTCGCAGTCGCGTGACGGGGAGCCGGGCGAGGGCAAGGCGTTCGCCGACCTGGGCGAGATCGAGATGGCCCTCGACGCCGGCGTCATCACCCTGCATTCGAAGATCAAGTCGCGCTTCAGCGAAATGAACGCCGACGGTCAGGTGGTGCGTCGCGTGATCGACACCACGCCGGGCCGGATGAAGATCGCCGCCCTGCTGCCGCACCACATCCAGATTGGTCACCGCCTGATCGAAAAGGCCCTGACCAAGAAGGAAATCGGCAACCTGATCGACGTCGTCTACCGGCACTGCGGCCAGAAGGCGACAGTCATCTTCGCCGACCAGATCATGGGTCTGGGCTTCAAGGAAGCCGCCAAGGCGGGCATCTCCTTCGGCAAGGATGACATCGTCATCCCCGCCCGCAAGGTGCCGATCGTCAACGAGACCCGTAAGCTGGTCGAGGAATACGAGCAGCAGTACGCCGACGGACTGATCACCAAGGGCGAGAAATACAACAAGGTCGTCGACGCCTGGGCCAAGGCCACCGACCGCGTCGCCGACGAGATGATGGCCGAGATCTCGACCCGCAAGAAAGGCCCGGACGGCCGCGAGCTGGAGATCAACTCCATCTACATGATGGCCCACTCCGGCGCCCGCGGTTCGCAGGCCCAGATGAAGCAGCTGGGCGGCATGCGCGGCCTGATGGCCAAGCCCTCCGGCGAGATCATCGAGACCCCGATCATCTCGAACTTCAAGGAAGGCCTGACCGTTCAGGAGTACTTCAACTCCACCCACGGCGCCCGCAAGGGTCTGGCCGACACCGCCCTGAAGACCGCCAACTCCGGCTACCTGACCCGCCGTCTGGTGGACGTGGCCCAGGACTCGATCATCACCGAGGAAGACTGCGGCACCACCCGCGGCATCACCCTGCGGGCGGTGGTCGAGGGCGGCGACACGCTGGTCTCGCTCGGCTTGCGCGTTCTCGGCCGCTTCTCGGCCGAGGACATCAAGGATCCCAACACCGGCGAAGTCATCATTCCGGCCGACACCTATCTGGTCGAGGACATGGTCGAGATCATCGAGAAGGCCGCCGTCCAGTCGGTCAAGGTCCGCTCGGTGCTGACCTGCGAGGCCAAGGTCGGCGTCTGCGGCGCCTGCTACGGCCGCGACCTGGCCCGGGGCACGCCGGTGAACATGGGCGAGGCGGTGGGCGTCATCGCCGCCCAGTCGATCGGCGAGCCGGGCACCCAGCTGACCATGCGGACCTTCCACATCGGCGGCACCGCCCAGGTGGCCGAGCAGTCGTTCTTCGAAAGCGGCTGTGATGGCGTGGCCCGGGTCTCCGGTCCGACGGTGACGGGAACCGAGGGCGATCTGATCGTCATGAGCCGGAACGTCCAGCTGACCGTGCAGGTCGACGGCAAGGACCGCGAGTCCTACAAGCCGCCGTACGGCGCGCGTCTGCGGGTGCGCGACGGCGACAAGGTCAAGCGCGGCGGCCGTCTGGCCGAGTGGGACCCGTACACCACCCCGATCATCACCGAAGTGGGCGGCCGCATCCGCGCCGAGGACTTGGTGGACGGCTTCTCCGTCCGCGAGGAAACCGACGAGGCCACCGGCATCGCCAACCGCGTGATCGCCGACTGGCGCACCTCGACCCGCGGCTCGGACCTGCGTCCGGGCATGGCGGTGATCGACGCCGACGGCGCCTACAAGCGGCTGAGCAACGGCGGCGACGCCCGTTACCTGCTGCCGGTCGGGGCCATCCTCTCGGTGGGCGACGGCGATACGGTCAAGCCGGGCGAGGTCATCGCCCGGATCCCGACCGAAGGCGCCAAGACCCGCGACATCACCGGCGGTCTGCCGCGGGTGGCCGAGCTGTTCGAGGCCCGGCGTCCGAAGGACTGCGCGGTCATCGCCGAGATGGACGGCCGCGTCGAATTCGGCCGCGACTACAAGAACAAGCGCCGCATCAAGATCACCCCGGAAGACGGTGGCGAGGCGGTCGAGTTCCTGATCCCCAAGGGCAAGCACATCGCCGTCCACGACGGCGACATCATCCACCAGGGTGAGTACATCATCGACGGCAATCCCGATCCGCACGACATCCTGCGCATCCTGGGCATCGAGGCGCTGGCCAACTTCCTGGTCGACGAAATCCAGGAGGTCTATCGACTGCAGGGCGTGCCGATCAACGACAAGCACATCGAGACGATCGTCCGCCAGATGCTGCAGAAGGTCGAGATCCTCGAGCCCGGCGACACCGGCCTGATCAAGGGCGACCACCTCGACAAGACCGAGGTCGATCAGGAGAACGCCAAGGCGGAAGCCCGCGGCGGCCGTCCGGCGCTCACCCAGCCGGTTCTGCTGGGCATCACCAAGGCCAGCTTGCAGACGCGCAGCTTCATCTCCGCGGCCTCGTTCCAGGAGACGACGCGCGTGCTCACCGACGCCTCGGTGCATGGCAAGGTCGACACCCTCGAAGGCCTCAAGGAGAACGTCATCGTCGGCCGGCTCATCCCGGCGGGCACGGGCGCCTTCCTGCGCGGTCTGCAGCGCGTCGCCGCCAAGCGCGACGAGGCCCTGTCAGCCGCCCGCGAGGAAACGATGGAGCCGCTGCCGGCCGAGATCTCCCTGGCCGAGGAGACCTTTGGCGTCCGGGGCTGAACGGGCCGCGAGCCTTGAGACTGGAAACGGCCCGGGAGCGATCCCGGGCCGTTTTCGCGTCCTCGGAGGCTGACGCCGGGTCGCGAACACGTTAGGTTGTGCGGGGTCGACTTCGGGGGGAACGCATGGTCGGGCGACGGGTCTTGTGCGCGCTGGCGCTGATGGCGCCTCTGACGGGCTGTTTCGATCCGCCGCCCCCGCCGCCGCCGGGCCCCGAGGAGGTCTTCGCCGCCCCCGGCGACCGCGCCCTGGTCAAGGCCGCCCTGACCGACACCGCCGCCAGTCCCTACGCCCGGCGCGTCAACCAGTTCCGCCAGCTGGTCGTCAGCGATGATCCAAAAGGGCAATGGCGGGCCGTCTGCGGCCAGGGCTCGGACGACGGCGAGTACTGGAAGGACTTCGTCGCCGTCGCCCAGCCGGGGCCGGCGATCACCTCCCTGGTGGTCCGCCGGGACACCCTGACCCCCCAGGGGATGGCCGTCTGCAGGCCGCTGGTCGAGAGGTATCTGGGCGAGCGCGTCTCGACAAGGGCGGCTGCCTGTCCCTGGACCGCGAATACTGGTGGGCCTGGAAGTCCTACTGCTCGGGCCGCCTGACCCCGCCTTCGGCCCCTCCGGCGCGGTAGGGGCGGACGCCGACATCGGACCTTGCGCCTGACGGGCGTTTTCGTCGAAGGTGCCCTTGGAACGTGCGTGGGCGGCGTGGGGGCGCCGGCCATGGTTGAACTTCGGGGGGCTGTTCATGAGAGTCTTGTTCGCCGCGCTCTGCGCGTTGGCTGTCGTCGTCGCCGCGCCGGCCCGGGCGCAGACGCCGCCGCCAGCCGCCGCTTTCGGCCGCCTGCCGGCCGTGCAGGACGCGGAGATCTCACCCGACGGAAAACAGATCGCCATCCTCGGCGGCCTTGCCGGCCAACGGGTCATTTCGCTGGCGCCGATCGACGGGGTGGAGGCGGTTACGATTCCCCTCGGGACCGCCGACGTCAAAGGCATCCGTTGGGCAGGCGATCGCTTCATCCTGGCCGAGGTGTCGGTGTTCGACACCCGCACCTCGACGAGCGACGGGCGCAAATACGCCTATAATTTCCGCCGCGATTTGGTCATCGACACGTCCGGCGCCGTTCTCGGCCTGTTGCTGGACGGGGCCAGCTGGGCGGGCTTCTCCGTCGGCCAAACGGTCATCGGCCTTGTCGAAGGCGATCGACCGACGGCCTTCGTCCGGGCGGTGGACATGTCCGGCGGTTCCGGAACCGGTTCCTTCAGCCGAATCGGCAATCAGCAGGGCGGCCTGGTGGCGGCGATCTGGGAGGTGGATGTCGCCAACCGCAAGGGCCGGATGGTCGTGCGCGGCAATGACCGCACTGGCGGCTGGGATCTCGACCTGGCCGGCAAGCCGCGGGTGCGCTGGGACTTCGAGGATGGCCAGCTCAGCCTCTATGGCATGGCCAAGGGGGCCTCCACCTGGAAGCTGATCGACAAGTCGGAGAGCACCAGTCTCAATGTCGAATTCCTCGGCTATTCGGATCCCGACGACGCCGCGTTGCTGCGCATTCGGACCGAGCACGGCGCGCGGATCATCCGGCACAGCCTGGCCGACGGGTCCCGGATCGAGCTGGGGCCGGAGAAGCCGGCGGCCTCGGCCTGGGTGATGTGGGACGAGCGGCGGCTGGCGCCGGTAGCCATCGTCTCGGAGGGCGAGCGATCGCAATACCAGTGGCTCGATCCCCAGCTGGGGGCCGTGCACGCCAAGCTGAGCAAGGCCTTCCGTGGACGGCAGGTGACCCTCGCCAACTGGTCGGCGGACCGGAGCCTGATCGTCGTGCGCGTCGAGGGGCCCGACAGTCCGCCGGCCTGGTTCCTGTTCGACACCCGGAGCAACCAGGCCTCGGCTCTCGGCGAGGAGTATCCGGAACTGGCCGGCGTCGCCCTCGGCAAGACCAGCTGGATCACCTACAAGGCCGCCGACGGCCTGGAGATACCGGCCTATCTCACCCTGCCGGCGGGGCTGGCGCCGGGACAGAAGCCGCCGCTGATCGTCATGCCGCACGGCGGGCCGGCGTCGCGGGACGACTTCGAATTCGACTGGTGGAGCCAGTTCCTGGCCGCGCGGGGCTACGCCGTCCTCAGGCCGCAGTATCGCGGCTCGACCGGGTTCGGGGTCGCCTTCGAGCGGGCCGGCTTCGGCGAATGGGGCGGCCGGATGCAGACCGACCTGACCGACGGGGTCGCCGCCCTGGCCGCGGCGGGAACCATCGACGCCCAGCGGGTCTGCATCGTCGGCGCCAGCTACGGCGGGTTCGCGGCCCTGTTCGGGGCCACCCGTCGGCCCGATGTCTATCGCTGCGCGGTG
>Ga0299912_10005383_pt1 | contig 10520 bp, 8 predicted proteins | sample RVTome_2_FD_207667 | JGI IMG/M metagenome (GOLD analysis project Ga0299912, IMG submission 207667) | Soil microbial communities from uranium-contaminated site in the Upper Colorado River Basin, Wyoming, United States - RVT95D214 (version 2) ... | reverse complement strand
AGCGAACATCGAATACCGCTTGTGCGCATCGCACCCAAAATATATGTTCATCCTGCAGTCCCTCCTTCCTCCTTTTATAATCCTTTTCTTCTAAGGACTGCAGCGCTTTCATATAATCAATGACAATTTTTCACGCCGGGGAAAATTCGCGTCCTTCGGAGGGACTCTCCCGAGCCTTGACGGCGTTAAGAACCTGAGCGGGAGCGCCGACATTCCCGAATGGCCGGTTCATTCCTTTCGCGCCCAGACCATAAGGCTGTAGCCCTTCTGGAAGAAAAGAAGGGTGTCCAGGCGGGATAGCAGCCAGATAAAAGGATAGAGGAGAGAATACAGGGCGAAGGTTTTTTTCTGGGCTTCGAACTCCTCCCGCGAGGAGGGCCGGATGTGGCCGTCGCGGCGTCTGACAGACGGCCTACAGGCGAGGAGCTTGATGTAAAAAAAGTTCAGGACGAGCTCGAAGAACTCGGAGAAGAAACGGCTGTAGGTGACTTTCCTCTTCACGCGCAGACCTGCCCGGGCGAGCTTAGCTTCGAGCTCGGGGAAGGAATAACCTTCCCGTTTGTGGCCGAAGTATTCCAGCCGGAGCCCCAGGGCGGCCCGGAGCTTGTGCAAAATGAAGAAACGGCCGGTATGGGGGGTAACGGCGATGAATTCGCCGCCGGCCTTGAGGACACGGGCGATTTCCGCGAGCGCCCGGTCATCGTGCTCTATGTGCTCGAGATAGTCGAGACAGAGGACGAGGTCGAACAAGCCCTCCCGGTAAGGCAGGTTTTCTCCTTTGAGCTGGACGAGGTCGCGTTCGAGTATATCTTTGGCTGCCAGAAGATTGGCCATGTCTTCATCGGTATGGACCCAGAATCCGCCCCTCCTCCGGGCAAAATAGCCCAGGATGCCCTGCGCGCAGCCCAAGTCCAGCGCTACGCGGTCAGGGGCGATGGGAATGGTTTTCCGCAGAAGCCTCAGCTTGTCTTTTTTCTTGAGGGATTTTTTGACCAGCCGAAGCTGCCAGGGTTCTTGGCTCATCGACAGGATTATAGGAAGACCAGAGGCAAAAAACAAGGAACAGCGGAGCGACCTGCAGCTATTGACAACCGTCCCCAAGTAGGCGTAATCTTACCCCGACAACAAATAGCAGAATCGGCACGGGGATGACCGGTCAGCGATCACTTAAAACTAGCGAGGTCTTCACTCTCTCCTTGCTACTCCTTGCCGGATTTGGAATGTCATACTACCTGCTCGGTGGTTATCAATCGATGGGAATTGATCAACAGGAGTTGATCGACTGGGATAAAGTCAAGGTTGCTTTCCGAGACTACCTGAGAAACCCAGTTCCAGAAAGGGCGAAGGTATTCTTGGATACCCTCCCCAGGGAAAAAACAAGAGATCAGACGGATAATGAGTCTGCAGCTGTCGATTATATATATGACAACTATCTCAGCTTTGAAGCCGGAGTATTAGCGGGAGATAGATACTTGACTGAGGCGGCCTTCCGGCTCCTCAATTTTTCAGATGGAGACTTTGCAGAAGCACTTAACGAAATATTAGGGAAGCTCGCGACGCTGAATCCAAGGCTATTCCTGGAATTTCTCAATAAATATAAGAATTCATGGTTCGTCAAAATCGTGGAATATCCGGTTTATGGAACTGGCGCTGAAAAACGAGAAGAGATATTATCCGAGTGGGCGAGGCGGATTAAGGCACTAAAAACCGTAAAGGAGTCAAAATTTAAGCAGGTCAGGGACGAATGCATTCGCCTATTAGAAGAAGCGATAAAATACCCACCGGAATGGCTCGTGAAATAGAATAGCGTGGCAAGCCGCAATACTAACAGGATACGTATCTGACCATAAATCTCCCCTGTCCCCTCTTTTCCAAAGAGGGGTACCAATCCCGCCGTTTATGGACCCGCCCGTGCCCAGCAATTGATGCCTGGGCCCCTCTTTGCTTAAGGGGAACTCAGGGGGCGCTTCTTTTTTTTGCCCAAGGCGAGGGGCAGTGGCATGAGAAACCCGTATGAGGAGTGAGCGGGCACAATTTCTCTCCTCATCTACACCACCAAGGCGAGGGGGAGTCCCTCAGAAAGCCCTCCGCAGCGGAGCGGGCAGGGTTCCTCTCGGCTTTCCGAGAGGAGAGCGGAGCGAGGACAGGGAGCAGATTTTTCTCGCGGGGAAAAATTTGCGTCTTTCGGAGGGACTCCCCCGAGCCTTTCTTGACTTGGCCAGGCCTTCGAATTATGATGAACGGCAAGAACGGAATGATCAAATATGCCCTGGCCGTGGTCGGCCCCCTGGACACGAACTGCTATCTTGTCTACTGCGGGGAGACGCTCGAGTGCGCCATCATCGACCCCGGGGCCGAAGCGGAGCGGATTTTCCCCTTGATCTACGAGCTGGAGCTCAAGCCCACTCTCCTCCTCAACACTCACGGCCACCTCGACCACATCGGCGCCAACCGGGACATCAAGGATAAGTTCAACCTCCCTCTCTGTATCCACGGGCTGGACAAGCCGTTCCTGGAGAAAGGCGAGCAGTCCGAACTGAGCCTCTTCCTCGGGGCTAAGGAATCGCCGCCGCCCGACCGGCTGCTCCAGGACGGCGAAACCATCCCCATCGGGAAGTCGAGTCTGCGCGTCGTCCATACTCCGGGCCATACTCCCGGTAGCGTGAGCTTCCAAGGCGACGGCTTCCTCTTTTCCGGCGACACCCTCTTCAACGGAGGCGTCGGCCGGACGGACCTTCCCGGAGGCTCCACCCGGGCCCTGGAGGAATCCATCCGGACGCGGATCCTGACCCTCCCCGCGGAGACCATCGTCCTTCCCGGCCACGGACCATGGACCACGGTCGGCGAAGAGAAAGAGTCCAATCCTTTTCTGGGATGAACACTGCCCGCTCCTCCGCCGAGGACGTCCTGCGACTCTTCCTGGACTATCTCTCGGTTGAGAAGGGACTCTCGGCCAACACCATCCTTTCCTACGGCCGTGACCTCCGCAAGTTTTTCCTGTTCCTCGGAAGAGAGAAGACCGATTGGGCCCGGGCCGACGAGAACGTCCTGACCCTTTTCGTGCACCGCCAGAGCCAGGCCGGGCTCCAAGCCCGCTCCCTGGCCCGGCTCATTTCGGCGCTGAAGTCGTTCTATAAGTTTCTGATCCTCGACGGGTTAGTGCCCAAGGACCCGACGGCGGAACTCACTTCCCCAAAAACATGGCTTTCGCTGCCCAAGTTCCTAACCGTCGACGAAGTCGCCCATCTTGTCCTCCAGCCGGACGAGCGCGACCTCCACGGCCTGCGGGACCGGGCGATGCTCGAAGTCCTTTACGCCACGGGGCTCCGGGTGAGCGAGTTCATCCAGCTTCGGCCCGGCGATATCAACCTGGACGACGGCTATGTCATCTGTCGAGGAAAGGGAGGCAAGGAGAGGGTCGTTCCTCTGGGCAAGGCGGCCGCCGCGCTGACCAGACGGTACCTCGAGGAGGCCCGGCCGCGGCTCCAGAAGAAGCCGGCCGAAGCCGTTTTTCTGACCCGTCTGGGCAATCCCTTCACCCGGCAGGGCGTTTGGAAGATGCTACGGGACTATGCCCGGAAGGCGGGGCTGGAGGCCAAGATCAGCCCCCACATCCTGCGGCACTCGTTCGCCACTCATCTCCTGGAGAGGGGGGCGGACCTGCGTTCGATACAGTTGATGCTCGGTCACAGCCAGATCACGACGACTCAGATCTACACCCACGTCAGCCGGGAGCGTCTTCGCCAGGTCTATGAAAAATTCCACCCCCGCGCCTAGTGTCCCGTCCCGCAAATCTCTTCCCTCAGTCCTCCGCAGAGACGGGACACTTCCAGGGGGGAGTCACGCTCCCCCCTCGGCGCTTCGCTCAGCTCCGCTGACCCCCTGAGGGGAACGACGCCGTCCCCCTCACACTCCCCCGCGGTGGCGCGTCTTTATAGATCGTTCTAATATCAAGTTATTTGTAAGACGCACCACTAGGGCCTTGCACTTTTCGGCCGAGAAAAACGGGGGATGATCGACAGGCTCACCTCCACTTTGTGAGACTGGGAAGTGAAGACCGTCCGCCGTTCCTTGGGCAGCCACTGCTGGTGCTTCCATGCCCATGTGTATGTCTGGACCACGGGGCCGGCGTAGATCGCGGACTCAGGGACCTCGACCCGGTTCGACCCCTTGATGACACAGGCATTGTAGTCGACCTGCGACTCCTGCTGGCCGTTCGTCTCGGAAGAAGGCAGGAGGAGCGGGAAGGCGTCCTCGGGGCGGGCCTGGGGTACGGCCATCCGGTCGACGATGAAATCCAGGTGGAGATCGTCCCCCTCCCTGATGATGTATTTGAGGACGAAGGCCGGCCTCTCCCGGAAGTCGTTCGTAGTCAGGACTCCTGTGGATTCTGTCAGGGAAGAGGTCTCCTGGGCTTCCCAGTCGCAGAGGCGGCAGTCGAGGCGGTAGAGGAGGTAATCGTGGTCGTCCTTCTCCAGCCAGCCCGTCCAGCGAATGGCGAAGGAATAGTGACCGACGAAGGCCGGCCCTCCCTCGTCGAGCTTGTAGTCTCCGTCCGTCTTTAGGTTGAGGCTGACCTCCCACCACCGGGGAGTCTGGCCGGGATCGGGCGGGGATGTTGAGGGAGCGCGGACCTGGAGAAACAGGAGCAGCAGGGCGGGAAGGAAGAGCCGTCTTGAAGAAGGGATCTCTCTTCGCCCTGCCTGCATGGTTTCTTGTGACCGGGAGATTTTTATTCTACCTCTATCGGTGGGCCTTGACAAGTCGGGGCTCCCGCGCTATTCTAATAAACTAAACTAATAAGTCTAGTAAATAAACCTACCGGTTTTTAGATTAAACCCGAGAGCAAAAATGAAAAGAAAAGAACTGCAGGAAGAACGAGAGGAGTGGAGGCGCCGGGAGTTTCGCCGCTGCATCCTCCGCGCCACCGAAAAGGTCATCGTCCGCAAAGGCTACGGCGCCATGACCATGGACGATGTGGCCCGCGAGGCCCAGTTTTCCAAGGCCACCCTGTACCGCTATTTCCGGGGCAAGGGAGAGCTCTTGCTCGAGATCCTCGGCAACTTCTTCGAGGAGACCGACCAGGAAGTGCAGAAGATCAATCGGCTCCGGCTGAGCGCCAGGGAGAAACTGAAAAGGGGGATCCGTTTCTATCTCCGGTTCAACGAGGAGAAAGAGAACATCTCCCGGATGCTCATCATGGACCGAGCGTTTACAGAGAAGATGAACATCTTTGTATCCGATGAGAGTAAGATCACCTCGGAGGTCGACCGCCGGTTCATAACCAAAATGAAGACCAAACGTAAGGATATCTTGGATGGTGTGTCCAGAATTCTTGAAGAGGGAATAGCTGCCGGAGAGTTTCGTAAGATGGATGTCGCAGGCGCCGTGACCTTCCTGGAGTCCCTCCTCCAGGGGTATTGTCATGTCCATTTCTGGCACGACCGGCCGTACTCTGCCAAGGAGGCTACGGAGATCATCCAGGACTTCTTCCTCCATGGGATCGAAAAAAAAGACGGAACCACGAAAGGAGCGTCGAGATGAAAAAAACCAGCGCTTTGGTCGCAGCCTTGCTCATCATTCTGGGAAGCGGCCCGGCGTCCTCGGCCCAGGATAAGATCAGCCTCACCCTCGAAAAGTGCCTCAGCCTGGCCCTCTCCCAGAACCCATTCTACCTGGCATCCCAGGAGAGAACGGACGCGGCCCAGGCCCGAGTGCGACAGGCGGCGGCCCAGTTTTTCCCGTCGCTGAACGCCCAGGGCCTCCAGAACCTGGATGAAAAAGTGTTCGTCCTCGAATTTCCCTCGTTTATCCCCGGGGGCCGCCCGCAGAGATTCGCCATCGACTTCACTAAAGATTACCAGTTCTCCCTGAATTTCACCCTGCCCCTCTATACCGGCGGCCGCCTGACTTCCGGCTACCGTTCGGCCAAGCTCAGTTATCTGTCCTCCCAGGAATCCTCCCGCCAGACGACCAACGAGACGGTCTTTAACGTCAAGCGCGGCTATTACAATTACCTCCTGGCCAAGCAGTTGGTCGGGGTCACAGAAGAGGCCCTGAACTTGGCCGAGAAGACCCTCCAGAACGTCAAGAACATGTATGAGGTCGGCATGGCCTCTCGCCTCGACCTGCTCCGGGCAGAAGTTCGGGTGGCCAACCTGAAGCCTCCCTTGATCCAGGCGCGCAACAATGTCGCCGTGGCCGAGCTCAGCCTCAAGACCTTGCTCGGCCTGGACGTCGCCCAGCCCGTCGAGGTCGCGGGGGAGATGACCTACACGCCCGTCGAAATCAATCTTCAAGACAGCCTCGCCAAGGCCGTGCTGAACAGGCCCGAGCTCAGCCAGCTCCAGTACCAGAAACAGATGGCCGGGGAGATGATCAAGATCGCCAGGGCCGACTACCTGCCGACCATCGCTCTCTCCGGGAACTACAACACCTGGGCCGACCGCCTCGCTTTCGGTAAGAACAACTGGCAGAGCTTCTACGCTTTCAACCTGGTCCTGAGCATCCCCCTCTTTAACGGCCTCCAGACTCCGGCCAAAGTCGCCGAGTCGCAGGCCCTTATTCGGGAGATCGACTTCACCGAGAAGGGGCTTATCAATAACATCAAGTTCGAGGTTCAGGCCGCCTACCTGACCCTGAACAACGCCCAAGAGGCCCTGCTTTCCCAAGAGAAGAACATCGACGCGGCCCGGGAGAGCGTGCGTGTTGCCGAACTCAACTACGGCGAGGGCTTGATCACGATCACCGACCTCGGGGCCGCCCAGGTCGCCCTGAGCGAAGCCCGGATCAACTATCTCCGGGCGATCTATGAGTACACCGTTTCACTCGCCCAGCTGGAGAAGGCCGTGGGGTTGAGTTGGAAAGAGTCCGATTCGAACTGAAGGAGAATGACGATGGAAAAGATAAAAATATTGAGAACAATGCTTGTGATCATCCTTGCCTTCGCCGTCCTGTCCTCCTGCAAGGCCCCGCAGAAGCCGGAAGCCGAGGGGCCAGCCCAGACCTTCGGCGCGGCGCCGGTCAAGGTCTTCAAGGCGGTCAGGATGAGAATATCCGAAAAGCTCTTTTATACCGGGACTATCGAAGCCTGGCAGAAGATCACTCTCACTCCCGATGTCGGGGGCAAGATCGCCCGTATCCTGGTCAACGAGGGGGACCGCGTCGGAAAAGGACAGGTCCTTGCCGAGCTCGACGCCGAGGCCATCACTCTCCAGCTCAAGCAGGCCGAAGCGGCGCAGGCCGTCGCCCAGGCCAGCTTTAACAATGCCCAGACGAACTTGGAGCGGATGGAGCGCCTTTCCAAAGAGAAGGCCGTTTCTGACCAGCAGTATGAACAGGTCAAGCTGGGTTATGATTCGGCCAAGGCCCAGCTGGAGCAGGCCCAGGCCGCAGTGAACTTGGCCCAGCACAGCCTGGATGTTTCTATCCTCAAGGCGCCTTTCAGCGGTGTCGTCGCTTCCAGGAACGCCGAAGTAGGGGATGTGATCAACCCGATGATGGGCGGTTTGTCTCCGGGGAGCGCCGGAGGGGTGCTCACGCTGGTGGATTTTTCGCGCATCAAGATCAAGGTGGATATCTCCGGCACCGACATCGTGCGCATCCAGAAAGGCCAGACGACCATCCTCCGCGTCCCAACGACCCCCGGCCGTGAGTTCAACGGCACCATCACCGTCGTCAACCTGGCCGCCGATCCGCAGACCAAGAAGTTCGGGATCGAGGTATCCGTGGACAACCCAGATCAGGTCCTTCGGCCCGGGACATTCGGGGAAATCATTCTCGAGGTCCAGTCGCACGAAAACGCCCTGGTCGTTCCTCAAAAGGCCGTCCTGGAGAACAGGTATGTTTTCATCGTCCAGGACGGCAAGGCCGCCAAGAAGGAAATCACGCTCGGCCTCCAGAATACGACGATGGTTGAAGTCAGTAGCGGCATCGTCGAGGGAGACGTTGTTATTGCCGAGGGCAACTTCGGCCTGGAGGACGGGGCTCCCATCGAAGTCACCGGTGAGGTTCAGCAATGAAACTGCCAGAATTTTCTGTCAACCGACGCGTCACTGCCTCCATGATGGCCATGATCCTGGTCGTCGTGGGCCTTATCTCTTTCAGCCGGCTGGGATTGGATTTCTTCCCCGACCTGGAATTTCCGACGGTCTCGGTCGTCACCACCTATTCGGGCGCCTCTTCCGAGGACCTTGAGAAGTCCATCACCAAACCATTGGAGCAGATTGTTAGCGGTGTCAGCCGGGTCAAGAAAGTTACCTCCACTACCTCGGAAGGCGTCTCGGCCATCACGGCAGAGTTCGAGTGGGGGACAAACCTGGATTTCGCCGCCCAGGATCTGCGGGATCAAATCGCCCTTTACAAGCAATTCCTTCCCCAGGAAGCGGCCGACCCCCTGGTCTTTAAGTTCAACCTGGCCCAGATGCCCGTCGTGTTTTGGGGGATCACCGGAAACCGGCCCACCTCAGAACTTCAGAAGCTCATCGAGGATGAGGTGGCTCCGCGCCTGGAAAGAATCGACGGCGTGGCGGCTGCCCGAGTCTTCTCGACGGAGATCCGGGAGATCCTGGTCGATGTCGATAAGACGGCCCTGGAGAGCCGGAACCTTTCGCTCGACCGCGTCATCGCCGCCCTGGCGGTTGAAAACGTCAACCTCCCGGCCGGGAATATCGTGGAAAGGCACGCCGATTTTCTAGTCCGGACGATGGGCGAGTTCGAAAGTCTCGACGACATCAAACGGGTCGTCATCGGCGCCACTTCCAGCGGCGAGCCGATCTTCCTCGGCGACATTGCCGAGGTCAAGGATACGCTCAAGGAAACGCGTTATATCGGACGGATTCAACAACAGGATGGCGTTTACCTCATGGTGAGCAAGCGGTCCGGAGCTAACACGGCGACAACGGGAGCCGAGGTCAAGCGGACGGTCGCCGAGATCCGGAAGACTCTTCCTTCCGATATCAACTTCTACATGGCCATGGACCAGTCGGACATGATCGAGATGGTGGCCAGCAAAACAGTGCAAAACGCCTGGATGGGCGGTATCTTGGCTATCCTGCTCATCTTTCTCTTCCTCCGGAACTGGCGTCCAACCCTGACCATCGCCCTGGCCATTCCCCTGTCCATCATCACGACGTTTATCTCTTTTTACGCGGCCGGCTATACCCTTAATCTGCTAACGCTCGGAGGATTGACACTCGGCGTCGGCATGCTGGTCGACAATGCCATTGTCGTCATCGAAAATACTTTCCGGCTTCGTGAAGAAGGAAAAGACCGGAAGACGGCCTCCATCCTGGGGGCTTCTCAGGTCGGGATGGCCATCACCGCATCCACGCTTACCACCATCGTTGTTTTCCTGCCCATGATCTTCGCCCAAGGGATCACGGGTAAAATGACCCGCGGGATGGCCCTGGCGATCACGTTCTCGCTGGTTTCCTCCTTGTTCGTCGCCCTTACCCTCGTCCCGCTCTTGTCTTATCAGCTGTTTGGCAAAGGCCCGGCCAACGGTGCTGCCAGGCAAGATAAGAAGGCGAAACAGCCGCAGTTCCAGAAGGGCCGGGATATCTACCGGAAGGCATTGACTTGGGCGCTTCACCACCGCCGCCTGGTCCTTGGCGGGGTTGCGGGAATTCTCGTGGTCTCACTGGCCATCGTCCCGTTCTTGGGGACGGAGTTCATGCCTGCCCAGGACCGCAACATGATCCTGCTCAAGGTGAAAATGCCCATCGGGACGGCTTTGGAGGAGACCAACCGGGTCGTTTCGATCGTCGAGACACTGATGTCCCAGCAGCCGGAGATCGAGATCATCTCCGCCCAGACCGGGTCTTCGGCCGAACAGGATGCGAGCGACACAGCCAGCGGGTTCGGCAACACCGGTCCTCACGAGGGGCTTCTCTGGGTCGGACTGGTCAAGCGAAACCAGCGGAAGTACAGCGATCTCGAAGTCGTGGAGATCCTCCGTGGGAAGCTGCCCAGGCTCGAGAACGTCCGGTTCGAGGCTGTCGACATGAGCCAGATGATGATGGGTGGAGCGTCGGCTCCCGTCGAGATCAAGCTGTTCGGCAAGGACCTGGACAAACTCAGAGAGATCGCCGACAGCATCGTCGCCCGGATCCGGGATGTGCCCGGGCTGCGGGACCTAACCCATTCTCTGTCCCAGGGGAAGCCGGAATATCAGATCAAGGTCGACCGGGAGAGAACCGCTAAGCTCGGCCTGATGGTCAGTCAGGTCGGCAACACGATTCAGGCGGCGACCCTCGGCCGTGTGGCCACTCGATACACAGATGAAAGCGAAGAGATCGACATCAGGGTGCGTTTCCAGAAACAATACAGGGACGATATCCAAGAGATCGCGAACATCCCGATCGTGACTCCCCAAAACAAGGTCATCTATGTGGGCCAGGTCGCCACCGTTGAAAAAGGCGAGGGTCCCATCCAGATCACGCGCGAGAATCAGGCCCGCCGGGTGACGGTGACGGCGAACATCGCCGGCCGCGACCTCGGGAGCGTGGTCAGAGATATCC
>Ga0299912_10005382_pt1 | contig 10520 bp, 10 predicted proteins | sample RVTome_2_FD_207667 | JGI IMG/M metagenome (GOLD analysis project Ga0299912, IMG submission 207667) | Soil microbial communities from uranium-contaminated site in the Upper Colorado River Basin, Wyoming, United States - RVT95D214 (version 2) ... | reverse complement strand
GCTGGCCGAAGGGGAATCCAGCAGGGACGCGGCGGCCGAGGAGCTGAAGCGCAGCGCGGAGACGGAGCTGGCCAAGATCAAGGCCGGCCTGGCCATGGAGCCGGGCACGGAGTGGCTGGACGCCAACAAAAACCAGCTCACCGCCTCCTCGGTCAATGTGGGCGGGCAGAGCAGCCTCAACCCGAGCGTGATCCTGACCCTGAACTACGGGGGCGCGGGCAAGGCCCTGGTCACCGCCGCGCCCGTCCAATTCGAATTCGTGCGGGGCGGCGGAGTGCTCACCGCCTTCGTGAACACCAACGACTACGGGCAGGCCAACTGCAGCCTGGCCAGCCTGGAAGACACCGAGGCGGAGAGCGTCATCCGCGCCTCGCTGGTCTACAGGACCCGGGGCTTCGCCTACGCCTTCGAGGGGGTGAGCAGGGAGTTCGTCTACTCGCCGCCGGCGCGCAAGGCCGCCATCCTGGTCCTGGAACGCGCGGGGAACCGGCCCGCCGAGGACCCCGTGATCCTGGACTCCGTGTATAACGAGCTCAAGGAAGTGAGCTTCGATTTCTCCCAATACAACGGGCAACTGCTCGGCGAGGAGTTCCTGGCCGTGTTCGGAGGCGATCCCCAGGCCATCCGCAGGCTCGGCCTGCAGAAGGAGGTCTCCTACCTGGTCATGGTGCTGAACGACGGCTACGGCGTAAGCCAGGTGGAGCTGGCGGGCAAGAAATACAACATCTGGAAATCCCAGACCACGGCCACCACCCGCCTCATCCGCGTGGCCGATGGCAAGGTGATGTACTCCGGGACCGTGCAGGCGGTCGCCGGCCAGGGGGGCAGCGCCGAGAAAGCGTCGCTGGACGGGCTGCGCAATGCCGCCTCCGCCATGGCGGACAAGATCGCCCAGGACCTGCCGGAAATCCAGCGGGTCCTGTCCGGCAGGCAGTAGCGGGCACGGCCGTGAAGGACCTGCTGCACAAGCTGCTTGGCTTCCTCCGGGTGGAGCTGGAGGACCTGGAAGGCGACGTCACGGACCTTCTGGCGATCTGCCAGCGCAAGAAGGACAACCGGGAGATCACCAACTACGTATATCTGGAAAACAAGGGCCTGCTGCTGCGGGAGATTGCCGGCATCAAAAACCTGGTGGAGGGCCTGGACGACATGGACACCGGGAAGTTCTCCAATCGGCAGGAGATGTTTCGCGAGATCGACCGGCGGATACTGGAAAATACGCGGGAAGGGGACTATCCCGAGGCCGTATACAGCCTGGTGAAACGCCGCCTGGATAAAATCGTGAAGTACCTCTTCAGTGATTGAATAATATAGGGAATTTGCTTAGTATCTGGTATCCCGATAGACCGGATCATATTTCGAACAGAGGGCCCTATGGAAGTCCAACTGCAAGAACTTCTGGATAAGATCAAGAACGAGGGCGTGAAGGCGGCGGAGGCCGAATCCGCCCGCATCCGGGAGGAGGCCGAGAAGCGCTCCCGGGAGATTCTGCAGCGGGCCGAGCAGGAAGCCGCCGATATCGTGGCCAGGGCACGCGAAGAAGCCGCGCGCTTCGAGAAGACTTCCCAGGAGGCGGTGAAGCAGGCCGCCCGCAACGCGATCCTGGGCGTGCGGCAGGGCGTGGTGGGGATTTTCGACGCCATGCTGGCCCGGGAAACGCGGGAAGCCCTATCCGGATCGAACCTGGCGGAGGTGATTGTCGCGCTGGTCAAGGCCTGGCCCGGGAAGGAGATCCCTTCCCTGCAGGCCCTGCTTCCTCCCGCTGATCTGGAAAAGCTGGAAAAAGGGTTGAAAAGCCGGCTGCAGGAGGAGATGAAGAAGGGTTTCGAGTTGAAGCCCCTGCCTGCCCTGGAGGCGGGATTCCGCATCGCCCTGAAGGACGGCTCGGCCTACTACAACTTCACCGATCAGGGCATCGCCCAGATCCTGGCCGAGTACCTGAATCCCAGGCTCGCCGGCTTGATGGGCCAGGCTGCGTCGGACTGACCCACTTGAGCCAGTACTACTACCTGGTAGCCACCCTGCCGATGCTCTTCTATCAGTCGGAGCGCAGCCCGTCCCGCGAGGAATTCCTGGAGCTGTGCCGCACGCAGGTGAGCGGGGCGGATTTCCGGGTGCTGGCCGAAGCCGACCTCAAGGTCCGCGGCGAGCAGGGCAGCGGCTGCGCCGTGCTGGACAAGTGGCGGAGCTGGGAGTGCGGCCTGCGCAACGAACTGGCCAAGCTGAGGGCCCGCCGCAAGTCCGTCGAGCCGGCCGGCCATCTGGTGGAGGCCCGGGAGCATCTCGGCCAGACCGAAATGGCCCGGCAGGCCCTCGGCGAAGCCTCGCCGCTGGCCGCGGAGGAGCTGTTGAACCGGGCCCGCTGGGAATACCTGGACGAGCTTGAGACGGGACACTATTTCGACCTGTCCAGGCTGGTCCTTTTCTCCCTGCGCCTCCAGCTCCTGGAGCGCCGGCGGCTGCTGTCCGACCGCGAGCGGGGCGGCGCCAGCTTTCAGTCCCAGTATCAATCCATCACCCATTCCATTCGTGAGGAACCGGCATGAAAGAAAAGCAGGGCCGTGTGGTCGGCGTAAACGGCAACATGGTCACCGTCGACGTGGACGGGGACGTGTTCATGAACGAGGTGGGCTACGTGGCCACCGGCGGCCAGCGGCTGAAGGCCGAGGTCATCCGCATCCGCGGGCGTAGAGCCGAGCTGCAGGTGTTCGAGGTCACCCGCGGGATCGGCATCAGCGACCCCGTGGATTTTTCCGGCGAGCTGCTGTCCGTGCAGCTCGGCCCCGGGCTGCTCGGGCAGATTTTCGACGGCTTGCAGAATCCGCTGCCGCTGATCGCCGCCCAGCACGGATTCTTTCTGCCGCGCGGCGTATACCTGACGGCGCTTCCCGGGGACCGGCAGTGGGAGTTCACTCCATTGGCAAAGGTTGGCGCGCGGGTCAGCCGCGGCATGAGCCTGGGCACCGTGCCCGAAGGCATCTTCCAGCACCGCATCATGGTGCCCTTCGGCCTGTACGACAACTACACCGTGAAATCGATCGCCCCGGCGGGCAAATACACCCTCGACAGCCGCATCGCCGAGCTCACGGATGCCAAGGGCAACACCGTCCCCGTGACCATGGTTTTCAGCTGGCCGGTCAAGCGACCGATCAACGCCTACGCCGAGCGGCTGAAGCCGACCCAACCGCTGATCACCAAGGTGCGGATCATCGACAGCTTCTTCCCGGTGGCCAGGGGAGGAACCTATTGCATCCCGGGACCCTTCGGCTCCGGCAAGACGGTGCTGCAGCAGGTCACCAGCCGGCACGCCGAGGTGGACGTGGTGGTGATCGCCGCCTGCGGCGAGCGGGCCGGCGAGGTGGTGGAGACGCTGCGGGAGTTCCCGGAGCTGATCGACCCGCGCACGGGCCGGGCCCTCATGGAGCGCACCGTGATCATCTGCAACACCAGCTCCATGCCGGTGGCCGCCCGGGAGGCCTCGGTTTACACCGCGGTGACCATCGCCGAGTATTACCGCCAGATGGGCCTGAACGTGCTCCTGCTGGCCGATTCCACCTCCCGCTGGGCGCAGGCCATGCGCGAGATGTCCGGCCGCCTGGAGGAGATTCCGGGCGAGGAGGCCTTCCCGGCCTACCTGGAGTCGGTGATCGCCAGCTTCTACGAGCGGGCCGGCGTGGTGCGCCTCAAGGACGGCGGCACCGGCTCGGTGACCATCGGCGGCACGGTCAGTCCGGCGGGCGGCAACTTCGAGGAGCCCGTCACCCAGGCCACCCTGAAGGTGGTGGGGGCCTTCCACGGCCTGTCCCGTGAGCGGGCCGAATCCCGCAAATACCCGGCCATCCACCCCCTGGAGAGCTGGAGCAAGTACCCCGCCGCGGTGGACGAGAAGATGACCGAGTTCGCCCGCAGCCTGCTGTTCCGGGGCAACGAGGTGTCCCAGATGATGAAGGTGGTCGGCGAGGAGGGCACCAGCCTGGAGGATTACATCCTCTACCTCAAGGCCGAGTTCATCGACGCCGTTTTCCTGCAGCAGAACTCCTTCGATCCGGTGGACGCGGCCGTGAACACGGAGCGCCAGCGCTACGCCTTCGCCCTGCTGACCCAGATCATCAAGGCGCAACTCGAGCTGGCGGACAAGGCGGCCGCCAGGTCCTTCTTCTACCAGCTGCGCCAGCGCTTCCTGGACTGGAACGGCGCGGCCTGGGGTTCAGATTCCTTCAAGAGCATCGAGCAGGACATCCGCTCCAGCTTGGGCGAGAGGCAGGCGCATGCGTAAAATCTACAGCAGGATCGACGCTATCGCGGGCAACGTCATCACGGTGACCGCGGAGGGGGTGCGCTACGGGGAGCTGGCGGTGGTCAGCTCCAGCCACGGGGACTCGCTGGCCGAGGTCATCCGGCTTTTCGAGAACAAGGTGTCCCTGCAGGTCTACGCCGGCTCCCGGGGAGTGTCCACTGGCGATGAGGTCCGTTTCCTGGGCCACCCCATGCAGGTTTCCTTCTCGGACGACCTGCTGGGGCGGATTTTCAACGGCAGCGGCGTGCCCCGCGACAAGGGACCGGCGCTGACCGAGAACCTGATCGAGATCGGCGGGCCGGCCGTGAACCCGGCCAAGCGCATCATTCCCCGCAACATGATCCGCACCGGCATCCCGATGATCGACCTGTTCAACACCCTGGTGGAGTCCCAGAAGCTGCCGATCTTCAGCGTGTCCGGGGAGCCCTACAATCCGCTGCTGGCCCGCATCGCCATGCAGGCGGAAGTGGACATCATCATCCTCGGCGGCTGCGGCCTGAAGTACGACGACTACCTGTTCTTCCGTGACGCCCTGGAGGAGGGCGGGGCCCTCTCCCGAACGATCTTTTTCGTGCACACGGCGGCCGACCCGATCGTGGAATCACTGCTGGTGCCGGACATCTCCCTGGCCGTGGCCGAGCGCTTCGCGCTGCGCGGCAAGCGGGTCCTGGTGCTGCTGACCGACATGACCAACTTCGCCGATGCCATGAGAGAAATCGCCATCACCATGGAGCAGGTGCCCTCCAACCGCGGCTATCCCGGCGACCTGTACAGCCAGCTGGCGGCGCGCTACGAGAAGGCGGTGGACTTCGAAGGGGCCGGCTCCATCACCATTCTGGCGGTCACCACCATGCCCGGCGACGACGTGACCCACCCGGTTCCGGACAACACCGGCTACATCACGGAAGGGCAGTTCTACCTGCGCAACGGGCGCATCGAGCCCTTCGGCTCCCTTTCGCGGCTGAAGCAGCTGGTCAACAAGGACACCCGTGAGGACCACCGGGCCCTGATGGACGGCATGATCAAGCTCTACGCGGCCTACCTGGAGTCGCTGGAGAAGAAGGCCATGGGCTTCCGCATGTCGGACTGGGACCAGAAGCTGCTGAAGTACGGGGTGAGCTTCGAGCGGGAGATGATGGACCTGTCGGTCAACATCCCCCTGGAAAAGGCGCTGGACGCCGGCTGGCGGATCCTGAGCGACTGCTTCCTGCCTGAAGAGGCGGGCCTGCGCACCGAGCTGATCAAGAAGTTCTGGCCCAAGGGCTGAAACGGACGAGCGTGGCCAAGATCAAGCTTACCAAGAACGAGCAGAAAAAGCAGAAGGACGCGCTGAAGCGCTACCTGCGCTACCTGCCCACGCTCATGCTCAAGAAGCAGCAGCTGCAGCTGGAAATCCGGCGCGTGGAAAGCCAGCAGCAAGCCCGCCTGGCCGACCGTTCGGCCCTGACCCGGGAACTGGAGTCCTGGGTCTCCGTGTTCGGCGAGCAGTCCGACCTGGCGCCCCTGCTGCGCCTGGGGGCGCTGCACACGGAAACGGGCAACATCGCCGGAGTGGACATTCCTTTGTTCCAGTCCGTGGAGACGGAGGAAAAACCCTACGACCTTTTCCTCACCCCCCTGTGGGTGGACGCGGCGCTGGAGATCATGCGCAAGCTGGCCGCCCTGGACGCCGAGGTGGCAGTATTGTCGAGGCAGGCCCGCCTGCTGGGCGAGGAGCTGCGCATCACCAGCCAGCGGGTCAACCTGTTCGAGAAGGTGAAGATCCCCGAAGCGCGGGAGAATATCCGGAAAATCCAGATCTACCTGGGAGACCAGCAGACCGCGGCCGTGGTCCGCGGGAAGATCGCCAAGGGCAAGCTGCTCAGGGTGAACGCATGATCGTCAAGATGAAGAAGGTGTCGGTCCTCCTGTTGGACCGCTTCCGCGCCCAGTCCCTCCGGGAGCTGCGCGGCCTGGGCACGATGCACATCCAGGAGCGCGCCGGCGGCGGGGAGGAGCTCTCCCGCCTGCGCGACCAGCAGGCCCAATTGGAGAAGGCCCTGCTGCAGCTGCCCCTGGAGCAGGACGTGGGGAAGCAAGCGCCGGTCCGGAAACCCTCCGGCGCAGTCGACGCCCGCAGCGCCCTGGAGCTGGCCGGCGAAATCGAGGCCTGCCAGGAAAAGCTCAAGACGGCCCGGGAACGGGTGGAACAGCTCCGCAAGGAAGAGGAGCGCCTGGCGGCCTGGGGCGATTACGAGCCGCAGGATATCCTCCGCCTGCGCGAAGCGGGCATCGACGTGCGCCTCTACGAGGCGGAGGAAAAGCAGTACGCCAGGCTTGCCGCGGAAGCCGGCGCCTACGTGGTCGGGCGCGGGCGCGGGCTGGTGCGGCTGGCCGTGGTGCAGGCCGGGCAGGCGGGAGCGCCGCCACCCTTCAGCGAAGTCCCTGTTCCGGAGCGCGGTCTGGCCCAGGTGCGCCAGGCCGGGGCCCGGGCGGCGGAGGAGGCCCGGGCGCGGCAGGAGGAGCTGCGGCAGCTCGCCAGGCAGCGGGCCGTGCTGCAGGCCGGCCTGACGGAGGTGGCCAGGCACGTGGAGTTCGAGTCCGTGCGCTCCGGGATGTCCCTGGAGGGCCCGGTCGCCTACCTGACGGGCTTCATTCCCGTTACCAAAGTCGAAGGATTGAAAAAGGCCGCCGCGGCCAGCGGCTGGGGCGTGGCCATCGAGGATCCGCTGGCGGAGGACGCGGTGCCCACCCTGGTGGAGAATCCCCGCTGGATCCGCATCATCCAGCCGGTGTTCGACATGCTGGGCACGGTGCCCGGCTACCGCGAGGTGGACCTGAGCTTCTTCTTCCTGGTCTTCTTCAGCCTGTTCTTCGCCATGCTGATCGGTGATGCAGGCTACGGCTTCCTGCTGCTAGGCTTGACCATCTATGCCCGCCGGAAGCTGAAGCGCAGCCCGCCTGAGCCTTTCATCCTCCTGTTCGTTTTGAGCGTGGGCACGATCGCGTGGGGGGCCATCACCGGGACCTGGTTCGGGGTGGAGGCCATCGCCAAGAGGACCTTCCTTTCTCGGATCGTCATCCCCCAGATCGCCACCTTCGGCGAGGACAACGCCGATTTCATCATGTACATCTGCTTCATCATCGGGGCCATCCATCTGACCCTGGCCCACCTGATCGGCTTCGTTCGCAATCTGCCGAAGCTCATCGCCTACAACGACCTGGGCTGGCTGGCGGTGCTGTGGGGCATGTTCTTCGTGATCAAGTGGATCCTGCTGCAGCAACCCCTGAACCCGATCGGCCTGTGGCTGGTGATCGGCGGCCTGGTGGTGATCACGATCTTCGGCGAGCAGCAGGGCCGCTTCTTCAAGGGCTTCCTGATGGGCCTGGCCAAGCTGCCCTTGAAGATGCTGAACAGCATCAGCACCTTCTCGGACGTCGTATCCTACGTGCGCCTGTTCGCCGTGGGCCTGGCGGGCATCGAGATATCCAAGGCCTTCAATGCCCTGGCCGCGGGCATCGGCTTCGGTTTGCCCAATGGCATTTTTGCGGTCCTCATCCTGCTGTTCGGGCATAGCCTCAATCTGCTGCTGGGCGCCATGTCGGTGATCGTCCACGGGGTGCGACTCAACATGCTGGAGTTCTCCGGCCACATCGGTATGGAATGGGCGGGCTTTTCCTACAAGCCCTTCAAGGATTCGGATTCGAAAGGAGACAGGGAATGAATATTGGGGATCTGGGCTTCGCGGCCTCTCTGGGTCTGGCCGCTTTCGGCTCCGCTCTGGGGGCCATGTCCGCGGGAGCGGCCGCCATTGGCGGGTGGAAGAAGTGCTTCGCCCAGAACCGGGCCGCGCCCTTCATGCTCATCGCTTTCGTCGGCGCCCCGCTGACGCAGACGATCTACGGCATGATTCTGATGAACGCCATCCGGGTCTCGGACGTGAGCTCCATCGCCAAGCTGGGCGCAGGGCTGTTCGGTGGGCTGGCACTGGGCGGTTCCGCCTGGTTCCAGGGAGTGGCGGGGGCGCACGCCTCGGACGCCATGGCTGAGACGGGCAAGGGCTTCGGCAACTTCATCATGGTGCTGGGCCTGGTGGAAACCACGGCCATCTTCACCATGGTGTTCATGATGGGGGCGATCGGCTGAGGGGCCGGCGCTCCTGCGCCGCCGGCTGGGGGTCAGGAATACGCCGGAATCCTCCGAAGCTAGTGGTAACGGGTAGGGTGGTGTCCAGAGCGTACGGCCTGCTGTTATGCATTCTCCTGTGCGGGACGCCGGGGGCGCGGGCCCAGGCCCAGGCCCCGCAGGCGGACTGGGCCCTGCTGGAGGAAGCCAGGGCGCTGATCGCCGACCGTGCCAATCCGCGGCTGGGGGAAGCCCTGGACCTGCTGCGCCGCGCCATCGAGCAGGCCGGCACCTTCCCGGAGGCCGAAATGGCGCTGGCTGAGATCTACTCCCGCGAGGGGGCGCTGGGGCTGGCCGAAGAGCGCCTGCGCAAGGCCCTGGAGGCCGAGAAACTCCTGCGGGTGCCCGAGGACCGCTTCGCCATCCTCTACCGGCTGGCCGAGATCTACGAGACCCAGAACCGCTACTACGACATGGAGCAGGCCCTGGCCCGCATCGTCGGGGAGCAGGCAGAGTTCTCTTCCACGCCGGAGGCGCAGCGCTTCCAGAATGCCTTCCTGTCGGCCTATATCACCCGGGGCCTGGATCATCTACTGCGGCTGTACCGCCTGGATGGGGCCACCTTTGCCCTGCGGGCCCACGCCAAGCTGGGCTGGTTCTACTACCGCACCGGCCGGCACGATCCGGCCTCCATCCTGCATTCCCTGGCCGCCCTGGACATCATGATCACGGAGAGCGTCCGGGAGATCCGGCTGGTGGATCCGAACTTCGAGTTCCGGAGCCTGGGCGGTTACCTGGACGTGGCTTGGAAACGCGAGAACATCCGCAGCTTCCTTGCTGAACAGGAGTTCTTCAGCGTCGCCTATCATTTGGGCGCGGCCGCCTATCCGGCGGGGCGCCGGGCCCGGGCCCGGGAAATCTGGAGGTTTGTCGCCGGGCTTCGCCTGGAAGACCGGCAGCTGGGCGGGTACGGCGAGCTTTCCCGGCGCCAGCTCAAGGCCCCCTGGGTGGATCCCCTGATCAATCCCTCCTCGCGTCGTATCGAATATCCCCAGAACTGACGCGCATGCACCTGCACCGCATCAGGATCCTGCAGGAGCTCTTTCCCGCGACCGCGGCGTACCCGTTCAACCTGGAAGTGCTGCGCTCCACCGCCGGCCTGGAGTTCCTTTCTCCGGTCGCCTTTTTCGTGGGCGAGAACGGGAGCGGCAAGAGCACCCTGCTGCGGGCGATCGCCAGGCGCTGCAATATCCACATCTGGGAGGGAATGGAGCGGGCCCGCCTGGTAAACAACCCTCACGAGGAGGGCCTGCCCGCCTGCCTGGTGGAAGAGTGGGAGAGGGGAGAGCCGGTTCCCGGGTCGTTTTTCTCGGCGGAGCTCTTTCGCAGCCTGGCCCAGTCCATCGATGAATGGGCCATCAACGATCCGGAAGTGCTCTCGTCGTACGGCGGCAAGTCCCTGCTGGTCCAATCGCACGGGCAGAGCTACATGTCCTTTTTCGTCCACCGTTTCCGTCTGCGCGGGCTCTACCTGCTGGACGAGCCGGAGAACGCCCTTTCGGCCACCAGCCTGTTCGAGTTCCTGGAGCTGCTGGAGGAGACGGCGCGCGGGGGAGTCGCCCAGTTCATCGTGGTCACGCACTCGCCGGTCCTGATGTCTCTCCAGGGGGCGGAGATCTTTTCCTTCGACCAGTCTCCACTAGTCAAAATACCGTACAGGGAAACAAAGCACTTCAAACTGTACAAGAATTTCTTCACTACACGCTAAGCCGGTGCGTACTTGCGCCTGCGCCGTCGTGCTTGTAAGTAGACAGAATACTTATTATACGAAGTGAAGGGGATGTAAAGAGAAGTCAGTTCTCGTGAGCCTGCGCATTTCCGCCCCTGCTTACTTCGGGGAGCTGACCCGGGAGAAGATCGTGATAAGGACCAGGGCCGTAAACAGCGAGGCGAAGATGTTCACGGAGTTGAAATCCGCCAGCGCGGCGATCACGTGGGCGAACAGCTGGTCGATCAGGCCGCCCAGAAAGGAACCCACCAGGCCCACGATGAGCGCGCCCCAGAAGCGTCCCAGCACGGGCTTGCGCAGGATGAACACGTAGTAGATGGCGCAAGCCA
>Ga0299912_10005381_pt1 | contig 10521 bp, 12 predicted proteins | sample RVTome_2_FD_207667 | JGI IMG/M metagenome (GOLD analysis project Ga0299912, IMG submission 207667) | Soil microbial communities from uranium-contaminated site in the Upper Colorado River Basin, Wyoming, United States - RVT95D214 (version 2) ... | reverse complement strand
AGGAGATCGCCAAACTGGTGGCGCGCCGCCATCCGGAAGCGGTGTCAGGCGGTTTCGAGCCCACCATTCCGGCTTTTCCATGATCCGTTTTACAGACAGGCGCCTGATACAGAAGGCGCCAGGAGGAACATAGCGCGGTGAGAACCTGCTGATAGCCACAACAGAACCGGCACACAGTGCCATGAACGCGCCGTAACCACGGCGCTTGAAGCATACCGTCACGCGATGACGTAAAGAAGCCCCGTGCAATGCGGGGCTTCGCTTTTCTTCAGCGCCGGCGCGCCTGCAGCTTTTCCACCGCGGAATGAATCCTGAGCAGCCCCGGATCGCGCACGCCGAGTTCCTCCAGGTGCCGCAGCGTGTTGATGAGATATTCGACGTTGGCGCCACGCGTGCCGATACCGCGCGTAATCAGCGCCGCCACTTCTTCGAGCGGCAGGCGCCCGGCATAACTCGGGTGTTTGGGATCGGCGATAAAAGCAAGCGCCTGCACGCGTTCGCCGGCGAGATCGACACGCACCAGCCGCGGGCGATAAGTGCGACGCGACATCTCGCGCGCCCACAAATTTTCGAGCGTATTCTCTATTTGACGCTGCGCAACGAGATAAGCCATGCCGCGGCAGGCACCGCCGCGGTCGAGCCCCAGAACCAGGCCGGGTTTTTCGGCCGTGCCGCGGTAGCGGCTGGAATAAACGCAGAATGCACGATGATAGCCGCGCAGCAAGGCGGAGCACGACCGGGCGTACGAAAATCCCGGGTCCCACATCAGCGAACCGTAGCCGAAAACCCACAGGTTGCCCGGCGGCAGCGTCAGGTCGAACTGGTGAAGCGCAGAGTCACTCAAAATGCCGGGAATGTAACAATGATGCCTAGGATAACGATTGCCGGCTCACGGCGTTGACGGCGTGATTACGCAACTTTCCAGGCCACGCTGTCACCGCCACGAAACGGCACCAGCTTGTCCCGGTGGTACGGCAGTTCGCGCGGCACGTTCCACGCGTCCTTCACCAGCGTAATCGAGCCGGTATTGCGCGGCAACCCGTAAAAATCGGCGCCGAAATGGCTGGCGAACCCCTCGAGCCGGCCGAGCGCCCCGGCCCTGTCGAAGACCTCCGCATAGAGTTCGATGCCGGCGTGCGCCGTGTATATGCCGGCGCAACCGCAATCCGTTTCCTTGGTGTGACGTGCGTGCGGGGCGCTGTCGGTGCCGAGGAAAAACCGGGGGCTGCCGCTGGTTGCCGCCTCCACCAGGGCCTGGCGATGCTCCTCGCGTTTCAGCACCGGCAGGCAGTAGTGATGCGGACGGATGCCGCCGGCGAACAGCGCATTGCGGCTGAGCAGCAGATGGTGCGCGGTGATCGTCGCCGCAATGCGCGGCGGCGCGGCGGCGACGAACCGCGCCGCGTCGCGCGTCGTGATGTGCTCGGCCACCACGCGCAGCCGGGAAAAGCGCTCGATCAGCGGCGCCAGCACGCGCTCGAGAAAAACCCGCTCGCGGTCGAATATGTCCACCGCCGGATCGGTGACTTCGCCATGCACCAGAAGCGGCATCCCGCACGCCTCCATCGCCTCGAACACGCCCTGGCATTTCTCGAGGTCGGTCACGCCCGAATCGGAATTGGTGGTCGCGCCCGCCGGATAGTATTTGACGGCATGCACCACACCGCTTTGCTTCGCCTTCGCGATTTCCCCGGGCTGCGTTTTGTCCGTGAGATAAAGCGTCATCAGCGGCTCGAATCCGCTGCCCGCGGGCAGCGCGGCGCGGATGCGATCGCGATATTCGAGCGCAAGCGCGGTGGTGGTCACCGGCGGCCTCAGATTCGGCATCACGATGGCGCGGGCGAAACGGCGCGCCGTGTCCGGCAGCACCGCGCGCATATGGCCTTCATCGCGCAAATGCAGATGCCAGTCGTCGGGACGGGTGATGGTGATCTTGTCCATATCTGTCAGGGTAAACTGTAAACGCTAAACGGTAAACGGTCCGAAGCGATTTGTCCTGCTTACTGCTTACCGCTCACGGCTCACCCTTCAACTTGAGCGCCAGCTCATAGAGCTCGTTCTTCCTGCCAGCGGTGATCTTCGTCGCCAGTGCCACCGCCTGCTTGAGCGGCAGCTCCGCAAGCAGGACTTCCAATACGCGCTGCGCCTGGACTTGCTCTTCCGCGCCGCGTGTCACGGGCTGGCCGTCGAGGATCAGCACGAACTCGCCTCTGCGGCGATCCGCGTTGCCCTCGATCCAGCCGACAGCCTCGGCCAGCGTGCACGCATGTATCGTCTCGAACATCTTCGTCAGCTCGCGCGCAATCACAATACGGCGCGCGTCGCCGAACGCGGCATGCAGATCCGCAATGCTGTCGGCGACGCGATGCGGCGCCTCGTAGAAGACCAGCGCATAAGGCAGGTTTTTCAACTCCGCAAGTTCGCGTTTGCGCTCGGCGGCGCGTGCCGGCAGGAAACCATAGAACAGGAAATGCGGTGCGGCGAGCCCGGCCGCCGACAGCGCAGTGACCGCGGCGTTGGCGCCGGGCACGGGCACGACCCGGCAACCGGCAGCGATTGCCGCGGCGACCAGCTGCGCGCCGGGATCGGAAACCGCCGGCGTGCCGGCATCGCTGACGAGCGCCACCGATTGACCTGCCGCAAGCAGAGCCAGCACCTGCTGCACCATGCGTTTCTCGTTGTGCTCGTGCAGCGCGATCAGCTTGCCGGCGATGCCGTAATGGTTGAGCAGCTTGGCCGTGACGCGCGTGTCCTCCGCCGCCACCGTGGCGACGCTTTTCAGCACATCGAGCGCGCGCAAGCTCACGTCGCGCAGGTTCCCGATCGGGGTTGCAACTACATATAATGTCGGCTTTGGCTCTTCGCCGGATTCCCGATGCGCTGCGCCGTTCCCCATCACTGGTTTTTTGCCTGGTTGCTGACGACGCTACTATACGGTGGCATGACAGCCGTGGCCAGCGCAGCCGTTCCCGCTGCCCTTCCCGCCCCACCAGCAGCCGGCGCCCCGGCCGCTCAGGCGGAAGCTGCAGCAACGGCTCCCCACATCGCCCTGCTGCTGCCCGTAAATTCGGACAGGTTCGCGCGTCATGCCGAAGCCGTGAAAACCGGCTTTCTGAACGCGGCCACAGTGCAAGGATGGTCGGCGCTGCCGATCCGCATTCATGCCGTCACCGATGATACGAAGGATATCGTTGCCGGCTATCGCCAGGCGCTCGCTGCCGGCGCACGCGTGGTCGTCGGTCCGCTGACGCGCGACGGCGTCACCGCGCTCGCCGCGAGCGATTTCGTTGCCGTGCCAACGCTTGCCCTCAATGTGCCCGATGGCGGCGTGCCCATGCCGCCCGGCCTGTACACGCTGAGCCTGCAAATCGAAGCCGAGGCGCGCCAGGTCGCAAGTCTCGCTTTCAGGGCAGGCCATCTCAATGCCTACACGATCAACGGCAATACGCCGCTGCTGAGACGCATGCATCAGGCCTTTGTCGAGGAATTCACGCGGCTCGGCGGCAGGCATGTCGCGGAATACGCGTTTACCGCCGATGCGGCGGGCCGGGACCGCATCCGGCAGGCGGCCGGCCTCGGCATTGCCGATATGGTGTTTCTTGCCCTCGATTTCCGGCAGGCGCGCCTCGTGCGCCCGTACCTTGCCCCGCTGGAACTCTATGCAACCTCGCAAATCAACCCCGGTAACATCGGACCGCTCGTGGGTTTCGATCTGGGCAACATCCGCTTTGTCGACATGCCGTGGCTGGCGCAGCCCGACCACCCTGCCGTAATGATTTATCCGCGCCAGGATTTCCGCGACGACATCGATCTCGAGCGCCTCTACGCACTTGGCATCGACGCTTTCCGCGTCGCGCAGGAATTGCTCGACGGCAGGCCTGAAACGGTGCTCGACGGCGTGACCGGGCGCATTATGTCCGGCCGCGACCATCACTTCACGCGCGAGCCCGTGAGCGCGCAGTTCCGCGAAGGCAAACTGCTGGTGCCGGAGCCATGAAGGGCGAAGCCGCGGAGCAGCTCGCCGCCACGTTCCTGCTGGGACGGGGGCTTAAAATCATCCACCGCAACTACCGCTGCCGTTTCGGCGAGATCGACCTGATCGCGCGGGACGGCAAAACGCTGGTGTTCATCGAGGTCAGGAGCCGCCGGAGCGAAGATTTCGGCGGCGCGGCGGCCAGCATCACGCAGGGCAAGCGCGACAAGCTGCTGCGTACGGCGCGTCACTTTCTGGCGCAGGGCCGGAGCGCGGCGCCGTGCCGATTCGACGCCGTGCTGATCCGCGGCGAACCGCCACGGCTCGAATGGATCAAGAATGCGTTTGGCGAATGACCGGTCCTCTCTATACAATAGCGCCTCAACCCTTTTTGGCGCACCCATGGACCTGATCAGCCGCATCAGCGAGAACTTTTCCGAAAGCGCGCATCTCAAACTGCAAAGCATGGACGTGCTGGCCGGTCCCATCGCGGCGGCGGCGGAACGGATGGTGCAATGCCTGAAGCGCGACGGCAAGATTCTCGCCTGCGGCAACGGCGGCTCGGCCGCGGACTCGCAGCATTTCTCCGCCGAGCTTCTGAACCGCTTCGAGATGGAACGGCCGGGGCTGGCCGCGATCGCGCTCACCACCGACACCTCGACCCTGACCTCGATCGCCAATGATTACGATTTTGACCAGGTGTTCTCGAAACAGGTGCGCGCACTCGGCCACGCCAATGATCTGCTGCTGGCGATCTCGACCAGCGGCAACTCGCGCAACGTGGTGGCGGCGATAGAGGCCGCCCATGAATGCCAGATGGAGGTCGTCGCGCTGACCGGTAAAGACGGGGGTAAGATGGGCGAGATCCTGGCGCCTTCCGATATTCACATCTGCGTGCCCGCGAGCAGCACGGCACGCATACAGGAAGTACATTTGCTTACGTTGCACTGTCTGTGCGATGCCATAGATTGTCTTTTGTTAGGAGTCGAATAATGCGTAATATCATTGGGTTGTTGGCGCTGGCCGCGCTGCCGCTGCTGCACGGCTGCGCCGCGGTCGCAGTCGGCGGCGCAGCCGCCACCGGCGTGGTGATGGGCGAAGACCGCCGCACCGTGGGCACGATCACCGAAGACCAGGGCATTGAAATCAAGGCCTCGAGCCGCATCGGTGAAAAATTCCCCAATGCCCACATCAGTGTCACCAGCTACAACCGGATGCTGCTGCTGACGGGTGAGGCCTCCGACGCTGCGGCAAAGAGCGAAATCGAAAAAATCGCGCGCGCAGTGGAAAATGTACGCGGTGTCTATAATGAAATCCAGATCGCCGGCAACAGCGCGCTCTCCGCCCGCGCCAACGATGCGTATCTCACGTCCAAGGTCAAGGCGCGTTTCGTCGACGCCCAGAAATTCAACGTGGTTCACGTCAAGGTCGTCACCGAGGCAAACACCGTCTACCTGATCGGCCTGGTGAAACGTCAGGAAGCCAACGACGCCACCGAGATCGCGCGCACCACCAGCGGCGTGCAACGGGTCGTGCGGGTGTTCGAATACCTCGACTGAATCCGTGAATGGTGAATTGAGCCTGTCTCAAAAACAAAATCATTAGCCGCCGATGAATACAAGATCAACCTCCAACAGCTTTAACCACGGAGCGCACTGAGAGCACCGAGAAAGACAACGACATGATTTACAATAACATATTGATAATAAATAATTTATTATCCTAAGATCCTTGCAGTGAAATCCAACTCTGTGATCTCTGTGTTCTCCGTGGTTATCGGCTTTTGAGTTATTAGCGGTTTCATTAGGTTTTAATGTTTTTGAGACAACCTCTAGTATTCAGCATTCACCCGGCATGCACCCCGCGCCCGCCTTCGAAACCAAGATCTGCCCGCCGCACGAGCTTGCCGCGCGCATCCCGCAACTCGCGCGCCCGCTGGTATTCACCAACGGCGTTTTTGACATCCTGCACCGCGGCCATGTCACTTATCTGGCGCAGGCGCGCGCCTTGGGCAGCAGCCTGATCGTCGCCGTCAATACCGATGCCTCGGTGAAACGCCTGGGCAAAGGCGGCGATCGCCCTGTCAACCCGCTCGCAGACCGGCTGGCGGTAATCGCGGCGCTGGAGTCTGTGAGCCTCGCAACATGGTTCGAGGATGACACGCCGCTCGGCCTGATCCTCATGGTGAGGCCCGAAGTACTGGTCAAAGGCGGCGACTGGGAACCGCAGGAAATCGTTGGCGCCGGGGAAGTGCAGGGCTGGGGCGGCACGGTGCGCTCGATTCCGTTCGCCCACGAGCGCTCGACGACCGCGCTGCTCGACCGGATCAAAAACACAAATTCATAGTTCTACGCGCCATCCGGCGGACAGGCCACGGCCTTGATTTCGCTGCCGGGAAATTCGCGCTGCAGCTCGGCGAGCCTGGCGACCATCGCCTCGCCCGGCTCGCGCACGAAATACGCCATCTGCTTGAGGAAATTTTCGCGCCGCTCGAGAATCGCCGAGCGCACACCCTTTTCGCGCAGCCCGGCGAGAAAGCTTTTTGCCGCCTCCTCGCTCTTGAAGATACCGAGCGAAATGGCGTTGCGCCACGGCGTCTGATCCTGCACCGCAAAGAAATCGGTAACGCCCAGGGCCTTGAGTTCGCCGATTTTCTTGTCGACCTCGGCCTTGGACCTGAGCGGCGGAATATACACCCAATAGCCGCCGACATCGGCGACCACGCGCTGCACCAGGGTCTGCGGCAACTCGAGGCGGGCGATCGCGGCCGCGGCGCGCGCCACATCCGGACCGGCGAAGAGGCCCCATTCAAGGCAGGCTGCCGGCCCCGGAGACGGCGCCTTCGCCTGCTCCGCGGGTTTGGGTTTTCCGGATGAGACCGTACCCGTCGCCTTGACGATCCTGATCTTCTCCGGATTGATCTGCAGCAGCGGAATCTGGCTGTCGGCGCTGCCCTGCGGCTTCGCCACAAAGGCATAGGCATAGAACACGATGTTGGCCAGCACCAGCAGCAGGAATAGCAGTCTCATATCCTCAACTCGTAAGCGGTAAGCAGTAAGCAGTAAACAGAAAAACGCTTGTCCTGTCCGTGACCGCTCACTGCTCACTGCTCACCGCTCACTCAGATTGCCCGATGCATATCAGCCCCTCCAGCACCAGATTATCCACGACCTCGGTCCGCGCGTTAAGGTGCGGCCCGAGCAGCGGCGCGCCGCCGCCCGACAGCACGACGATCGGCGTGATCTGGCCGGTTTCTTCCATATAGCGCTGCATGCGCTCGACCGCGCCGGCAAGCGCATTGACGACGCCGCTCATGATGGCATCCGCAGTGGAATCGGGGAAGTAGGTAAAGCGCCCCTCCGGCAGCCCGAGCTGGGCGGTATTGCGCGCCAGCGACTCGCGCATCAAGTCCGCTCCCGGCACGATGAAACCGCCCACGAACACGCCTTCATCCGACAGCGCATCGACCGTCATGGTGGTGCCGGCATTGACCACCACGCAAGGTCCGCGGAACAGGTGCCATGCGCCGATCAGCGCCGCCCAGCGGTCGGAGCCGAGCTGGGCCGGATCGTCGTAACTGCTGGTGACGCCGCATTGCCGCGCCTCGCTTCTGATCCATCGCGGTGCGGCAGGAAACTGCGCGAGGGCGGCGGCGATCCGTTCCCGCACCGCGCTGCCGGCGACATTGGAGATGACGATTTTGTCGGGCGGCGGCAGCGCGGCCAGCGCCGCGCCGAGCTTGCCGGCATCCGCGCTGGCAATCCAGGACTGCCCGGTCCAGCGCTGGCCGTCAAACCAGCCCCATTTGATGCGGCTGTTGCCGGCGTCGATGGCTAGGATTCGCATTTGCTCATCCATAAGAGGTAATGGGTAATGAGTGATGCGTAAGGGCCACCCGCCTGAAATGGTTCCTTCCCATTACCCATTACCCATTACCGGTGTTGTGGGCCGCGGGCTGCTTTGCGGCCCTGGCCGCAGACTGATTTCGCCGCTGTGATAGCGCCGGATGCCCGTTTCCGTCTCGATCAGCAAGGCGCCGTCTTCCGCCACCCCGCGCGCCCATCCCCGCTCTTGCCGCGCATCGGGCAGGATCAGCGTCACGATTTTGTCCTGGTGCGCATGATAGCGCTGCCATTCATCGCGAAACGGCGCCAGCCCTTCGCGCGCAAACCCCTCGAGCACCCGGCGCAGTTCCATCAGCAGCATGGCGAGCAGTTCGTTGCGGTCGAGCGGCTGGTCGCAGGCCGTCTCCAGGTCGGCCGCCGCCTGATCGATGCGGCCACGCACCGTGTCCGACAGCCGCACGTTGACACCGATGCCGATCACGGCCGTGCTCGGCCCCAGCGTGTCCCCCTGCATCTCGATCAGGATACCGGCGAGCTTGCCGCCGCGCCACACCACATCGTTGGGCCATTTCAACCCGGCCTCGGCGATGCCCAGCGCCCTCAGCACGCGCATCAATGCCACACCGACCGCGAGGCTCAACCCCGACAGAAAGCCCACGCCCTGCGTGAAGCGCCATACCAGCGAGAACGTCAGCGCACCGCCGATGCCTGTGTGCCACGTCCGCCCCATTCTGCCGCGCCCGGCCTCCTGCCACTCGGCTGCGATCACCAGGGCACCCGGCACATCCTGCTGCGCGCGCTGCATCGCATGCGTGTTGGTGGAATTCGCGCTGTCCAGAACTTCTATGCGGAAATGAGCCGCGTCATCGCCAAGCCGGCGCAGCACGGCTTCGCGGTCAAGCAGCGACAGCGGCTGCGCCAGGCGGTAGCCGCGGCCGCGCACCTTGTAGACCTCGAGCCCGGCAGCGCCGAGTTCGCGCACCGCCAGCCACATGCTCGCGCGCGACATGCCGAGCGCGCGCGCCAGCGCCTCGCCGGAATGAAACTCGCCATCGGCAAGCCGCCGCAGCACTTTGAATTGCCATGCTTTCATCGCGCGGATAGTATTGAGACAGGCTCTGAGCTTAGGGGCTCGCCCGCCGTCTGTAAAGACGCCGGCCGGAAAACGGGCCCCGCGCAGATTCGCGCGTTGCTGCGAAGCCTTTGTCTGCCAGCAGCCTGTTGGACTTAAGTCCGGCAAGCTCCTAGAATCTCCCGAAAAGAACAACGTATCCGCGGCTTGGGCCGCTGCCGCCCGCGTCGCGACATCAAGGAGAGGCTAAATGAGAATCGGGTCGCCGCTTGTCCGCGCGCTGTGTTGCGCCTTGCTCGCCGCCGCCTGCGGCCAGGCATTGGCGCAAAACAAATATCCTTCCCGCCCTATCCGCATCGTGGTGCCGTACCCGCCCGGCGGCATCACCGACGTGACCACGCGCATCGTCGCCCAGGAGTTGGGCAAAAGCCTGGCGCAGAACATCATTGTCGACAATCGTCCGGGCGCCAACAGCATCGTCGGCGCGGAAATCGTCGCCAAATCCACGCCCGACGGTCATACGCTCGCATCGGTGATCGCTGCGCACGCCGCCAATCAGACGCTATACCCCAAGCTGCCGTACGACTCGCTGAAAAGCTTCGCGCCGGTGTCGCTGCTCGCCACCGCGCCGCTGATCCTGTGCGTGACCAATTCGCTCCCCGCAAATTCGATCAAACAACTGGTGGACCTGGCAAAAGCGAAGCCCGGGCAACTCACGTTCGCCTCGAGCGGCATCGGCGCCGCCGCGCATCTGACGACAGAACTGTTGATGCTGACAACGGGAATCAGGATGATCCATGTGCCCTACAAAGGCACGGCCCCGGCGCTCCAGGACCTGATGGGCGGGCAGGTGACGGTCATGATGGACGTTCCCTCGTCGATGCTGCCGCACGCGCGTGCCGGCAAGATCAAGGCGCTCGGGATGGCTTCGGAGAAGCGCGTGGCGGTGGCGCCGGAACTGCCTACGCTCACCGAGTCGGGCGTGCCGGTCGTGGGCGGCACCTGGGTTGGAATTCTCGCCCCGGCGGGCACCCGGAATGAAGTGGTGGCCAGGTTGAGCCGGGAGATGGCGGAGATCGTGCGCCGCCCCGCCGTCAAGGATCGCTTCCTGCAGCTCGGCATCGACCCGGTCGGCAATACGCCTGAGGAATTCAGTCGATTTCTCAAGGACGAAGTCGCCAAATGGGCAACGGTCATCAAGCAGGCCAACGTGCGCATCGAAAACTAGCCTCATAAAATAAAAAGATGATCGTGGAAATGGTGCCCGCCCTGCTGCGGCTCGAAGACAAGCGGTAACCCCCTGCCAGGAGGCCCCGGATGTATGTGGTGATCTTCGAAGTGCAGCCCAGGCCCGGCCGTGAACAGGACTATCTTGCCGTTGCGCAGCAGCTTCGCGCCGACCTCGAGAACATCGACGGCTTCATTTCGGTCGAGCGCTTCGCCAGCCTCTACAATGAAGGCAAGCTCCTGTCGCTATCTTTCTGGCGCGACGAAACCGCATTTAAACGCTGGCGTGAGCATATGCAGCACCGCGAGGCGCAGCGGCGCGGGCGCGAAGAGATCTTTGCCGACTATCGCATCCGCGTCGCAGCCGTGGTGCGTGACTACGGCATGAACGAGCGGGCGCAGGC
>Ga0299912_10005379_pt1 | contig 10522 bp, 9 predicted proteins | sample RVTome_2_FD_207667 | JGI IMG/M metagenome (GOLD analysis project Ga0299912, IMG submission 207667) | Soil microbial communities from uranium-contaminated site in the Upper Colorado River Basin, Wyoming, United States - RVT95D214 (version 2) ... | reverse complement strand
TGACGATCTCTTCGATATCCTCCGGAATCCCTTTTTTCTTAAACACCCGGTTGAACTCGTCGGCAGCTTTTTCGGCTTCCTCTTTTCCCCAGAAATCGGCGACGATCGACTTTGCCAGGTTCACTTTCAGGTCGCGCGGATGGGCGCGGCCGGCCTCAGCGTCCTTTTTCCACTTGTTGATTTTAGCCAGGGGGAAGTCCGTCAGCAGCTCATAATATTTGAACATCAGCGGATCGGAGATGGACATGATTTTGCCGAAGATCTCGTTCGGCGGCTCGGTGATGCCGACATAGTTGTCGAGCGATTTGCTCATTTTTTCGACGCCGTCCAGACCTTCGAGGAGCGGCAGGGTGATGACGATCTGGGGCTCCTGCCCGTATTCGCGCTGGATCTCGCGGCCGACGAGCAGGTTGAATTTCTGGTCTGTGCCGCCCATCTCGACATCGCAGCGGAGAGCGACGGAATCGTAGGCTTGATAAAGCGGATACAGGAGCTCATGGATTGAGATCGGCTTTCCGGCTCTGTATCTCTTCGTGAAGTCGTCGCGCTCCAGGATGCGGGCGACGGTGTATTTCGCGGCGAGGCTGATGACGTCGAAGCTCGTCAGCGCGCCAAGCCAGCGCGAGTTGAAATCGATGATCGTCTTGACAGGGTCGAGGATCTTGAAGACCTGGGCTTTGTAGGTTTCAGCGTTAGTGGCGATTTCTTCGCGGGTCATGGGAGGGCGGGTAGCCGAGCGGCCCGAGGGGTCGCCGATAAGGCCCGTAAAGTCGCCGATGAGAAACACGACATCATGCCCCATGTCCTGAAAGTGCTTCATTTTATGGAGAATAACTGTGTGCCCGAGGTGGATGTCGGGCGCCGTGGGGTCAAAGCCGACCTTGACCTTGAGGGGCTTTTTCTCCCTGAACGAGCGGACAAGTTTGGCTTTGAGCTCGCTCTCTTGAATGATCTCGACGCAGCCTTTCTTCAGGATTTCAAGTTGTTCATCAACGGGTTTCATGGCTTCATTATATTAAGAGCGGGGCCGAAATTAAAGAATAAAAACGCAGCGGCCGCGGACCTCGAGCTTTCCTTCAAAGAACAACCGCACGGATTCGGGATAAATCTTGTGCTCTTCGACGAGGATCCGGGCGGCGAGCGTTTCCTCGGTGTCGTCCTGCATCACGGGGACGACGGCTTGAAGAATGATCGGGCCCATATCGACTTCCGCCGAGACGAAATGGACCGTGGCGCCCGAAAATCGCACGCCCCAGTCGATCGCCTTCTGCTGAACGTGAAGCCCAGGGAACGAGGGCATCAGGGCCGGGTGGATGTTCATGATCCGGTTTTTGAATTCGTTACAGAACATGGGCGTCAGGACTTTCATGTAGCCGGCGAGGCAGATGAGATCGACGTTCCGTTTCCGGGCTTCGTGGATGATTTCCTTGTCGTATTCTTCTTTCTCGGCGTAGAGCTTGGGGTTGATGTAGAGCGTCTCGAGTCCCCGTTTTTTTGCGATCTGCAGGCCGGCGGCATCCTCTTTGTTACTGAAGACCAGAGCGACGTCGGCGTTAATCCGTCCGTCGAGGATCGCGTCATGGATCTTCATAAAGTTCGAGCCGCGGCCCGAGATCATGACCATGATCCGTCCCTGCTTTTTGGGGCTTCGGAAAATCTCTTCGGCCATGGGTCCTTCCTTTTTATTTATTTTACAGTGAAATTTCGAGGGATGGCCTCTTTCCACTCTTTATAGACTTCCTCGACCGGGACATTCACGAACGTTTTGCCTTTGAGCCTGATCCGGATCTTTTTCCCGCCGACTTTTCCGATCGCCGCGGCCTTGACGCCCTTTTTCCCGGCCAGGGCGAGGAGCTTTTTCAATTTCGATGATTTCGCCGTCACAAGAATCCGGGACTGCGTTTCTCCGAAAAGCAGCGCATCCGGCCGCCATTCGTCGTTCAAATCGAGCTCGCATCCGATTTTTTTTCCGCTGAAGAATCCGCATTCGGCAGCGCAGACCGCCAACCCGCCTTCGGAGAGGTCATGGGCCGACTCGAGGAATCCGGCTTCAGCGGCTTCGAGGCACGATTCCTGGACGGCTTTTTCTTTAGCGAGGTCGATCGCCGGCGGAATCCCGTCCTCCCGGCCGAATTGAATCTTAAGATATTCCGATCCGCCCAATTCCTCTTTGTTCTCGCCAAGCAGGACGACCGCGTCGCCTTCTTCTTTAAAGCCGGGCGTGACGACTTTGTTGATATCCTTGATGAGGCCGACGATGCCGAGGACCGGCGTGGGATAGATCGAAACGCCTTCCGTCTCGTTATAGAAACTGACGTTCCCGCCGGTGACTGGAATCTCGAAAGCCTTGCAGGCTTCGGACATTCCCTCGACTATTTCCTTAAACTGTCCCATGACCTCTGGTTTCTCGGGATTGCCGAAGTTCAGGCAGTTGGTGACGCCGACCGGGCGGGCGCCGACACAAGCAAGATTTCGGCAGGCTTCGGCCACAGCGATGATTCCGCCCGCCCTTGGATTGAGATGGGCGTAAAGCGAATTTCCATCCAGGGTCACGGCCAGCGCTTTCTTCGAATCTTTGATTCGCAGCACCGATGCGTCGGCGCCGGGAAGAAGAATCGTATTCGTCTGGACCATGTGGTCGTACTGCCGGAAAACCCATTCCTTATTGGCGATGGTCGGAGAAGCCACGTGGTTCATAAGAATTTTATTGAAGTCCTCGGGAATCGGAATTTCCCGGATGTTGATATCTTTTCTCGGCTGGGCGGGAGCCGCGTAAGGCCGCTCGTAAATAGGGCAGAGATCCACGATCGCCGAGACCGGGATATCGACCACGATCTCGCCATGGAACCCGACCTTCATTTGTCCGCCTTCGATGACCTTGCCGATCTCGACCGCGTCCAGGTCCCACTTGGCAAAAACGTCTTTGACCTCTTTGATCTTTTCCGGCTTGGCGACGATGAGCATCCGCTCCTGCGATTCCGAGAGCAGGATCTCATAGGGCGTCATGCCCTCTTCGCGCTGCGGAACCAGGTCGAGGTCGATCTCGATGCCCGTGCCTGACTTGGCCGGCATTTCCGAGCTCGAGCACGTCAGCCCGGCCGCCCCCATGTCCTGGATGCCGACGATCAAGCCTTTGTCCATGACTTCGAGGCAGGCCTCGAGGAGGAGCTTTTCCTTGAATGGATCGCCGACCTGGACATTCGGACGCTTGTGCTCGATCTCCACTCCGAATTCCTGGGAGGCCATCGTCGCCCCGTGGATGCCGTCGCGGCCGGTCTTCGAGCCAACGTAAAGGACCCTGTTGCCGATGCCCTCGGCCTTGGCGTAGAAGATCTTGTCCTTTTCGGCGATGCCCAGGCAAAAAACATTAACGAGCGGGTTCAAGGAATAGCAGGCATTGAAATAAACCTCGCCGCCGACCGTGGGCACGCCGATCGAGTTTCCGTAGGAAGAAATACCCGAGACGACGCCATCCATGACCGACCGGTTCTTGGGCGATGCGAGCGGGCCGAACCGGAGCGAATCGAGGAGCGCGATCGGCCGGGCGCCCATGGTGAAGATGTCGCGGAGGATGCCGCCGACGCCGGTCGCCGCGCCCTGGAACGGTTCAATGAACGATGGATGGTTGTGGGACTCGATCTTAAAGACGACGACCTGACCGTCGCCGATGTCGATAATGCCGGCAGTCTCTCCCGGCCCCTGGACGACGTTTTTGCCCTTGGTCGGGAGCTGCTTGAGATAGAATTTCGAGCTCTTGTAGCTGCAGTGCTCGGACCACATGGCCGAGAAGACGCCGAGTTCGGTGAGGTTCGGCTCGCGGCCGATGAGCTTGACGATCAGGCCGTATTCGTCACGGGTCAGGTTATGATTGTCGAGCATCTTTTGATCGATCATCTATGCACCTTGTTTCGGGTTCGCAGAGGTATGCGGGCCCGATCAAAATTTCGAGATTATGGATTCAAAGATCACCCGGCCGTCCTCGCTCCCGAGGAGCCTCTCCGAAGCGCGCTCCGGATGGGGCATCAGGCCCATGACGTTCCCCCGCTTGTTCATCAGGCCGGCGATGCTGTGGAGCGAGCCGTTGACGTTGGTTTCCTCGGTCAGGCTGCCGTTCGCGCCCGAATACCGGAAGACAACCTGGCTGTTTTCCTCGATCTCTTTTAACGTCTCCGGCGGGGCGAAATAGTTGCCGTCGAAGTGGGCGATAGGAACCCGGAGGACCTGCCCTTTCTTGCCTTTGTGGGTGAAGCGCGTCCCTTCGTTCTCGAGGCGAATGGTGACAAACTGGCAGAGGAACTTCAAATTCTTGTTGCGAAGCATGGCCCCGGGAAGAAGGCCGAGCTCGAGCAGCACCTGGAAGCCGTTACAAATGCCGAGGACAACACCGCCCTTGTCGGCGAATTCGCCCACTTCCTGCATGAGAGGGGAGAAGCGGGCGATGGCGCCCGACCTCAGATAATCGCCGTAGGAGAACCCGCCGGGAAGGACGACGCAGTCCACGCCCTGCAGGCCATGGTCTTTATGCCACAGCCATGTCGTCGGCTGTTGGATGACGTTCTTTAAAACATGGAACGTGTCGAAATCGCAGTTGGAACCGGGAAAGATAACGACTCCGAATTTCACCTTCGTTATGCCTCGATAATCTGCCAGGTGAATTTTTCAATGATGGGATTGGCCAGGACCTTGTCCGAGATTTCCGGAATGATCTTTTCGGCGTCCGCCTTAGTCGCGCCGGCGAGGTCGATCTCGAAGACTTTGCCCTGCCGGACGTCCTTTATGGCCCTGTAGCCCAAGGTGTGGAGGGCGTTTTTCACCGTCTGCCCCTGGGGATCGAGGACGCTGTCTTTGAAGGAGACGAGGATTCTAACTTTCATGGCCGAGGACCCTTTCAAATATGTAGTCGATCTTTTCAAGGTATGGCTTGAGCGAGAAGCATTCCTCGATTTCCTTGGGGGTGAGCGTCTTCCGGATGTCCGGATCGGCCAGCACGAGCTCCTTGAAATCAAGATTCTCGTTCCAGGCCTTGAGGCTGTTCCTTTGGACGAAATGGTAAGCCTCGTCGCGGACAATACCTTTCCGCGTCATGGCCAGGAGGACGCTCTGGGAGAAGATCAAGCCTCGTGTGGCCTGGATGTTTCTTTTCATGTTTTCCGGATGGACGCGCCAGTTCTTGATGATGTCGATCGTCTCAGTCAGCATGAAGTCGGCCAGGATGAAAGAATCCGGGAAAATCACGCGCTCGGCCGATGAGTGGGAGATATCCCGCTCGTGCCAGAGCGGGATGTTCTCGAGCGCGACATGGAGGTTGCCGCGGACGAGGCGGGCCAGGCCGGAGATGCGTTCGCAGCGGACGGGGTTTTTTTTATGGGGCATGGAGGATGAGCCTTTTTGGCCCGTGGTGAACGGCTCTTCAAGCTCGAAGACTTCGCTCCGCTGGAGGTGGCGGATCTCGACGGCGAACTTTTCGAGCGTCGCGGCGATGATGGCCAGCACGCTCATGACTTCGGCGTGGCGGTCGCGTTGAAGAACTTGGGTTGAGACGGGCGCGGGTTTGAGCCCGAGTTTCTTCAGCGCATGGACTTCGACCCGGGGATCGAGGTGAATATAGGTCCCGACCGAGCCCGAGATCCGGCCGACGCTGATGACGTCGATGGCGTGCTCGACCCGGACGATGTGCCGCTTGATTTCTTCGAACCAGACGAGCACTTTGAACCCGAACGTGACCGGCTCGGCGTGGACGCCGTGCGTCCGGCCCATGCAGATCGTTTTCTTGTGCTTGAGCGCTTCTTTTTTAAGGATCTTCTTGAGCTCGATGAGGCGCTTGCGGATCTTTTCGAGCGATTCGCGGATGAGGAGCGAGAGGGACGTGTCCACGATATCGTAGGACGTCAGGCCGAGGTGGATGAAACGGCTGTCCTCGCCGACCTTTTCCGCGACGGATGAGAGAAAAGCGATGATGTCGTGCTTGACGACGCGCTCGATCTCCTCGATGCGCTTGACGTCGAAACCCGCTTGCGTTTTGATGCGCTTGAGGGCCGGGGCCGGGATCTTCCCCAGCTTGGCCCAGGCTTCGCAGATGGCGATTTCGACGTCGAGCCATTTGCGGAATTTGTTGTCCTCGGTCCAGACAACGCCCATTTCAGGATTGGTGTATCGTTCGATCATGGGAGAGGCTATCCTTTATATCTTAAAAAAGGGTAGAGGGAATCATATCAATAAAAATTGAGGCGGTCAACTTGAAAAAGGCGGGAAGATTGTGGACTTGGACGGAAAATTCGATGTCCAAGAAAGAGAGAATTCCGGAGACGCACAGCGGATCGACGGATTCGGTGGTTTGCTCTCAAATTCTGTTAAAGGGTAAGCAATTCTTTTTCCGGGGCGCCGGAAAGTCGAGCAGGGGTGGCGCGGCGAAGGGGCTCCCCGCCCGCGCGCAGCGGCCTGGCGGCGAGCACGGTGGGGAAGAGCCGCGACAGGACCCCGCCCGAAATTGACCTGACACCGGAAAAAGAATTGCTTACTGTTAAAGGCATAGGTTTGACCCCAAGGATTCGGTATAATCATTGTCTAATCCTATGAATGAAAATATGCAGACTCTCGCTGACGATAGGCTTGTCGATCTGGCGAAATCCGGCCGTATCGAGGCCTATGCGGAGCTGGCCCGGCGGGTGCAGGAGAAGATCTATCACACGATCTTCGGGATGACGCGCAATCATGAGGACGCCGACGACCTGACCCAGGAAACATTCATGTCCGCTTATAGGGCTTTTGGCAGCTTCAAGCAGAGATCGAGCTTCTACACCTGGGTTTACCGGATTGCCGTCAACCTGACACTCAATTTTTTGAAGAGAAAAGGCCGGGAGAAAGGCCGGGAGGGCTTCGAGGACAACACCTCGGTCTACGATAGGGTTGAATATGCGGCGATGTCGCCGGAAGGCGATTCGCTCAAAAAGGAGTTTAAGGAGATGCTCGAAGAGGCGATCGAGTCGCTTCCGTTAGCTTATAAGGCTGCGTTCAACCTCGTTGTCTTCCAGGGCATGTCCCACGGCCGGGCGGCCGAGGTCCTCGGCTGCTCGGAGAACACAGTCTCCTGGAGAATGCACAAGGCCCGGAAGATGCTCCAGGACCGGCTGAGGCCGCATTTATAAGAGGTGTGCCATGAGATGCGAAAAGATCGAAAAATGGGTTTCGGACGAAATAGACGGGAGTCTCTCTCGAAAAAAGCAGCGAATCCTGGCCGGCCATCTGGCGAATTGCGCCTCGTGCCGCGGCTATAAGCAGCGCCTTGAAAGGCTCCAGGGTGAGGCGAAGAATCTGTCCCTGCCCGCCCTCACTCCCGGATACTGGCAGGAATCGATCGCCAAGCTCGAAGCGAACCTCGAGAAGGCTAACCCGGCCGAACAGAAAGAATTCAAACTCCGTCCCCGTCAGGCGCCCGCGTTTTTCCCCGTCAGGCGCTGGGCCTGGGCCGGAGCCGCTTCCCTCCTTGCCGTCGCCGCGGGACTTTATTTCATCCTGTTCCAGGCTAAAGTCCCTCTGGTAACTTTTCCGGGCGCCTTTGCGGACCAGGTCAACAGCCTATACGAAAAGATCGGCGACAACTCAGACCTTGAAGAGGAATTCAACTCTGTGCTCAAGGCGTCGATCAGCGAGGTGGCCGGAGAATCCGACGGCGAGGTCAAACACCTGCTCTACGGAAATTCTTTTTTCATAGAAAGCCTGTCCGATGAAGAAGTCCTGCTCTTGGACGCCGAGATCGGCAGAGTCTTAAATATAAAGATATAGGAGGGAAGAGATGAGAGCCAAACATATCTGCCTGATTATGGCCTTTCTTGTCTTCTTGAGCGCGGCGGCCTTTGGACAGGGCCAGGGCAACGGCATGCAGAACCGGCAAAGAGTCCGCGAGAACCTGGCTACACTGAGGTTGCTCCGCCTGACCCAGGCCTTGGATCTATCAGAAGAGCAGGCGGCCAAGATCTTTCCAACGGTCAATAAAATCGAGAAAGATAAACTAAGGATCCAGAGAGACATGAGCGTGGACATTCGGGACCTCCGACAGCTCGTCCAGGACGATCCCCTGAAAGAAGCTGAGATCATGGCCAAGATCAAGAGCGTGAAAGACGCCCAGCGGCTCGTCCGGCAGAAGGACGACGAGCTCGAAGCTTACCTCGAAAACAACCTGACCACGGTCCAGAAGGCGAAACACGTGCTCTTCCAGATCGAATTCTTCCGCTTTTTAGAGCAGAGCTTGGACCGCGGCCGTCAGATGCGCAACAACCCGCCCCCGGCTCCGATCAAAAAAGACAAATAAGGGTGGCTCTATCTTTTTACGAAAGACGTTTTCATAACTCTTTGGACCCGTTTCTCTGATTCCGTCGCCGTGATTTCCAGGTCATAATCGCCCGGCCGAAGATCGGGCAGGTTGATCTCCAGGACAAGCACGACCTTCTTGTTTCCGATCGCCTTGGAGTCGAGAAGGTTCGCCGCGAGCAGGTCCCGGCCGCCGGGATTTTTTTTATCGACTGCGGTCCTTCATTTAATTTGAACATCCGTTTCCACCGTGAAGAATTTATATCGGTCGTAGACATATTCGGCTTCGTATTTGATATGTTCTTTTCCGCTCATGGTGACGAAGACTTCCCGGATCGACTGGGCGCTCGGAAAGCGGATGCCGTTCTTGACGATACCGTACACGACCGTCCAGGTGATCTTTCTCTTGAGATCGCCGATGGGCGAGGCGACCGTCTCTTTGTAATTGGCGATGGATTCCGGCTCCCATTCGATCCGGAGGATGCTCGAATCCTTTTCGTCGATCCAGATCCGTCCGAAACAATAATTTTCTGCGGTGACCTTGTTCGGCGAAGCTTTGATGACGATGGCGGGACGGCGGTCGATCTTCTCGGTGCCGAGGATCTCGTATCGGAAATGCGGCTGCCAGAATTGGCCGAGAAATCCCACGGGACCGAAGACCAGGTATTTCGCCGACATCCTCAGCGTTTTCAGCTCGACATCCTCCTCATGCGTCTTCTTCCCGTTCTCTTCGAGGAGGATTCTCTTCTCTTTGAGGTCCGGGCCCTTTTTGATCATCTGGTAGTCATAAACGTAAGATGTTTTTTCGGTCTTATCGACTTTCAGGTTTTCGACGGACCCGAAGCCACCAGGCAATCGGCTAAAGGTAAACGTCTTTCTGAACGCGCACGTTTTTTCCTTGATGTTTTCCTGGCAGACGAAGTAAAGAGCCAGGTTCTTTAATCTTTCGCAGTAATTGCCCGTGGCTTCCAGGATTTTTGCGAGTTGGGCTTGCCGGGCGCTTTCTTTAACTTCTTGACAATAAAGATTATTCCAGGAGTTTAGGCTGAGAAAAATCGCACCCCAAAAAATAACGGTCGATTTCAGCCAGCCGCGGACCATTGGCCAGAAACTCCCTCTTATATAATACAATCTGGAGGCTATTCTTATTCCAATTACGATTAGCTTTCCTTAATCGTTTATTCCCGCCTTAAAAAACTGCAAATTTTGGTCAAACCAGGCGGCTGAATAATTCCATTTTATACCTTACAAATATATTATTAAAGGGATGAAGCAACAATAATAAATAGAAAGGGATCTCTTCCATTTCGTGGGGGCCATAGGGAAAAGATCAGGAAACGGCCAGAGCGACCAGGGAGGATTTGGCCTTCTCGATGCCAAGACTCGCATTAAGATTTTCATAAAGCTTGAGAGAAGACTTCTAATTTGTGATATAAAACCCCCTGCCCCACAAATCCGGAGACACGAACCTATTTTTGGCCCAAAAAGAGATGCTTGCTCCCCCCTAAAATTTTCTTGACAAATATCTGAAATTTCTATAATATATTTCAGGTTGTCGTCTTTTATCTTTAAGAGCTGTTACACAATTTAAAATTCATAGGGTGTAGAGAAAAAGTTTTTTTGTAAAATAACCTTTTCTCTAATGCTTCTCTTCCTGGAGGGTTGTTTTTTTCTTTTTTTGCGAACGGTTGATATGCCAGCGTAGCTCAGTTGGTAGAGCGGCTGATTTGTAATCAGCGGGTCGGGGGTTCAAGTCCTCTCGCTGGCTTAAGCGAGCTGCCTATATTATTTATGAAGAGATGTGGGCAGGTACCAAAGTGGTTAAATGGGGCGGGCTGTAAACCCGCTGCGGAAACGCTTCGGAGGTTCGAATCCTTCCCTGCCCACTTTGTGACGCGGGAATAGCTCAGTTGGTAGAGCGGCGGCCTTCCAAGCCGTCTGTCGCGGGTTCGAGTCCCGTTTCCCGCTTATATTGGAATTCATTGAAAGGCGCCCACGTAGCTCAGTTGGCAGAGCACATCCTTGGTAAGGATGGGGTCACCAGTTCAACTCTGGTCGTGGGCTAAGGTTGACATAAGACGCCAAAACCAAAGGAGGTAAGGGATGGCAAAGGCGAAGTTTGAGCGGACGAAGCCGCATGTGAATGTGGGGACGATCGGGCATATTGATCACGGGAAGACGACGCTGGTCTCGGCGCTGACGAAGGTGCTGGCCA
>Ga0299912_10005378_pt1 | contig 10523 bp, 5 predicted proteins | sample RVTome_2_FD_207667 | JGI IMG/M metagenome (GOLD analysis project Ga0299912, IMG submission 207667) | Soil microbial communities from uranium-contaminated site in the Upper Colorado River Basin, Wyoming, United States - RVT95D214 (version 2) ... | reverse complement strand
CGTATTAATTGACCCTATTACCCGATGATCTAATGACTTATATTTCTTTGGGCCTTCAGCTTTCAGCGTTATATAAAAAAACCAACTTTTTATAGATGGCATCTCTCCATTCTCTTGACTGAAAAATTCTGTCAGGCGCTTTGATCTTTTTGAGCTTTCAACTTTTAGCTAATTACCCCCAAGCCCTGTAATAGTGTAGACCTGACACCCTCAGTCGTTGAGAACGGAAGGGGGCGCAGAGGAGGAACTCTCGTTTTTCTGTAGACCTTGATCCTGATGGGTGACTGGTGCCGTCAAGTCGGACACCACAAATCCTAAAGAAACTACGGCAAAGGGAAAGATGTGGATGACTCTATTGATTTGTTTCGTCCACTCCGATACGAACGACGGAAGGGGAAGAAGATACTCCTCTAACGATAGGAATACTTTTTTCTCTTGACAGGTGCCCTTTAATGGGTGACCCCGAAGCACTTTTTTGCCCACTCCTACCCTTTAAGTATTGTTGCCTGGTCATGACACGCAGATATAAAGTTTTTTAAGATTCCAAGTTGTTCATTTTTCTCCAAGGCAAAGAAATGCGTTTTCTCGAAGGATAGTTCAAAATTGATGTTGTTATTTTCAATGTAAAAGGGAAAATCAAAATTGCCATCGGGCACAGTGTATTTTAAGGAACTACCAAGTTCATAATAGACTGCATCAGGTTCGTTATAATCAATCCCTACAAACTGACTGTTGTCCTCCACGTAATATCCTTTCCATTCCCAACCCGCTGTCTTCCATTTTTTTATACCTAATTCCTCGACTGCAACCCCGATCATTTCAATGAGATTATTTAGGGCTCTTATTCCGTTTCCATATTCCCAACCTACTTTTTGGATGGCCATTTGTTTCTCCTCCAAGAATTTCTTAAACTCATCATTTAGAAATTTGCCTATTCTGTCCTTCACCTCAATGTTTTCAAGGTACTTATGGATTTGATACCATCTAATGTGCCTATCAGGTACCCTCTCCTCAATAGTCTCCTCAAGATCTACACTAAATCTCGTTAACAAGACTATTTTTTTAATGACAGCACGTTCATTCCTCAGTGCCTTCTTATATCTCTCGATCTGTTTCTGTCTTAAACCAGAATCATGTTTGACCTCGACATATATGCATTTATCATCAGATTTTATTTCAATATCAGGAGTTCCCTCTTCAGTAGGCTTTTGAGTTGTAATAACGACTTTTTCGCCTTCCTTAAATGTAAACTCAGAATTCTTTGTACAGATAAAATTGAGAAATTCAATGGCTAATGGTTTTTCATTTTCAAGAAGGTAATTAAGAAGATAAACGAAAGAGTTCGTTAGAAAATCCTCATGACGCTCAGAAAGGTGTTTTGATAAATCCTTAAAGAGGTTGGTCAATTTTTAATCTCCACTCCTTTGGGAAAGGCCAACTTTTTCATGGATGCCACCGGATCTCAATCTTTAAGTCCGACCCCGAATCTTCTTGAACTGTCTTATGGTTGATATTCATCGTCTTTTGCTTCGGTTGACCATTTATTAAAAGGAATTATTGTTTTTATTTCTGTTATCCCCAATAACTTGTCCCCTCTTGTTACGCACAGGGTTGGATATCTGAGGCAATCCTTTACTACATATACAAAATATTTTTCTTGTTTTTCCTTGAGCTTCTTGAACTGTCCTGTTGTTAAGAAAATATCAGGGTTGGGTTGTTTGCGTCCTTTCACTTCTATAAATCTGTCTTCGGATTGTATGAGTCCAGAGCTTTCCTCATCAGTTTCTTCTTGGGTTTGTACAAGGTCATAGCCCCCCGTTTCCTCTGATCTGCTTAATTCTCGACATTTTCTTCCCTTTGCAGCCTCATATTGAATGGCAACCAATATTCCTATACGCTGGATTAAGTTTTTGGTAAAGTTCTTTTCCCCTATCTTCTTATCAACCCCTAACTCTTCAAAAAATCTGGCCCATTCCCTAATTCTATTTTCATTTTCGCCTTTTATGAATTCTTCGCTTAAGAATTCCAAAGGTACGTCTAATAATTTTTTCTCTTTTATTATTTCTAGATTGTGTTCCGGTTCGTATTGCTTTGGGAAAAATAGGTCCTCCGCCTTAACCCATGCTCCTGTTTTGCTCTTAAGCGTAACAAATTTGTAATCCTCAAGAGTAAGGTAACGTCTACCCGATAACTCTTTTAAGTGTTTAATCTTGTCGATTTTTTCATTCTCTGCCAAGCCTAGCCACGTCTCTTCGGTTAATTCAATGGCCTCCTGTTTCTTAAAAGCATCCTTAATATCCTCTTCTGTCAACTCTGCAATGACCTTTGTAGTCGGGGGACTATAATGGTATCTTTCTTCATTTAATCTCTTTCGTAACGCTTCAAATATTTCATTTTTTATCAATTCCGGGTGAACTATTTCGAACTTATCTTTGACACTTTCAGGTATTTTTAGCCTCTTAGGATTTGTGTAGCTCTCATTTATTTTAGCCAACCCGTACTCTTGCGTTAATATTATAGGTGTGTAAAAATCCCGCATCCTATCCCAGAAGCTATCATGTTCCACGTTATACTGATAGTATCTCTCTTTGAAGTAAGTCCACCTTTCGTATTTGTCCACAAGCATGGAATATAGTTTCTTAAACCATTCGAGATCCTTTAACTTTGCTTTTCTTTTTAGCAGCTCATCACTCTTTGAAGAGGACAGAAAATTGTATACATCCCTTGGAGCCTTTTCTACTTCTAAATCTTGGGGTGGTCTGCAATTTTCATGAATAACTTTCTTTTTCGGGAATACTACTTGTAAATCCTCTTTAGAAAGTAGTTCCCTAATTTCTGCTCCTATTTGGACCGAATCTTCTGGTTTTGCTTGTGAGCCATCTTCGGCAATCAATAATGCTTGACTTTTGATGTATTCGTTTAGCGGCTGTTTTATAAACGTCTCAAATAGTTCGTGTCCTCCTCCAACAGAGTACAGGATGTTGGTGAAGTTCATTTTCCAGCCGTTGTTTTTTAGGAATGAAGGGATACACTTGTCGACAATCAGCTTGTATATCTCCTTAGCAAGCCAGGTATTCCACAAGGATTCGCGGGCGAGTTCGCCTCTCCCCGGTGTTGTTAGGAGGTCTGCTTGTATAAGGAAATTCAATCCGCTTGGTATCTCTTTTAATGGTAAGAAACTGAAAACGCCAATATGAGCTGTTCCTTTTTCCTCTTTTGTGAGGGAATGATCGTTGTTCAGTTTGAACGCTACTAGTATTTCTCTTTTGTCAACAACTTCTCTTTCCCATTCTTTGGTTACGTGGTTCGCCCTTACATCTGCCGGAACATCGCAGATATTTTTGAAGATTACCCATAAATCCGAGCTTTTCACGGTGTCATTTTCACTTTCTTGAATTTGGTAAATTTCATATTCCGAAGTTTCTGAAACTTTCGATTTGATAATGCTTCTTTCAAATTCGTTATTAACATCTATTATTTCCATCTGTTTGATGTTTCGTAAGAATAGCAATATTCTATTATTCAGGTGTTCAGGAGTTATCTCCTCTCTCAATCTTGGTAATAAATCCGTAACTTTGACGGGTAAATTAAATAGGGTTCCGTTCCCCATTGGGCCTACACTGGTATTGTCCACCCATACGGGAATCACCTGCCAAGGTATTTGTTCTGAATCTTCCCAAGCCGATTTATCAAATTTAAATCTGTATTCGCCTGAGTATATCTCTGGACATTCTGATATGAGAAACACCGCTTTAAACCCCACACCTAAATAACCGATATAATCTTTTGCAGTCTTTGAAGAACGACCTACTTTACAAATACTTTTTACGTCGCTTTCGGCGAATGGACGGCCATCGTTGTATATTCTTATGGCATTTTGTAGGACTTCAATTCTTATAGATTGACTTCCGGCATCATCCGCATTCTGGACAAATTCCATTAGAAAACTTCCATACCTGGGGAATGCTTTCTGTAACCTGTCTATTGCTCCGGTGAGAGAGTCTAGGATGAATTCTTTATCCGAGTTGAGTTGTCTATTTCTTATATCTTCTATATACTCCTTTGCCGTAACCATCACAGCCACCTTGTAGGTAAGACAAACTTCAATATATTATTAAGCTTTTCCAATAGGCCATGCTAAGCTGTTGCTTGCAGCATTTTTTCTATGTCGTCGAACCAATATTTTCTATACTTTGGGAGGGTTTTTGCGAGGTCTTCAGGTCTGAGGTAGAGTTTTATCTTGACTTTGAGTTTGTCGTGCTCGAAGATTTTTTCTTGGTCTTTCTCTTCGAATAGTTCACTGTAACCAACTATTTTTCGGTATGCGGCTGTGTGTTCTGTTCCCTTCGGGTCGACGAAAATTATGTGGTATTGGTTTCCTTTTTTTATCCAGAAGATAAAGTCCGGGTAGAAGCGGCTGATCTTGTTTGCGTTTGGGTTATAGTACGGCACGTATATTTCGTCGAGGGTCTGGTCGATTTTGCTGAAGAGCCACCAATCTAATTCTTTGAACTTGTTGTCTTCTTTTGTGAGGTATTCCTCAAGGTCGTTTACGAATTTGATTTCGCTTGGTGTTTTGATTATGTGGGTTATGTAGTCTGTTTTCTCGTCTTCTGACAGGATGAGTGGGATGTAGTAGTGGTTTGTGACATACTTAATCCTTATTTTTTTGTGTTCGTGTTCGAATGTTCCGCCTTCGTTTAATTCACGTTCTTTCTTTGAGTATTCTGTCCTGGAAATTTTCCCGTATTGTTCCTCTAATTCTTTCACCTTGTATGGGTAGTCTTTCATTACGTCGATTTTCTTTTCTATCGCGCTTATGTCTTTGAGGAAAACCTTGATGTTTTTGAAGTGTTTTATCTCTTCTTCAAGCTCTTTGAGGTGGTCAAATTCTTCTGGGATGACGTCGAAGTAGTCGAATATTCTCTGAGCGAGCAGGTCTACGTTTCTGAAGCTTTTTTCGCCTGTTTTGAAGTTCTTCTTTTCTTTAAGGTTGTCTCTGAGAATTTTTGTCTTCTGGGGGGTTGCTTCGTATCTCATCAGGAGCACCCTGTCATCAGGTAAGAATTCAACGAATCTTGCGAGGGTATCCAGGTCTTCGTTTGTAATCTCAAATTTTATCTGTTGTACCTTGAGTGTGGGTGTTTCGCTTTCTTTGTAGGTCGGTATGAGTAGCTTTCTTTTTCCGATTTCTTTGTTGATGAAGAGTGAGAGTTGGGTTGCGTCCTCTTTCTTTTCCTTTTTTAGTTCTTCTATGACGGCGATTAAGGCGTTTCTGTTCGTTCCGAAGATGAATAGGGTCTCTACGGGCAGTATCTTGTCTATGACTTTGTTAAATATTTCTTCGTCTATTTCTTTGTTGTTGTATAAGGATAGGAGTCTTTTTCTCTTGTTTTTCAGTGGCTCAATTCTTACGCCTCTTCCTGTGGATTGTAGGATGAATTTCTTTGCGTCTTCTCCGATTCCTATGTTTATGTAGTTTATTACGTTTGGTCTGTTGGAATCCCATCCTTCGTAGAAGCTTCTGGATCCCATCAGGATATTAATGTCTGAATCTTCTTGATTGAGTCTTTCGAAGTAAGTTTCGTCTTCGAAGCGTTCCTGCACCTCATAGCCAGCAAGTTCTTTCTTGAGCCATCCTGATATGTCACCTATTTTAATCAGAGCGAAGGGTTTGCTGCTCGTTTTCAGCTTGAAGGCCAACTCCTGCCTGTTGGAACGTCTGATTAGTACTTCAATGTCGCCAGGGGTTTTTGAGTTGTAAACATGGTTGAGTATGTCTTCCCTCGTTAGGTCTTTGAAGCATTTTTCGTCTATCTTTATTTTATTCCCTTTTTCAAACATCAATTCCGGCTCTTCTTTGAGTTCTTCCCATAGGTCGTCCATCGCTTCTTCAAATATTCTCTTACCGATTCCTCCTTTGCCTATCCTTTCGAGTTCCCGGAAAAAGAGTTTCAGGTCGGCATCCTCGACGTTTACCGAATTAACCAAGGTGAGTAGTAGCGGGTTGTGGTAGAGGTTCTTCTGGACTTTTATTATCTTTCCATAATACTTCTTGATATACGTGAGAATAATCAGGGATTTTAGGACTATTTTCTGTTTTTCGTCGTTGTTGTAGTCTTCCTCGTCTCTGAATGCTCTTATCTCCTGTTTGAGCACAGAGATGTGTTTTCCGTATCCTTCGTTTATGAACCTTTCAAGGTTGAAGTTGAAGGCTGTTGTGACGATGTCTCTCTGGTCTATGAACGTGGCTGAGAAGTTGAAAAGGAATCCGTTCCTGGAAAGGATGGAGTATATGTGCTGTCTCTTGGATTCTTCCTTATCGCCTTTGTGGGCCTCGTCAAGAAAAACGTAAAATTTGCCCTCGTCATCGTAATTCTTGAAATCGATGATTTTTTCTTTCTGTTCATCACTCATGTTGTCAGAACGGTAGTAGAAAACCGTGATACCCATCAAGGGGGGTTGTTTCTTTACTTCCGGATACTCCTTCAGTTCCCTCAGAAGTATTTTCGTTCCGCTAGCGTAATTGAACTCATCGACGTGCTTCTTGAGCTGCTCTATCAAATCATCCCTGTGAGTCAGAACGAGAAAATCATAAGGAGGTATTTCTCCGCGTTCTATCAAGCTTCTCATAATCTGGAGGAGCTTGATAATTACCAGGGTTTTACCGCTGCCTGTTGCCATCCAGAAACACATGCGGTTAATAAAATGCTCGTAAGGTATCTTTTCGTCCTTCTGCGGATAATACGATTTTAGGAGTGAATAGATATTGCGCTTCCTCTTACCCAACCTTATATCCAGGCTTGCTTCCAGACCATTGTTCTCGTACCATTTGTAAAACTTTCCCCTTCTCTCACCGCCAACTTCTAACTTCTCACCGGTCTTATAATCGTGGAAATCTTCGAAATACTTCCACAAGACCTTTACGGCATTTCTGACAGCTTTCTGCTGATAATCCCACAGCTTCTTAGTCTTGGAGAAGCCCTCTAAATCAAAGGAACTCCAATTGGCCGGCAGGTCCTCAAAACTTAAATCATCAACCATATCCTGTAAGAATACTCTTGTCATAATCTCTTACCACCAAACCAGGTGTTTAATAAGCTTGTAATCCAAATCCTTCAAAGCTATTCTATCTCCGTTATCAAACTCGACAAAGTCGGGGGTGAGCTTCTTAATCCATCTGCCAAGGACGTTTGATAGAGTCTCAGCGATGTCAACATTTTTGTAAAGCTTGGACAAATCAACCCTAACCTTATTATTCTTATAATCAACCTCCAAAGCATGAAGCATCTTAATGTCCCTCATGAAAACATACTGATTGTAAGGGTCTTCGTTAGGATTCTGGAAGAAGTCCGAATCTTCATATTTTACTCTTCTCAAAGTGTCTTCGTACTGCTCAAGCTCGTAATACTTGAAAAAACCTCCACCTTGCCATCCAACCTCCTTTGTCACTCCACATGGCTCATGGTTACCATGGCCAGCTAGAACCTCCTTCATACGGACCAAAGCACCAGAAGGGTTTCCCTTAGTTGTTTTGAAGCCATAAAAATGGTCCCCCATCTCTATACCAATCCATTTTCGCTTACACTTGTGTGCAACTGCAGTTGAGGTTCCGCTCCCCAGGAAAAAATCTGCGACGATGTCTCCTTCCTTGCTCGTTGAGTTTATGATACGCAGGACGAGCCTTTCCGAGTTCTCCGTAGGGAAACCCCAATCGAATGCGTATCCATAGATATCAGTCCAATTCGTATCGAAAGTTTGCTTTTCAGAAGGACCTACATAATACTCAGGCAAGGGATCATCAGCTTTACAGGATGGACAGCCCTTCCAATGGCCTTCGGTTTGGATGTTGCCACAACCATTCATCTTACATTTGAGTCGGATTCTCCCTTCGGCCAGCATCTCATCGATTTTTTTCTGATTGAATTTGAAGTGTTTTCCTTCAGGTGGATGAAAAAGTCGACCTAAAATGGTACGGTCAGGGGGTCTTCTCACCCCCGAGGAATCGTCCATCCGTCTCCAATAACCCTCTCTATATTTCTCTTTAAAAATTTCTACGTACTGAGACTTTGGCATGAAGTACACGAATACATTGTCCAGCGCCTCCGGCATTGGGATGCGTCCCTGGGCCGTTACGTTCTTTTTTACGCGTCTTATCGATAATTGATTCGTAAAAGCCTCAGCACCAAAAATATCGCTCAGCAAAAGTCGAGCGTACATATTGCCGTTATAATCACATCGGAGAAAGAACCCGGCAGTTTCCTTGAGACTGTTTTTAGCCAAGCGGATTCGATTTTCGAGCAGCGTAATCCACGAAGAATCTTTGTACTTAACGGAGTAGAAGTAGTCTGCCTCCTGTTCTTTGTTAAACGGTGGATCGATGTATATCGTTTGCACGCAACCCCTAAATTTCGGCAGGATGGTATTCAGGGCCTGGTAGTTTTCACTTTTTATAAGCCATCCGTCGAGTGATTGGTCAAGGTTGTCGAAAAGCCCGAGTATTTCCAGTTCCAAATCTTTGAAGTACTTCGTGTCAATTGGAAGGTATTGGTATTCTTTTGTCAGTACGTTACCTATAAGGTTCTTTTTTACTACTTCTCCCTTATCAAAATTTTTGTCCAGAATTCCCAGCTCCTTCCACTCCTTAAGCTGTTCTGGGAAATTCTTATGCTGAAGAATCTTCTTTATGAGCTCTACGTTTTTTTCTGCAATCTTATTGAGGGTTATAACGTAGTTAGAATTCAAAACAAACTTAGGTTTGGTCCATATTTCTATGAGCTCGTCCTCAAATTGGGAGATGAAATCTATGATTCTATTCGCTAAGCTTTTCAGCGTTTGCAGCTGTTTTATTCTTGTTTCTGTCCATTCGCTTTCTCCGGTAAACACGTATTGGTAGAGCCAAATGTTGAGTTGTTCTTTCAAGAATTCTTTGGCATTTTTGTTTATGAAGTAGTCTACCTCGTTTTGTTTTTCGAAAATCTTGAAAGCTGCCTCAAGGGTTTCCTCATCAATGCTTACTTTTTCCTTCTTCAGTTCTCTTACGATGTCGTCAATTTTCGTAATCTTACCTTTTTCGGAGTAGTGAACGTTAAAAACGAGGGTGCCGTCCTTTCTCCGTTCCTTAAGTTCGTAGATTATGTCTTTTTTCTCGTTAGCTTTCTTGTATTCCAATTTAGAAACGTCAAAGAAGAACTTGAATCCTCCCTCCTCGACTTCCAGGTTTTTGAATATCCTGTCTGTCTTGACGTAATAAAGCATGTTGGTTTTCCAGAAGAGGATTACGTCTTTGTCATCCGTGTAGACTTTCTCGTAGACGTTCTGGTGTACGGGTGTGTAACTAAAATAGATGGAACCGCTCTCAGAGAAGTAGCGGTTGAAAAAGGTGTAAAGCTTGTCGAAAAGTTCTTCCCTAAATTCGGGAAACTTTTTCAAGGACTCGTCCACGTCTTTTTTGAGGTGAGCGAATACCTTTTCGAAGTAGGCTGATTTTATCTTCATCAGGTTGATGAAACCTGATTCCCCTTCGATTTTTGCGCCTACGAAAACATCTTTCAAAGCTGAATAAAATTTTTGTTCCTTATCCATTGGCAAAACCTCTCTCCGTATTTTATGGAAATCTACCAAATAGGAATGCAGAAATCAAATACACTTAAAAAACCTGTGAATCAGAGGACGTGAATCAGGGGGCGTAGTTGAATTCTTTCACTTATTTTTCCTTTCAGAAACCTCATCCGCCCTCACCCCACAAATGTACACCTACTTGGCGATATACTGTCCCTGGTAAAGGAACTCCCAGGCGTTCAACCGAATAAGCGACCTCACTGATGCGTACCATAGGAAAGGACTTGCTCATCGCGCCTTCTCCTTCTTTGTGAAACGCTCCAGACAGATCACTCAGGTTGAATTTCCGAGACGGTGTCTCGGATTTTGAAGTAGAACTGAGAAGGGCATCGGATTTCCGAGACAGTGTCTCGGAAATTCTCTCCGGTGGGTAAGCCTTGTAGAAAAGCCGCATCGTTTCCAAGTTGTCCACCGAGAACCCACGTCCAAAACGGCTGGTAAGATCTTTGGAAAGCCTTCCAAGAAGACCCGCTTTGTATTCTGCACGGATATCCCCGCCCTGTTCATATTCCACAATACGGCGGCCAATCTCCCAATAGGTTGCAGTAATAACGGCATTGACGGATCGCGCGGCTGCATACCTGGCTTGTTCAAGCAAATCGCTCACGCCAGTTAAAAGCCCAGTGTAATCTTGATGATCTATTCGTTTTATCTCTATCTCTTTTCCGGTTTTTTGGGTCATCCTTTTTCTTACCTACAGAGCTTCACCTTTCAATTGTTCGATGTTCCCCTATCACCGTGAATCGTAAAGCGCGAGGCGCAAGGCGTAAGACACAAAAAACAAAAAAGCCCATCCCCGTATTTATAAAAGCTCCGGATGTTTTTTCTTAAGCCAAGCAATTACCTCATCTCTTAAATCCTTAACGAACTCAATCAGCTCATCTGCATCCGGCCCAGAAGCC
>Ga0299912_10005376_pt1 | contig 10524 bp, 10 predicted proteins | sample RVTome_2_FD_207667 | JGI IMG/M metagenome (GOLD analysis project Ga0299912, IMG submission 207667) | Soil microbial communities from uranium-contaminated site in the Upper Colorado River Basin, Wyoming, United States - RVT95D214 (version 2) ... | reverse complement strand
AATCCACATTATTCTTCAACCATTCACCGAATCTTCCTTCCCCCACTTCCGGAGGATACCAGGAAATCTGTTCATTATTCTTCAGCATATTTTCCTTGAACCGGGTGGTCCGGATATACCAGGAATCTCTGGCATAATATAAAAGTGGCGAGTCACAGCGCCAGCAATGCGGGTAACTATGTTCCACCATTTCTTTACGAAACAGCAGGTTCCGTTTTTTCAGATCGATAATTATTTCAGGATCGGCATCTTTTACGAATTTTGTCTTATAATCGCTGATGATTTCCTCAAATTCTCCGCTCCGATTAACTGGCCGCACCACCGGCAAATTATACTTCTGACCAATATTATAATCATCTTCACCGAAAGCCGGAGCAATATGAACAATTCCAGTACCATCCTCGGTGGTTACAAAATCACCCAGTACCACATAGAAAGCCTCTTTATCCAGCGGCACAAAAGTAAACAACGGTTCGTATTTCTGGTGTTCCAGTTGTTTTCCGTTATATCGTTCGACGATTGTAAATTCACTACCCAGAACGGCTGAGGCACGAGGTTCAGCGATAATTAAATATTCGCCATTCCGGGACACTTTCAAATATTCCACCTCCGGATGAACGCTCAAAGCTACATTCGATATCAGGGTCCAAGGAGTGGTGGTCCACACCAGGAAAAAGGTATCCGGTTGATTCACTAAACGGAACTTGATATAAATAGAGGGATCCTTTACCTCTTTATAACCTTGCGAAACCTCATGGCTGGAGAGCGGTGTTTCACATCTGGGACAGTACGGAAGGATCTTAAAACCTTTGTAAATAAGATCCCGTTCATAGAAATTTTTTAAAATCCACCAGATACTCTCTATATAGTCATTTTGAAAAGTAATGTAGGGATCTTTTAGATCCAGCCAGAATCCGATCCGCCGGGTTAGATCATCCCAATCCTTCTTATAGTGGAAGACACTTGCTTTACATTGTTCATTGAATTTACCAATGCCATATTCTTCAATTCCTGCTTTGCCATCAATGTTGAGCTTTTTCTCCACCTCAATTTCCACCGGTAATCCATGAGTATCCCAGCCGGCCTTGCGATTAACCCGGAATCCCTTCATGGTTTTATAGCGGCAGACCACATCTTTGATGGTGCGGCTCATGACATGGTGAATTCCTGGTCGACCATTAGCGGTAGGTGGACCTTCGTAAAAAACGAACGGACGAGCCTTTTCCCGAATCTTTATACTTTTATCAAAGATAAAATTCTTTTCCCAAAAGTCAAGAATCTCTTTTTCGAGTTCAGGAATATTAACTTTTCCAGCAATTTCTTTGTACATCTCTGAGTTACCAGGCTATTATTTTTTCAACCAGTACAGGAAGATGAAAATGATCAAATTCAAAATCAACAGACTGACTACCGGAAAGTAAAAGGTAAAATTTTTCTTCTGGATCAGAATGTCTCCCGGTAATTTTCCAATAAAAGGTATTTTAGGAACCGCCAACAGAATCAATCCAATCGCCAGCAGCACGATCCCGGCAATAATCAGCAATTTTGCAAATGGCTGATAAGGCCCCATATTTTTCTACAATCTCTCAATGAGACGTTTCATCAATAAAGTCAGTTTCGGCTGGGCGGCATTGGCCGTTTTAATAATATCTGCCACATCCGCCGGCTGCAAGGCATCTGGAAAACATTCATCCGTCACTACCGAAATCCCGAAGACCTCCAAACCCATGTGCCTGGCCACGATAACTTCCGGAATGGTAGACATTCCTACCACATCAGCACCGATATCGCGGAGGAAGCGATACTCCGCCCGGGTTTCCAGGTTTGGACCCGAGACCGCCACATACACTCCGCGATGAATTTTCATTTTCTCTTCCAGCACGATCTGTTCAGCCAGCTCAATCAATCTCCGGCTGTAGGGTTCGGACATATCCGGGAAACGGGGGCCAAGACTGTTATCATTCGGTCCGATTAATGGATTGTCCCCCAGAAGATTGATGTGGTCATCCATGATCATGAGGTCACCCTTACGATAGAGCGGATTCATCCCCCCGGCAGCATTGGAAATCACCAGTGTTTTAATCCCCAGGAATTTCATCACCCGGATGGGAAAGGTGATTTGCTGCATGCTGTAACCTTCATAGTAATGAAATCTTCCCTGCATGGCTACCACTTTGCGGTCTGAGATTGATCCCAGAATCAGTTTTCCGGCATGGGTTTCCACGGTGGAAACCGCAAAATGGGGAATTTGCTGATAAGAAAATTGGGCATCGACCGAAATTTCTTTTACCAGCTCACCTAATCCGGTGCCGAGGACAATTCCGATTTGCGGTTTTACTTTAGTCTGTCCCTGAATATGATCAACTGCTTCGTTGATCTGTTTTTTTAGATCGCTCATTCTGATGTCACTATAATTCTATGAATTATTCAGTGGTTTGGATTTGATCTTGTAATTTTTGTTTCTGCTTTCTCAGTTCTTCAATTCGCTTTTTTTCTTCTTCCAGCTGTTTCTGTATTTCCTGATCAGACATCCGCGAATATCGGATTTTCTTTACTGCTATTTCTTTATCCTTGTCTTGGCCTTTGAAGGCAAAAAAGATACTTCCAGCTACTGCTCCGGCACCCGCAAAAAAATAAGGTGGAATCTGGTCGACATCAGCATACCACAAGGGAAGTCCTACCGCGATACCAGCGGCTGCTCCGATGACGGCACCTCCCAGAGCATATCCCCAGGTATTTCCGCTTCCTTTATTTTTATCAATTTCCGCATTGCTGATTTCATCGGCGTTATAATCATAAACCAGATCCAGTTTTTCTACCCGCAGAATATCATTGAGTTTGATGATATTTTCCTGGTGGGTTGCTCCGGAAACATAGCGGATGTTTTCCATTTCCTTTTTCAAAATAATTCCATTATCTACCGTACCGTTCTTAAAAAATATTCTTACCGACTGATCGCGGTCTAGTTTTTGCAAGTTCATGGTATTACTGCTGCAGCTCCCGAAAAGCATTGCAGCAAAGAGTAAATATCCGATAATTTTCAGGCACACTTTCATTTCTCAACCTTTACTTTTTATTTTTCTTCTGGATATCTTTCATTAATTCATCAATTTGAATTTCTTTTTTAAAAAATTCATTGATTTCATCATCCACCTTTTTCTTCAGATCCTGCTCTTTATTTTTTTCACTGCCACCCGGAGCGGGGCTGGCTGTCCTGGGAGATTTCAATTGAGAAGTGGAATTAGCCGGAACATTACTTCCCGGTGATAACTTAGCCTTAATATCCATCATGTCATCCGCAGCAGATGGTTCATCGGACAGCTCGATTGCTTCGACTGGTTCAGAAGTTTCTCCGCTTTTCTTTTTTTGCTGGTCCCGGAGATTATTCTGATTGGCGAGGGCCATCTTTTTCCGGCTACGGACATTATCAAGGAATTTCAAGGCCTCTTCGGGAATGGCATCATCAATTTCCAGCACCGAAAGCAGCTCAATCTGGGAGATTAAGATTTGCCTCAACCGATTGATAAATGATTCCTTCTGAGAGCGAAGAATGCTTACTTCATCACGCATTTGACGGGCTTGTTTTCTGGCAATCTCGATAATCTCCAGGGCCTTCAATTCCGATTCTTTGATCAACAAATCCGCCTGCCGGCGACTGCTTTCCTCGGATTGTTTTTTCACTTCCTGAACATTCAGCAGTGTTTCCCGTAAATTTTTCTCATTTTCCTGGTAATCCTTGAGCTTGGTCTCCAGCTCAATCAGGCGGTGGTCGAGCTGTTTATTTTTCTCCAGGAGCTGCTCATATTCTTCTCCTACCATTTCCAGAAAAGTCTGGACTTCGATAGGATCAAATCCCCTCAGGGTTTTGCGAAATTCTTGTTTTCTGATATCCAGCGGTGTTAATTTCATTTTCCCTCTCCTTATTTATCGAGGGTTAAGAATATATATAGCTTAGATTTTTTTATTTCTGATATACTCTGGGACCAAAAATCGCACTGCCTATTCTGACCATGGTAGATCCCTCTTCGATGGCCAATTCGAAATCTCCGGACATTCCCATGGATAAAATCCTCATTTCTATCCTGGGCAGTTTTAAAGTACGAATTCTTTCGGCCAGTTGCCGTAATAGGATGAAACATTTTCTTATTTTATCTCTTTTACTGCTAAATAAACCCACCGTCATTAATCCTTCGATACTAATATTAGGAAGACTGCTGATCTGAGTGATCAGTGTCACGGTTTCCCCTGGTTCACAGCCAAATTTAGAAGGTTCACCGCTGGTATTCACTTCCACTAAAATCGGCATATTTTTTTGAAGAGAACCACAGCGTTTACTGATCTCCTCCGCTACCTGAATAGAATCAACCGATTGTATCATATCAAATATTTGAACAGCTGTTTTAACCTTATTGGTTTGTAGGTGTCCCACCATATGCCAGGTTATCGGATTAACATGCTGCTGCTTTGCGTGAGCTTCCTGAACCCTGTTCTCGCCAATAATCCGGACACCTGCTTCAATGCTTTCATTAATCAGGGCCGGTTCGACCATTTTACTTACTGCTACCAGAGTGATATCACAACCTTTTTTACCGGCTTTCATGGCGGCGTTTTCAATCCCTTCCTGACAACGGGCCAGATTTTCTTTAATGGTTGACATTATCCTTAACTGACTCAATAAAACAAAATTTATTTTTCAGTGACTGTAGGTGGTTTAAAACCAATCTGTTTGTTCGCGGCTGCTAAACCTTGAAGTTTTATTTCCCCATATTGAGATTCAAATTTCTGAATATTTTCTTCCAGGGCCTTCCAGAAACTTTTAGCATGCTGCGGGGTCATGATGATCCTGGCATATACTTTTGTTTTTGGTACCCCCGGAAGTATCCGGGTGAAATCAAAAACGAATTCTGCCGGTGAATGAGTAATCAGAGCCAAGTTTGAATAAATTCCCTCTCCTTGCTCAGGAGACAATTCAATATTAATTTGCTGTGGAGGAATCTGATGTTGATTTTTGGGCTCCATTGCTTTCCTATTTTATTGTGTCTTAAAAATTTATAAGCAATAAATTTACATGATTGAGATAATTAAGTCAAGAGATCAGTAATTCCTCTCCCAGGTGAAATGATGGCGCAGATACCCGATCATATCATAGACCGTATCCGGGAAACCGTGGATATTGTGGAATTAATATCACGCTATATTAATTTGAAAAAACAGGGCAAGAATTTCAAAGCCCTCTGTCCTTTTCATACCGAAAAAACCCCTTCTTTCACCGTCAATGCCGATAAGCAGATTTTTTATTGTTTCGGCTGCGGAGCCGGAGGAAATGTTTTCAACTTCCTCATGCGTTATGAAAAAATTACTTTCCTGGAGGCTATTCAAAAACTATCAGCCGAAACTGGAATAGAGCTGCCAAAATTCAGGGAAGATGAACGAAAATTAAGTGAATACGATCAACTGTACCGGGCTTACCAATTTGCCTGCGACTTTTATCATAATCTGTTGCACAGTAAATATTCGCAGATAGAACCTTATTTGAAAAAACGTCAAATTGATCCGGAAACCATTAAATTTTTTAAGATTGGCTATGTCCCGGATGAATGGGATACTCTGTATCAGGAAATTTTAAGAAAAAAAATGGATCTGGAGCCTTTCCAAAAGGCAGGTCTGATTCTGGAAAGTGAGAAAGACCGGCAGAAAAAATATGATCGTTTCCGAAACCGGTTAATGTTCCCGATCCTCAATCTCTCCGGAAGAATTATTGCATTTGGAGGAAGAGATTTGGGCGGCACGACTGAGACTCCCAAATACATTAATTCCCCGGAATCTGCTGTTTATATCAAGAGCCAGGTGCTCTATGGATTATATTTCGCCAAGGAATGGATCCGGCAGGAAGGATTTGTCATTATGGTTGAAGGATATATGGACCATTTGCAGTTGTTTCAAAATGATATTAAAAATGTTGTAGCTACCAGTGGTACCGCTTTGACCAGCGAACATGCCAAACTCATTCGCAGGTATACCAAGGAAATTGTCCTGTGTTATGATGCTGATGCGGCAGGTATTCAGGCAGCTGTCCGGGGAGGTCAGATCCTGTTTCAGGATAATCTGAATGTAAGAGTTATCATTCTTCCTGAGAATGAAGACCCGGATAGTTTTCTACGGAAGAATAATAAATCGGAATTTTATGCGCTCTTGAAAACCGCCCGGGATTATTTTGATTTCAGGATTGAACAGCTTCAAAAAACCATCGGGATGCAGGATGTCTCCCAGAAGTCAAAAATTGTTGAAGATTTAATTGACTGTCTGGGGGGCCATAGTGATCCCCTGAAGCAAAATTTTTATGGCAATATCATCGCAGAAAAATTCAATCTGCAGGAATCGACAATTACTGAAGAAATTCGCCGGAAAAGTAAACAAATTAAATCAAGGGAAATGAGATATCAGGATAATGAACCAGACCGGAAAGCCCAGGAAAAGCCCAGCCTGAGCCTGGTAGGTGCCTGGAGCGCTGAAAAGGATCTGCTGCTGATCCTGCTGAATCACCTGGATGAGGTAAAGAATGTCATATTCCAATTGGTGGAAGAACAGGATTTTTTAAATAAGGAATTCAGACATATTTTCACTCTGGTTAAAGAAAATTCCTCTAAATCCAAGGATGAACTAACTCATTGGCTCTTTTCCATCCTGGAGGATGAACGAATCGTCAGCCTGCTGACTGCCGAACTGTTTAAGGAGATCAGCAAACCGGAGCGCTATTTAAACGATTGTATTCTTAAAATCAAAGTAACTCGCTATCAGACTGAAATTGATACGATTAAACAACAACTCAAACAACTGAATCCAAGTCAACCAGAATATCAGGCGCATTTACATCAGATCAACTCCAATCTTTCAAAAATTCACGAAATCAGAAAGATCTTCACCCGAAAATAAACTGAAGATTTCACGACAATACCTCAATCATAATTTTACAATTAAATTAACCTTGCTGCTAAACGCCTAAAAATGTTAGATATAGACTGTGACATTGGTCACCACATTTCAATGGCGATACTATAATTTTTATGCAATTTAATTGAAATTAACCAGATAATGAACTGATTGAGATGAGTGCGAGACATATAGAGTTTAATAACAGGAATCCTAAAGATCAGTCTGGCAAAGTGGACTATGACGTCTTTGTAGTGGATGACAATTTTGATCAGGCCAGCATTCTCAAACTGTTAATCGAGCAATACGGTTTTCGTACCAAATTCACCACCCGCAGCAAAACCGCCTATCAGACCATTTTAAAATATAAACCCCGCCTGGTGATCTTAGACCTGATGATGCCAGAGATTGACGGCTTACAGCTTTGTAAGCTGATCAGGGAAAATCCGCGGACGGCAGAAATCAAAATCTTGATCTATTCAGGAAAAATATACGATTCAGATAAACGAAAAGCCCGGTCGGTTGGGGCTGATCTGTTTTTGACTAAACCAACCAAATCGCAAATTTTAATTGACTCCATCCGGGGTCTGTTAAATCCCCAACCCGATGAAATCCTTCAAAATTAAATTCTGGGGGGTACGCGGCTCAATCCCCACTCCCGGTGCATCTACCATTTTTTACGGAGGAAATACTTCCTGTGTGGAAGTGCGGTTCAAGGATGGACCATTTTTTATCCTTGATGCCGGAACAGGCATCCGGGAATTAGGCAAATATTTACAACAGCAGAAAGAGAATATTCAAGGGTATATCTTCATCAGCCATTTTCACTGGGATCATATTCAGGGACTGCCCTTCTTCCGGCCAGCCTTTGATTTAAAAAATTCCATAACCATTGTCGGAAGCGATGATGCTGCCGCCAAACTGGCTCAAATTATTTCCTTTCAGATGGACCCTACTTATTTCCCCATTACCATTGAAGATATGAAAGCCCAGATATCTTTTCGCTCCATCAAAGAGGAAAAATTTTCTATTGAAGGTGTGGAAATTCAAACCCTTTATTTGAATCATCCTGGATATGCATTGGGATATCGATTTTCCTATAAAAATCGCTGTTTAGTTTACATCAGTGATAATGAGCCATTCCATCATTTGCAGAATTCCGGACCAATTACTCTGAGTGCCAGAGCAGTACCAGAAGTTGAACAGGCATTTGATAATTTTTATGAAGATAAAAATAAAAAATTGATAGAGTTTTGCAAGAAAGCAGATATCCTGATCCATGATGCCCAGTTTTTACCAGAAGAATATGAAACAAGAAAAACCTGGGGCCACTCACCGTTCCCTTATACTATTGACTTAGCATTGAATAGCCAGGTCAAATCGCTGATTCTTTTTCATCACGATCCTGATCATGGAGATCAAACCATAAAAAAAATGCTGGAACAGAGTAAAAAAATAATCAGGAAAACCGGTTCTACCATGAAATGTGAGGCGGCCCGGGAAGGATCGATTCTGGAAGTATAGTTACCAGCTTATAATAAGCTTGTCATGATATTAACTACGCTTCATCAGCACCAAAGTTTTCTTAATTTCCTGGTATGAATCCCCGACGGCGGATATCCGGAACAGGACGATATAGAGACCAATCCGGCTTATCCTGCCATGATCATCTTTTCCATCCCAGATAAAATTTCCCGTGGAGCCAACGGGCTGCTGGACCAGCAGAGTTCGTATTCTTCGGCCGGCAGTATCAAAAATATCGATGGATAAGTAGCCCGTTGCAAATGGTAAGTGATATTCAAAAATGGTAAAATCTTCGAATCCATCCCCATCGGGAGAAAACGGATTTGGATTGATGGACAATAGGGTATTTTCCACCGGTTTTTGCACATAAATCGAATTTCTTCGTCCGGGTGTAGCACCGCCTGAAACAGTACAAGCCGCCCAGTTTTCAGCTAATGATGAAGAAATTTCAGGGTGTATTCGTTCCAGGGAGATGCCCGCCTCAGTTTCCCGCTGCATCCAGGAATCTGAATAAATCACCTGATCAACCAAGCGTTTTGAAAAACTCAGCAGTTTTAAATCATCGTAATCGTTATTTAAGGATGGGAAGGAGGAGGAAACCAGTATTTCTTGTGCGGTGAGTCCAAAATCCTCCATCAGTGAAGAATCTTCACAGACAACCTTGAAACCAGCGGCATCAATCCACTTTTCATCATTGGCCAGTATGATCGAGTCTCTGGAATCTGCAAAATACCAATTTTGCATGTTAACTGGACTGGAACTCTTATTGAACAATTCCACCCACTCCGGTTTATTCGCGGCTGGTTGATACATAATTTCATTGATGACCAGCGGGCTACCAGTAGACTCGATCCGCACCGATAAATGAGCTTTATTATTTTCCAAATGATCGTCACCAGCTGTACTGGCCTGGATACCTATTTGGTGATCTCCTGCCGGCAGGGCCGAAAGAATCCAGGAGCACTGTGATGTATCACCGTGCACTAACTGTTCTTCAAGCTGCTCCTGCAGAATGATTTCTTCCGGATCCAATTGAAAATCAAAATCCAGATCATGATAAACGGCAAGATTGATTTGGAAGATATTCTCAATTCCCCGGTTTGTCAGAATACACAAAAAATTAAATTCCGAGCCGGAGAGTGGAAAGGCTGGCTCGATCCACAACGAATCGACCGCCAGATCAATTTGAGAGGCCATTACTGAATTAGAATTGCCAGGACTACCTCTGAATCTAAACGAATTACTCCAATTGATCGAAGAATTATCCCCATTCAGAATTATCTTTTCATCAGAAAAACCAGGTAGATTATTTAAAGAGTAAGAATAGTTCTGAACGGTATCGCCATTAGCGCTTATAAGTGTGACTGGTTCAGAAACCGTATTTGACCAGCCATAACTGCCAAAACTGCCGTCCTCGATGGTCAGGATCAAGGCTTCTGGCGGGATCAACGTATCATAGGTGGTTGAATTTTCAAAGTAACTTGGATCCAGAACGAGTGCAAATTGCTGGGGATCTAAAGTGAGTCCGTATCCGGCGTCAATCAAAAAATCAAATTCGGTCCCATCCCCCAACTGCCACTGTTCCAGACTGATTGCCTCCTGGCCTGCATTATAGAACTCCACAAATTCATTATGACTTTCAAGGGTATCGGCATCGAACATGACCTCGGTCAGAATGACCTGTCCCACTGCCCGGAAGCTAATCAAACCGGTTATCAGGATGATTTTAGGTGATAAATGACAGAAATAAACCCCTACAAACGATAGAAGGTTTTCTATTGTTTTCATTTTCCCAACCCCTTTATTATGATGATTAAAAAATTTCTTTTTTAGGTTTCCAATTTCTCCAGTCTATTAATTCAATTCGCACACTGCCAATGAAAGCCTTCATGGAAGCTTTCAAAGGTACACTCTGGGAATCGGCTGAAAACCAACCGGAATAATCCTCTTTTACTCCAGCCAGTCCCACAAATTTTAATTGTCCCTGCAATGGATAGGTGGAGATATTCTTATTATTCCATTCCACCATTTCCTGCTGACCGCTAATATGGATCTGGGTCCATTCAAATT
>Ga0299912_10005375_pt1 | contig 10525 bp, 10 predicted proteins | sample RVTome_2_FD_207667 | JGI IMG/M metagenome (GOLD analysis project Ga0299912, IMG submission 207667) | Soil microbial communities from uranium-contaminated site in the Upper Colorado River Basin, Wyoming, United States - RVT95D214 (version 2) ... | reverse complement strand
TGAAGAGATCTATGGAATTTTTGATCTCTGTAAAGAATTAAAAGAGAAAACCAAAAAGAGGGTGGAGCATCATCTGTTAAAGGGATATTCTCTGGCCATGATATTTGCCAAACCTTCTGCCCGAACCAGGATTTCATTCGAGACCGGCATTTTTCAGCTGGGCGGAACCGCTCTTTATCTGGCTCCCGGTGATATCGGTATCGGAAAACGGGAAGCGGTAAAAGACATCGCTCAGGTGATCTCCCGGTATAATGACTTGATCATGGCCCGGCTGTTTGCCCACTCCGATATTGAAGAACTGGCAAAATATTCCAGAGTCCCGGTGATCAATGGCCTCACTGATTATAATCATCCCTGCCAGATCATGGCGGATGCTTTTACGGTAATAGAACATCTGGGTAAAATTGAGAATTTAAAAATTTCTTATATCGGTGATGGCAATAATGTGGCTAATTCCTGGATTAATTTTGCCTCCCGGATCCCCGTTCATCTGGTCATTTGCACTCCGCCGAAATATGAACCGGATAAGGCCACTGTCAAAAGAACCCGAGATGCTAAGATCAGTAAAATTGAGATTTTAACCGATCCAAAAGAAGCGGCTAAAAATGCCGATGTCCTTTATACCGATGTCTGGGCCAGCATGGGACAGGAGGCCGAAACCGAACAGAGAAAAAAAATATTTAAACCATATCAGCTTAATAGTGAACTGGTAAGTCTGGCTAAATCCAATGTGAAAATATTGCATTGTCTCCCGGCTCATCGTGGGGATGAAATTACTGATGAGGTGATTGACAGTCCGCATTCCGTGGTATTTGATGAAGCCGAGAACCGGATGCATGTGCAGAAAGCTATTATGGTTCGACTGGCAAAAAATATGAAGTGATCTGCAGTGACTTCCAACTCTTTCAAAATTGAATATTTAGTGCCGGAACAGTATTCCCGCTGGGATGCTTTTCTCTCTGAATCTGCCAACGGTACCGTTTTCCAATCTTCTGCCTATATTAAGTCTGTATCAGGTTCTTTCCAGCGTGAGGTGAAGATCTTAACCGTGTCATATCAGGATCAGATTTTGGGAGGTACCGTTTTATTTCCCAGGAAAAAATGGGGTCAATCATATGTCACAACTCCCTTTTTTATACCCTACAATAGTTATATTATCGGAATTTTTGACAGCAGCAGGAATGACCGTCGCCGCAGCAGATATCAATCAGAAGTACTGGATTTGATGCGTGCAGAGCTTGAAAGACAGTATGTCTTTATTCAAATGGATCTCACTGCCGGTATAACAGATTTCCGTTGTTTAGTTTGGAAGAACTGGAAATTTACCCCGGCATTCAATATCATAATCGACCTGCAGAAAGAATCGGATTTATTCGGTCAGATCCGCCGCAATCAGAAACGTGATATCAGATCCTTTGAAAAACAGGACTATACGGTAAAACCCGGTCATGATGTAAAAGTACTGTTTCAGCTGATGCAGCAGAGTTATCAGCACCATGGCTTGAGACCTCCGCTGGAAGAAATCATTTTTGAAACCTTTGTCCATAACCTGCTGGAACATCAATTGGCAGATTATTTTATTGTAGAAGTAAAAGAGCAGCCGGTGGCCGGATTGTTGACTATTCAGGATAAAGAGCGAGTTTATGCCCTTTTTGCCGGCAAAGACTTCCAGGGAAACTGGAGCGAAGCCGAATTATATCTGCATTGGTATCTGATGCAGTATTATCGGGATAAGGGTGTGAAGATTTTCGATTTGCTGGGAGGAATGGTAGATTCCATTGCCCACTTTAAATTTGGCCTGGGAGGGACTTTGCTGAGATATGATCAAATTTATTTTTTTCGAAACTATCTGCTTGAGGTGCTGTTCAAAGCATTGAAAAAAAGTCAGGAATCAAAAAGATTAATGGAATAAAGGTTGAGATTCAGAATAGTATGCTATCCCGGAAAAAATTCCTTATAGAATCAGAAGGAATACCCATTTTTAATACCGCTAATAAATTGGAAAGCCTGAGGAGTCTGTTTCTATTGTAAAAAAAATCTCCCCCGTAAGGGGTATTTAATTTAGCCCTAAATCCATATAAATTAAATAAATGATTTGACTATATTAATTTTTAAAAATAAATTTAGCGTTTAATTTATGAAGATCCCAATTCTACATCTTGAAGAGGGAAATCATCATCTTGAAGACCTGATTAAAAAAGGATCACTTCATTTTTATCGAGATGAGGTTTACCATAATGATATCAGGATCAGGGTCGATTTAGATAAATTTGATAAAAATATTTCTTGCCGGGCGGAGATCTCAACCAGGATCCACCTGTCTTGTGATCGATGTCTGGCAGAATTCGACCGGGACTTTAGAGAGAATTTTGAGATTTTATTTTATGTCGGACAGAAAGAATTAGCCATTGATGAAGATAGTGTGGTATTAATTTCGCCTGAATTAAAGGAAATCGATTTAACTCCTTATATCCAGGAGACCCTTCTTCTGTCGGTACCTATGAAATTTGTCTGTCGAACTGATTGTAAAGGAATTTGCGCGGGTTGTGGTGTTGATCTAAATCAGGAGACATGCCGTTGCAATGAGAAACCGTATGATTCGCGCTGGGAAAAATTAAAAGATTTTAAAAAAAGTAAATAATTAATTGATACTTATTATCGGAGAATGTAAAAATGCCAAATCCAAAACGACGGATATCTAAATCAAAGCGAGATAAAAGACGTGCTCCCTGGATGAATGATTTAAGTTTCAGCAGTGCATCGGTTTGCCCGAATTGTGGTGAACCTAAACAACCTCATCGTGCTTGCCCAAGCTGCGGCTTTTACAAGGGGCAACGAGCTTTTACTCCAACTGAATCTTAACTTTATATTTTCGTTCAAAAAACATGCGTATTGCAATTGATGCAATGGGCGGTGATTATGCCCCCCGGGCTACGGTCGAGGGGGCAGTTTTATATGCAAAAGAGACTGCAGGGAAACACCAACTCTTGCTGCTAGGTGATCAGCCGACCATTCAAGAAGAATTGTCCAAACATCATTTGGAACCAAATTACAATATTTCAGTGCATCATACCAGTCAGGTAATAGAGATGTCTGATGTACCGACGACTGCTCTGAAACAAAAACCCGACTCTTCTTTACTGAAAGGATTACAACTACATAAAAGTGGGGAAGTAGACGCATTAGTAAGTGCCGGCAGTACCGGTGCCCAAATGGTGGGAAGTCTGATGATCCTCGGGAGAATTGAAGGGGTGCAGCGTCCGGCCCTGGGATCATTCCTGCCTACCGAAGGAGGGGTGGTTCTGTTGATAGATGTTGGTGCCAATGTGGATTCCAAACCCATCAACCTGCTGCAGTTTGGTCTGATGGGAAGTATCTTCATCAATTATATTTATGGAATAAATAATCCACGGGTGGGTTTGTTGAGTATTGGGGAAGAAAAATCAAAAGGCAATGAACTGGTTTTAGCAACCTATCCGCTTATGGCAGCCCATCTCCCTAACTTTATTGGAAATTTAGAAGGCCGGGATATTATGGCCGGAAAAGCTGATGTGATCGTTACCGATGGCTTTGTGGGCAATAATATCCTGAAGTTTGCGGAAAGTGTGATGACGTTGTTTGACAGCAGTTTCAAGAAAAGTATTGGAAAAAATCTATTTTCTTTATTGGGAGCTTATATGGTCCGCCATGCCTTCCACGAAATGAAGAGCAGTTTTGACTACCAGGAATATGGCGGTGTTCCCCTTTTAGGAGTAAATGGAATTTCCATCATCTGTCATGGACGATCCACCTCCCGGGCAATCAAAAATGCCATACGGGTTGCAGTCGAGATTGGAGAGAAAAAAGTGAATGAGCATATTCAGGCCCAATTAAAAATGAGGGGATTACAATGAGTTTTAAAGCAAAGATCATTGGAGTAGGACACTATGTCCCAGAAAAAGTATTGGACAATAAAGAATTGGAAAAGATGGTGAATACCACCGACGAATGGATCATCTCCCGCACTGGTATTAAAGAACGCAGGATCCTGGGTGAGGGGAAAGGTTCTTCCTATATGGGCGCACTGGCCGCAAAGGTAGCTCTGGAAGATGCCAAAGTATCCGCTGAGGAAATAGAATTGATTGTGGTTGCCACCGTGACTCCCGATATGTTTTTCCCCAGCACGGCTTGTCTTATTCAGCATGAGATTGGTGCCAAAAATGCCTGGGGTGTGGATGTCAATGGAGCCTGCACCGGTTTTATATATGCTACGGCCATGGCAGCACAATTTATCGAATCCGGAAGATATAAGAAAGTTCTGGTAGTGGGGGCGGATAAGATGAGTTCTATTACCGACTATACGGATAGAAATACCTGTGTCCTATTTGGAGATGCCGCCGGAGCGATCGTCCTGGAGCGTACCAGGCAGGCTGAGACCGGCATTATTGATTATATCTTAAGAAGCAATGGTTCCGGACAGCACTATCTGTATATGAAAGGTGGTGGTAGTTTGCATCCCGCTACTCATGAAACGGTCGATAAGAAAATGCACTATATCTACCAGGATGGGCGCACAGTGTTTAAGTTTGCCGTCACCGGCATGGCAGATATCACCGAAGAAATCGTCAAAAAAAATAATATTAGCTCAGATGATATAAAACTGTTTATTCCCCATCAGGCCAATCTCCGCATTATTGATGCAGCTGCTCAGCGGGTAAAACTTGCCCCGGAAAAGGTCCTTATCAATATTGAAAAATATGGGAATACTACTGCCGCTACCATCCCTCTCGGTTTATCCGAAACTTACTATGAAGGGAAACTTAACAAAGGGGATATCATTATTTTAGCCGCATTTGGAGCTGGTTTTACCTGGGGCAGCATGTTGATTCGCTGGGCCAAATAATGGTAATCTGACCTTGTGATTTTTTAAAAAAGATCGTGTTAATGGTCTAGATAAGGAATTTTTAAAAGGAAGCACATATGACAGTGGGATTCTTATTCCCCGGCCAGGGTTCTCAATATATTGGTATGGGAAAAGACTTGTTCCAAAATTTTAATGACGTGAAACGTTTATATGATGAAGCAGAAGAACTGCTAGAATTTCCTTTGAAAAGAATATGCTTTGATGGTCCGGAAACTGAACTTAAACAAACCCGCTATACTCAACCTGCCATTTTTGTTCACAGTTTGGCTGTCCTATACCTTATGAAAAGCCGAAACATTTTACCCACTGTGACCGCGGGTCATAGCCTGGGTGAATATTCTGCGCTGGTGGCTGCCGATGCAATTTCATTAACTGTTGGATTGAAAATTGTCAAGCTGCGTGCGGAAGAGATGCAGAAATCCGGTGAAAAAAATCCAGGTACCATGGCAGCGGTAATTGGCCTCTCACCAGAAGATATCGCAGAACTCTGCCAGGAAGCCTCAGGAGCAGGTGTGGTCAAAGCCGCAAACTTTAATTCTCCCGGCCAGATCGTTATCTCCGGTACCATTGCTGGTGTCCATAAGGCCATGGAGCTGGCCAGGCAAAAAAAGGCCCGATTGGTCACTGAATTGGTGGTAAGTGGTGCGTTTCACTCCCCCTTGATGCAAGATGCTTTAGGTGGATTAACAGCCGCACTTGATAAACTGGAGATTAAGAATCCTGCCGTTCCGGTGTATCCAAATGTAACCGCCCAACCGACTAAAAATCCCAGTGAAATCAGAGACTTGCTCAAGAGGCAACTTTTATCACCGGTATTGTGGCAAAGCACCGTCCAGAATATGATCACCACTGGAATTGATACCTATTATGAAATCGGACCAGGCAAAGTATTACAGAATTTGGTGAAACGGATAGATGCCAAAGTAAAATGCTTTAGTATCGGGAAAACCGAAGATCTTCAGATTTTAAGCTGATTTCGCAAATCAATTGGAATTAAAGTTTGGTAGGTTGTATATTAAAAAACTTTTTTATAGAACGACCAGAAAAAAGGTATTAGAAATTAAGGAGCAGGTTGTTGGCATTAAATAAGCGCGCCATTGTGACGGGTGGGACCAGAGGAATCGGCAGAGCAATAGTAAAGGAATTAGCGACCAAAAGCTGTTGTGGAGTATTATTCTCGGATGTGGCCTTCATTTATAACAGCTGTGATGAATGCGTTGATGAAATCCGCCGGGAAGTTAACTCTGATGAAACCAAAATTTTCGGTTTTAAGGCTGATGCCTCATCCTATGAAGAAGCCGAAGCTACTGTGGAAATGGCAGTTAAAGAATTAGGCGGGGTGGATATTCTGGTGAACAATGCCGGAATTACCCGTGACAATCTCCTGCTGCGGATGACCCCGGAAGAATTCGACCAGGTTATTAATGTGAATCTAAAAAGCGTTTTTAATTACACCAAGGCTGTGATAAAGTATATGATCAAACAGCGCTACGGAAAGATTGTTAATATTTCTTCAGTGGTCGGGGTAATTGGCAATGCCGGCCAATCGAATTATGCTGCTTCCAAGGCCGGTATCATTGGCTTTACCAGGGCAACGGCTAAGGAATTGGCAACCCGTAATATCACCGTGAATGCGGTTGCCCCTGGATTTATCGAGACCGATATGACCAATAAACTCAATGAAAAACAGAAAGATGCCCTATTACAAAATATCCCGCTACAACGCTTCGGTAAACCTGAGGATGTCGCCAAGGTTGTAGCATTCTTATGCAGCAGTGATGCCGATTATATCACCGGACAGGTGATAAATGTAGATGGGGGCATGGTAATGTCCTGATGAAAACTTAATTCGCTTTCTCAATTAAAACAGGAGGACCTATGTCATTAGAAGAAAAAGTAAAAGATATCATCGTTGATAAGCTGGGAGTGGCACCGGAGAAAGTCAAACCGGAAGCCCATTTTATTGATGATCTTGGAGCCGACTCCCTTGATACCGTGGAATTGGTGATGGCATTTGAAGAAGAATTTAATGTTGAAATTCCTGATGAAGATGCCCAGCAGATCACTACGGTGAAAGCAGCTGTCGATTATCTGGGTAAAAAAATAGGATGAGCTAAATGAGTGTGCTTGTTCCTCATAAAAGGAGCAAGCACGATTTTTGTATATTAAATCGGCAAACAGTTATCACCGGAGAATCAATACCACAAAGCAGATTGATTCCTTTAGTTATTTCTCCCCAATGACATCAAGGCAGCTTGTTTATTCAATGGCTTTATTATTCTGTTGATGATGGCTGATTTCTTATTCGATTGCCGCAATGAGATTATAGAGAAATTAATTTGAATTTTTATGGCATAAATCAGGATTTGTTATGGAAAAAAGAAGAGTAGTGATCACCGGTATGGGAGTTGTAACTCCTTTAGGAAATTCGGTAGCTGACTTTTGGAAAGCAATGTTGGAAAGCCGGAGTGCTGCCGGACCCATTACTAAATTTGATGCAGCCAACCATACCACCAAATTCGCCTGTGAAACAAAGAATTTAACCACTGAAAATATTATCGAACCGAAGGAATTAAAACGGATCGATGAATATGCCCAATTTGCTCTGGTAGCAGCCCATGAAGCCATCCAGGATTCCGGATTAGAATTAGATAAGGAAGATCTGGAACGGATTGGAGTATTGGTTGGCTCTGGAGTCGGGGGAATTAAATCATTCGAAGATGAACACCGCAAGCTTCTGGAAGCAGGTCCCCGGCGGGTAAGCCCCTTTTTTATTCCCTTGATGATTATTGATATTGCCTCTGGTCATATCTCAATAAAATATAACTTAAAGGGTCCGAATTATTCAGTGGTTTCTGCCTGTGCCACTGCTTCGCATGCGATTGGTGATGCTTATAAAACCATTCAGCGGGGTGATGCCGATGCAATGGTAACCGGCGGAGCGGAGGCGGCTATTTGCCCGATGGGCATTGCCGGTTTTAATTCCATGAAAGCTTTGTCTACTAGAAATGATGATCCGCAAAGAGCCAGCCGGCCATTTGATAAAAACCGGGATGGTTTTGTGATGGGAGATGGCGGCGGCATCGTTATTTTGGAAGAGCTGGAGCATGCCCGGAAAAGAGGAGCAAAAATTTATGCAGAAATGCGTGGAATTGGTTTTACCGCTGATGCTCATCATATCACTGCACCGGCTCCGGGCGGGGAAGGGGCGGTACGGGCCATTCGGCTATGCCTGAAAGACGGAGGTCTGAATCCGGATGATGTTCAATATATTAATGCTCATGGAACTTCGACTCCTTACAATGATAAATCAGAAACGGATGCCATCAAAGCTGTGTTTGGTAATCAGGCCTACAAATTAAATGTGAGTTCTACCAAGTCTATGATGGGGCATTTACTGGGAGCTGCGGGAAGTGTGGAATTGATTGCTTCGGTCCTGGCGATAAATCATGGGATAATTCCACCGACCATCAATTATGAAGAACCTGATCCGGAATGCGATTTAAACTATACTCCTAATAAGCCAATAGAGCGCAAAGTGTATGCAGCAGTAAGCAATACTTTTGGATTCGGTGGTCACAATGCCGTGCTGGCTGTTTCGGCCTTTAAATAAGTCGGGAAGATATTTTGAAGTTCCTGGAAAAATTTTTTAAGAGGAATCGTGTTTCAATCCCAATTGAAACAACCATCATTTTATCCTCAGAAGAAGAAAAAATTATCAGACGGTTCCAGGAGCAGTTTGATCTGAACTTCCGCGATCAGTCTTTATTGATTACCGCATTCAAACATCGTTCCTACTTAAATATTTCCAATGAACAGCGGGAAGCTTCCAATGAGCGGCTGGAATTTCTGGGAGATGCGGTGTTGGATTTAGTAGTGACCCAGTTTCTGTATGAAAAATTTCCGAAGCGGACCGAAGGTCAGCTTTCTAAAATAAAATCAATTTTAGTCAGCAAGCCGGTCCTGGCGGAAATCGCCTCACAATTATCGCTGGGAGATTTGATCCTCATTAACAGGGGTGAAGAAAAAACAGGCGGTCGTAAACGTCATACTATATTATCTGACACTTTTGAGGCCATCGTTGGAGCCATCTATCTGGATATGGGCATGACCCAGGCTGGGGATTTTATCCGCTCCACCCTTTTAAGCAAGTTTAAGTCAATTATCCAGAGAGAGTTATATACCAATTACAAGAGTCTTTTACTGGAGCACATTCAATCCCGATATAGTGATTTACCGGAATACCGGGTGATTCAGGAAATGGGACCGGATCATGATAAGAGTTTTATGGTGGTAGTTAAAATCAGGGGGAAGGAAATTGGCAGAGGGCAGGGGAAGAGCAAGAAAGTAGCGGAGCAGGAGGCCGCTAAAGAAGCGCTCCGAAAAATTGGTTTCAATAATTTCGACCAGATAAGTGATTAATCAATCAGTTCTTCGATGCAAATACAGTCTCAGAGTAGTAAAATAGTTCTTAAAAAAGTATGAGGGGTTCTGCACAAAAAGTAATTAAAATTTGCCTTCATGTGAGCAGATTAATATATTTTTAGCCATTTAATTATTATCAAAATTGTAATTATATTAATTGCGTAAAGTAGTATAACGAATTTAGGTTTAGAGTGATTTTCTATCACTTTTAATAGGTGAAAAAAAATTAAGCTTTGACTTAGCATTTTAACTGATGGAGTAAAGATTTGCAAAAAATTTCAACATCGTTATTCCTCATCGTAATCTTTTTTTCTTATACTTTCAATTTTTCTCAAACGATTGATCAATTTAAACAGAAAGAGGAGGAAAAAGAGGGTACCGAAAAGATCCCAAAACAATTTGATATTGATTTGGGAATTCAGGAAAAAACTACTGAGCGCATTTTTCCATCACAACAATATTATGAAACTGTCCTTGATAAAGAAATTGATTCGTCTAAATATATGCTTGGACCGGGTGATATACTTGCATTAAACATTTATGGACCGTTACAAAATCAATTAAATTGTGAGATTACTCCTGAAGGGTACATCATTGTTCCGGGAATTTTTGAAATTAAAGTATCAGGTTTGAGCCTCGGAAATGCCGCAATAAAAATTTTAAATATTCTATCTACCTACTTTCGAGATACTCAATTTAGTGTAAGGTTAGTCCATTTAAGGAAATTTGCAGTTTATGCTGTTGGTGAATTTAAAAATGCTGGTACATATTTCATACGAGGATCTAATCGAGTCAGTGATCTAATTGAAATCGCCGAAGGTTTTTCATATGGAGCAGATGAAACCCGTATTGAAATTCGCCGGGCGACTGGGGAGGTTGAAGTCGTTGATATAAGCGAATTTTACCGCTTCGGAAAGAGTGATTCTAATCCTTACCTTCAAGGGGGTGATATTGTTTATATACCCCAAATAGATTTGTCTGAAAATTATGTTGAGGTCGAGGGAAATATCGAACCACCCGGTTTTTATCAATTAAGAATGAATGAAACACTTCATAGTTTAATGATAAGATTGAAACTTCTGAGTCGAGGTTCTGATGTTGAAAATGTTTTAGTGATCCGTGGCGGACAAAAATATACTTTTAATTTAGTGGATGATATCCAAAAAGTTAAAGTCTACTATTTGCAAAAAGGCGATC
>Ga0299912_10005374_pt1 | contig 10526 bp, 11 predicted proteins | sample RVTome_2_FD_207667 | JGI IMG/M metagenome (GOLD analysis project Ga0299912, IMG submission 207667) | Soil microbial communities from uranium-contaminated site in the Upper Colorado River Basin, Wyoming, United States - RVT95D214 (version 2) ... | reverse complement strand
TGCTGTTAACGGAGAGCTACCTGTAAATAGCTCAGGGGGCGTTAATTCTACAAACGCTATTGGAGCTTCTGCAATGGAGCGACCCGCTGAAGCAGCGCTTCAAATAATGGGTAAAGCGGGAAATCAAGTCAAAAAAACGGTTCACACTTCTCTAGGGCACGGATGGGGTGGCATAATTAACTTAATCACATTAATGGTCATGGCAGATGAACCCCAAAGAAAATTTAAGTAGGTGATAAAAAAATGTCTCAAAAAATGTTGGATTACGAAAAGAAGGAATATGTTAAAACTAGAACGATGCCTGGTTCTTGGTATCTTTCGAGTTATAAGTACAAGTATAATTTCTCTCATTTCAAACCATTTTTCGAAAAATTAAAAGAGAAAAAGTTAGTGGGATTACAATGTTCTAGTTGTAACGAAGTAAGTTTTCCTCCTAAACTAGTTTGCGGTCGCTGTTTAGTAAAACCCGATAGGTGGGTTGACATAAGAGAAACAGCTCAAGTTGCTACATTTAGTATAACTTACGAAAAAAACCCTCAAACTGGCGAAACGGAAGAAAAACCTGTCGTTGCTATACGTCACGATGGTGCAGACACAATGTTTTTAGGTGTTATAGATCCAAGTACCAATTTTCACGATGTTTACGTTGGTATGCCATTAAAAGTAAAATGGGTTGAAAATCCACAAGGAAACATCAACGATATCGATTATTACGAAGTATTAAACGATAAGGCAAAAAAAATGGAAAATCGTACAGATTAAATAATAAATATTATTTTTTTCTTTCTTTCTTTTATTTTTTAATTATTTCTTTATAAAATTGTAAGCTTAATTTTACTGCAATTTGAATTTGGAATTTTTAAATTTGTGGAATTAATAGATGATGAAAGTTATAAATGTTCTCCAGATAATTCATCATTTACTGATTTTTTTTTAATTGTGTATTTTAATTTTTAAATAAATGGTAAAAAATAATAAAGGAATCATGACAGAAAAATTTATTGTATCTAATAAAGGAATGGTTCGAGCAGAGTTCAGTTTCTGGGTAGGAAGATATATGGATAAATTCTACGATGCTCTCGAAAAAAAGAAATTAATCGGTAATAAATGTCCTAAATGCGGAGATGTATTCGTTCCTCCACGAAAAATATGTGGAAAATGCAACGCTTCAATTCCTCTCGAAGAGAATTGGGTTGATTTACCTGATACGGGCACTTTAATGAATTACACAAGTTCACCTTACAAAGTCAACGACAGGGATTCCCGAAAGGTAAAGAAACAACAATTAATTGGTATGGTAAAAATTGATAATAGTAATACGAGTATTGTTTACAGATTACTGGATATGGAACCAGAAGAGGTTAAAATTGGAATGAAAGTCAAGATTGATTGGTCAGAAGAAACAAAAGGAGACCCTTCAGATATTAAAGGGTTCGTGAAAATTTGAGGTGTATGAGTAAAATGGAAAAAGTTGGAATAGTAGGTTATAATCAAGTTAAGTTATCGTCAGACGCTAACTATGGTCGTTATGAAATGATTTTTGAAGCGGTGAGAGGTGCAATGGATAAAGCTGGTCTAAAAAAGAAAGATATTTCTACTGTAATCTCTTGTACAAATGATTACTACGATGGTCGAACGATTTCAAATTGTTTTACTGTTGAAGTTGGTGGTGGTTACATGGCCGATGAGACTAAGGTTGAGATGGATGGAGCTCACGCTGTTTTGTACGGTTTAATGCGGATTTTATCAGGCAATCATAAATTGGCGGTTGTATGGGGGGGAAGCATGGCTTCCTGTTTTCCATACCATGCTACTAGATTGTTTGAAACCGATCCTACTTGGGAACGACAAATGGCGTTAGTAAACGATGTTACTGCATCTGGTTTTCAAATGAGAGCTTATATGGAAAAATACGGAATAAGTGCCGAAGAAATTGCTAAAGTGGCTGTAAAAAATAGAAAAAATTCAGCAAAAAATCCTTTAGCGTTACCAGAGTCCCAAAATCCAAATTTAACAGTTCAAGACGTATTAAATTCTGATATTTATGCTGATCCAGTTACAGAATTAATGGTTGCCCAACCGTGCGATGGAGTAGCTGCCTTATTGTTAGCTCCAGAACAGCAAGCCTTGAAAATTACGGATGAGCCTGTTTGGATTACTGGCGTAGGATGGTATCAAGATGCCTATTATTTAGGAGATAGAGATTTATCAACAATTAGATCTATGGAATTAGCAGGAAGAAAAGCCTTTGATATTGCAGGGATTAAAAGCCCTAGGAATGAAATTGATGTAGCAGAACTATTTGAAGCGTACGCTCACGAGGAATTAATTCTCGCCGAAGCTTTAGGTTTAGTGGAAAAAGGTAAAGGACCAACATTGAATACTGAAATTGGAGGTGACTTACCAATCAATCCGTCCGGTGGAGCTCTTGGCGGGAATCCTCCTTGTGCTACGGGATTAATTAGAATTATTGAAGCTGCGAAACAACTCAGAGGCGAAGCAAACGGATATCAAGTAAGCGGAGCTAAAAGGGCTATTGCTTCGGGACAAATCGGTATGTGTGCTCAAAATAGTATTTTATATGTATTAGAGAAAGGAGGTAATTAAAAATGGGAAGACAAGTGTGTTGTATAAGTGCAGGTTATTCTGAACATGCATCAAAGCGCTCCGATGTTAGTATGCCAGAGTTAATAAACGAAGCCATTCAAGATTGCTTGAAAAAAGTTCCAAGCGTATGCTTAGATGATATTGATGCTTTTGCAAATGGAAATATGCCAGCTTTTGAAGGAATAAACATTCCTGAATTATGGATGACGGATTGGATGGGTGCAAGATGTAAACCATTAATGCGCGTAACGACTGGAGGTACGACTGGTGGAACCGTCGCTATTTGTGGATATTATTCTGTTGCCGCTGGAATACCAGGCATTGACACCGTATTAGCCATTGCGTTTGAGCAGCAAAGTCAAGGTGATACAAGTTTAGGTCTTGCTAGCGTAGCTTTGGGTGAAATATCCATTCTTAATACTTTAGGAATAACATACGATCAACTTAATCGTCTATTATCTGCAGGAGCTGCAATAGGAGTAGCAGCATATCAAGCAACGACATATATGAGTAAAGCAAGAATCACTGAAGAAGATTTAGCTAGAGTTGTAGTACAAGAAAGAAGAAATGCTGCTAAAACGTGGTGGGCCCATTTAAAAATGCCTAATCTTACAATTGAAGATGTCCTTGATACTCCTTATGTTCAATACCCATTGCGTTTTGGAATGGTATGTCCCGCTTCAGACGGAGCCTGTGCAATGCTATTTACTACGGAAGAAAAAGCAAAAGAATGGGCAGATATTCCCGTTTACATAAATGGCGTGGCAAGCGTTGCTAACGAAAGTGCTGTTCTCGGTTATAATGGAAGCGGTTCAGCGCAACTTGATCCCTCAACTCAATTAGGTGCTATGCGATCAGCCGAATTGGCTTATTCCCAAGCTGGCATATCGTTTCCACGAAAAGAAATAGATTATGCGGAATTATACGGTCCTTTCCCAAATCAAACATTGATGTGGAGCGAGAAACTCGGACTATTTGAGGAAACTACAGCTCCAAAAATGTGGGAAGCAGGTGTAACAGATTTAAACGGAGAATTGCCCATAAATTGTTCTGGAGGCGTTAATGCTACTAATGCAATTGGAGCTTCTGCTATGGAAAGACCAGCCGAAGCAGCGCTTCAAATAATGGGAAAAGCAAGCAATCAAGTTCCTAAAACAGTTCATACTTCAATAGGACATGGATGGGGCGGTTCTTTGAATCTATGCACTTTAATGGTAATGGCTGATCAACCAAAGAGAAAATGGAGGTAAAGTTAAATGTCAGAAAAGAAAACATATCAAAAGACAGAAAAAAAAGCGTTAGAATACGTTAAAAAAGATTATATAAAAACACGAACCTTACCAGGTGCGTGGTATTTATCTAGCTATACATATAAATTCGATATCACACATATGCAACCTTTTTTAAAGAAACTAAAAGACAAGAAACTTATCGGAAATCGATGTTCTGGATGTAATAGAATTTTCTTCCCACCAAGACTAGTCTGTGGACAATGTTTAGTGAAACCAGATAGATGGGTAGACATTCGAGAAACTGCCAATGTTGCAACATATGCTATTGCATATTTGAAGAATCCGGATACGGGTGAGGTTGAGGAAAAACCTATGGTTTTAGTTCAACACGATGGTTCTAACACGTGCTGCATCGCTCAAATGGCTCCTAATATCAATGTCAAGGATATGTATATAAATATGCCATTAAAAGTTCATTGGAAAGGCGAACGAACTGGAGGCTTAATGGACATTGAGTACTACGATGTTATAGAAGATGCTAGTAAGGATCTAAGCTCGAAAAAAGAATAATTAAAATTAATTTTATTTTTTATTTTATCTCTTTAATTTTTATTCAAGAATAAGACCTTCGTAACCATCTAATTTGAAAGAATTTCTTTGCGAATCATATTCTAACATGTTTTTATTAGGTATTGTAGAAAATAATAATTTAGGGTCTTGTTTTGACCATTGTAAATTAAATGAGTCCTTTGAAAAATTCAAAAAGATATTTAACTCTTGAGCTTCGTGAATTCTTCTAAATGCTAAGCATTTTTCGTTAAGTTTTCCAAGATTTAAAAATTCTAACTCCCCCTTTTGAAGAGAATCGAATTTATTGCGGATTTTTAACAATTTTTTGTAACAATTTAGTAAAGAGTTAGGATTGACTTCCTCGACTTCAACATTAATTTTTTTATAAGTATCAGATACTTTCAGCCATGTTTTTACGTTCTTATTAGTTGAAAAACCCGCGTTTTGCTCGGGAGTCCATTGCATCGGCGTACGACATCCATCTCTAGTTAATGAAATTCCAAAGAGTGAAGTGATTTGAGAAATTGGAAATTTAGCATACTTTTGACCTATTGGATCTTGACTTTCTTTTAGTTTAATTTTTACGTTTGGCATTCCAATCTCTTCTCCGTAATAGATAAAAGGAACACCTCGTAATGTTAATTGCATTGTTGCTAATAATTTCGCTTTTTGAACGTCATTTTTTAAAAAAGAAACATATCTTGGGCGATCGTGATTTCCATAAACATAAGTTGGCGTATAAGGGGATGGTAAAGAATTTTCAATTCTAGAAATAACTTTAGCAATCTTTTGAGGTTTAAAGGAAATTGCAGCGGTTATAAATTCGAACAAAAATGTCGTGTGTAATCCATTATTGTTTGGTCCATAATATTTTCTCACATCTTCAATCGAACCAAACACCTCTCCAACGAGAAATCTTTCGGGATTGCGATATTCGTCCATAACCCGTCTTAATTCCATTGAAAAATCATAAGTTTCAGGAAGGTTTAAATCGTATTTATGTTGGCGAAATAAAGCCGCTGTGTTTTTGTCTGACGGAAATATTTGAAAACAAAACTTATCGTCTCTAAGTTGTTCGTCTTCGTAAATAGCGTGAAGAATATCCAACCTAAATCCGTCGACTCCTTTATCTAGCCAAAACCTCATCGTGTTAAACATTTCGTTCTTGACTTCGGGATTTCGATAATTTAAATCGATCATGCTTGGTAAAAAATGGAAATAAACCCATTGATTGGTATTTTCGTAATACAACCAGGCTCGCCCACCTGTCATTGTCTTCCAATTATTTGGAGGCTTTTTACCGCCAGATTTTTTTCCATCTCGCCAAATATACCAATTTCGTTTAGGATTATCTTTGTTTGACGCAGACTCTTTGAACCAAGGATGATCTACGGATGTATGATTAAGAACAAAATCAACTACCATTTTCATATTTCTATCGTGCATTTTTTTTAAAAGAGTTTCAAAGTCCTGCATAGTCCCGTATTCGGAATTTATAGCGCGAAAATTAGTAATGTCATAACCGTGATCTTTTTGTGGAGACTCAAAAAAAGGGCTAAACCATACTGTTTCTACGCCTAATTCTTTTAAGTAATCTAATTTTTCAATAATTCCTTTAAGATCTCCAATCCCATTACCTGTATTATCTTTAAAGGAACGAGGATAAATTTGGTAAATTACTGTTTTTTGCCACCATTTAAGCGTTTCAGTCATAACCAAAATCCTAAATCATATTTAATATTTATTTTAAATATTTTTTTACTAATACTCCGCTTTTATTAAAATAAAACCAAAAAAAATCAACAAGAATCCAATTACCCAAATTATCATAAAGATGTAAAATGGAGTACAATAATTGAAGAGATATATGCAGATCTCCGCATCCCAGCTTTTCGGATCGCCTTTAAGTATTATAGATATTGTAAATATAACTACAATAAAAAGCCCTAAAATTAATATAAATCTATGAAAAACTTTTCCCATTATTATGCCTCTAATTATTATTAATCATATTTCGTAATTAATATTATATTCCATAATTAATATTATCAACGATATCGTTTCCCATAATAAATTAAAGCAAAATTTCAAAAATTCTCAAAAAACTCAAAAAAAAACACATGACTTTACTTTTTTCTTAAAATTATATTAATAAAAAAAAAAATTAATTTTAATATAATTATACGGGATAATGATAAAAGTGAAAAAAAATTTAATAGTTTATTTTTACGCTTATTTTGCAGTTAATTTATGTTTTATCTATGTGAATGTGTATTTACCGATTTATTTTTTCACAATATTAGATGTAGATAGGACTAAATTAGCTTTCGTACAGATTTTTGCTTATTCTGCTTTGTTTGTAAGACCCGCTCTAGCTGTATTTTTCGATCTAAAAGATGTAAAGAAAAAAATTGTTGTTATTTTTAGTGCGATAGGCGTTGTAGTTGGTTTTACGCTTTTTCTCTTAATGGTAGAATATTTAGTTCTGTTTGGAATTTTTTTATTCGTAAATTTAGCTGCAGGTTCCATTCTGTTCGTAGCAATAAACAAAATAATTGTAGAATCTTCTTTAGACGAAGAGACCAAAGACAAAAACGCTTCCTTTACACAGATAGGCTCCATTTTTGGAGCAATATTGCCAAATATTTTTATTTTTTTCGTATTTGGTGACGATATCTATTCTTTATATTCGTGGCACGCGTTTTTTCTTTTAGGGATATTGTCAATAATACCTTTGGTAATTATTTCGTTATTAATTAAAGATTTAAAAGCTCAGACAGCAAAAAGTTCTAGCGATATAATTAAAAACGAAAATATCGCAAAAATACAATACATTCCAATCGTATTGATGTCTTTATTAATCTTCCTTTTTTACGCGGAAAGAATATACGAATACCCCATGGAACCTTGGGTATTATCTAGAATTGGGATTAATAAGTTTATGATAGTTGTAATTGCGTTTTTAATTCTTGTTATATTGAACGCGCTCGGAGTATTAATTGCCGGTATAGTTTCGAGAAAATACAATAGAATAAACATTTTAATTATATGCTTGTTAGGATACGGTGTATTGATGATTATCGCCCCTTTTACAGATATCATTGTCTTTTTCGTTTTGTTCGGAATTATGCAAATTTTTTCCGGTTTTATCGTTGTGAACATGTTTGCGTTAATGATTGATTATTCGAAAAAGAAAGCCGTTTATTTTCAACTAATGGCTACATTTTACATTGTAGCAACAGTAATATTTGTACCTTTGGGAACGTATTTGTCTTCGAAAATCTCAACTGAATTAATTATCGTTATTGCTGGAGTTGCAAAATTAATATCTATTATTCCAATTCTTTTTTTAAAAAAATATAAAGTTGAAACTTTAAATTAAAAAAAAAAGGATTAAAGTTTAAAATCAAAGAAAACAAACAAATATTAACAATTATGGAATCAGATTATAAAAAATTCTTAGAGTTTATAAAAACGCGTAAAAGCGTTCGAAATTTTGTTGAAGGTAAAATTTCTCGAAATACGATTTTAGATGTTTTAGAATGCGCGCGTTGGGCACCTTCAGGACGCAACAATCAACCGTGGAGAATACATGTAGTGACTCATATCACCGTTAAAAGTTTACTCGCAGAATTAACGGAAGATAGTAGTATTATAAAAAGCGCTTTTCTTAGTTTAGTAATTTTTTTAGATCTCGAAAGAAGTTACGATAAAGTTAAAGATTTACAAGCGATAGGTGCCTTTATGCAAAACATCCTTTTAGCAGTGCACGCTACTTCTAAGCTCGGGGCCGTTTGGTTGGGCGAAATTTTAAACAAAAAGGAAAAAGTTAACAACATTTTCAAACTAAGCACGACTAAATACGAGCTGATGGGCGTAATTGCTGTAGGTGAAAAAGACGAATCCGTAGAAAAAGCAGGCGACGAAGAAAGAGAAAGAAGACCCTTAGAAGAATTTGTCGATTGGTTTCAATAAACCCAAATAAAAGCAAACAAATTTTTTTAAAATAACAGATGTACATAATTGCATAGGAAATGTATCTAGTTTAGTAGTAGTTCTTACAAAAAATAAATGTATTAGATTGACGAGAGTTATTGAGAATTATTTTATTTGACCCATTCAATTTAATGATCTTAAAGATCTTAAGGAACAAATTTGGAAACAAAGTCTTATTGAATCAAATTGGATTAGATTGGAAATTTATTTTTGATAAAAAAAATGTTTTCTAATTTTTCATATCCCCAATTTTGATGATTGAACAAATTATTTGTATTAAAAAGATAATCTTTCAAGGAATTTCTGCATAATCCACTATTACTTTTTCAGATTTTAATTTCTTTAAAATGATCGGTGTTTACTCATCGTTTTTAAAACTCGACGCTATTATTTTCCCAATTTCGCTTTTGAAATACAGATATTTAAGAGAATTTGATTGAGTTAAGGAATAAGACATTGTTTATTATGATATAATCGAACTTTTTAGGTTCTATCAAAAATAACACCTAAATTTAATTATAAAAAGTTCCTTATTGTGATTATGGAAGAAACTAATCTTAAAATTAAAATTCCTCTCGAATTAAAAAAAAAACTCCAAAAACATGATCTTAATGTAGATTCTATTATTTCAGAAGTGCTTGAGGTCATTATAAGCAGATATTTATCTTTAGAAACCTATTCTGAAGTATTTCTTCCCGAAAAGAATAATCCCAATAGTATTGAAAGTGCCGATATTCCAGTTGACCATTTTATGCGAATCCCTAACCTTTCACTAGAACAATATGAAAGAATTGTTAATGAAAATAGCTGGGAATATTTAGACGGCATATTATTTCATCATTCACCTGAATCAAATTTGCATAATTCCATTTTAAATCTTGTAAATTATCGTGCGATGTCTATCCTTGATCCTAACTTGTTCATTATACGGACATCAAGAGTTGCAATAAGCATTAACCAAGATAAACCGGAACCAGACTTTATGATATTTGATAGAGACGATTTTCGTAGAAAAAAAAGAGCAGATGGTAGTGAATCAGAAATTATTGAGTCTGCTCCACTATTAGTTATTGAAATTGTTTCAAAAAGTACGTTTGAAATTGACGAATTAAAAGAAGAGAAATATCTAACAAAAGGGATAAAAGAATTTTGGCGAATTTATTTATTTAATAATCCTATTAATGTATCTGTCTGCTCGTTGAAAAGAGGGAAATACGAGAAAATTGAATATACAACAGGAGAAATTAGATCCCGAGTTTTGCCGGATTTTGCTATTAATTTCGATGAGCTTATAAATCCAGATTCGGCAAGATAAAAATTTAATTAAAATATTAATATCAATTGTGGAAAATATTCTTTTTCATTGATTTTATTTACATTCTTTTTTTCTTATTTATAAGTCACATAATATTATTTTATTGAGATTTACATCTAAGCTAAGATTTAATGTTTCCAAAAGTGAATAATAGGTGAAAAGATTTCGCCTAACCAATAAAAAAACCAGACCCAATACTGACTTGTTATATTTAAATATAGAAGAGCAAAAACAGCTCAAAAAACAAATCCAAAAATAACATCTAAAGAAAAGTGAACTCCTAAAATTAGTGAAAGATTTACAAGCGATAGCTGCATTTATGCAAAATATCCTTTTAGCAGTGCACGCTACTTCTAAACTTGGAGCTGTCTGGCTGGGTGAAATCTTAAATAAAAAGGAAAAAGTGAATAATATTTTCAAACTAACCATGTCTAAATACGAGCTGATGGGAGTAATTGCTGTAGGTGAAAAAGACGAATCTGTTGAAAAAGCAAGCGAATTAGAAAGAGAAAGAAGATCCTTGGATGAATTTGTTGATTGTTTCCAATGAATCTAATTAGAATTAAAAAATTTTCTTTAAATCACTTAATTAAATTATTCGATAAAATTTTTTACAGAATCAAATGGGTTTTGGTTGAATATTACCTTTGATAAATTGTTGAGGCGTTATAACATTCAATTTAGGAACATATTTAAGAAAATCGCGAGGATTCGTTGTAAGAAGGGAGTTTGTATAATATTGGGCATGTGCACCAATTAAAAAATCTGGTATCAAGAACTCTCTTTTGCCTTTAAGACTTTTATAT
>Ga0299912_10005373_pt1 | contig 10527 bp, 11 predicted proteins | sample RVTome_2_FD_207667 | JGI IMG/M metagenome (GOLD analysis project Ga0299912, IMG submission 207667) | Soil microbial communities from uranium-contaminated site in the Upper Colorado River Basin, Wyoming, United States - RVT95D214 (version 2) ... | reverse complement strand
ACGAGGCGTTCCTCGACGTCGCCGGCTCGGAGGCGCTGTTCGGTCCGCCCGAGGCGATTGCCCGGGCGGTCAAGGCGGCCGTGCGGGCCGAGGTCGGGCTGACGGTCTCGGTCGGGGTCGCTTCGACGAAGCTGGTGGCCAAGATCGCGTCGGACCTGCGCAAGCCGGACGGGCTGGTGGTGGTGCCGGCCGGACAGGAGGCTGGCTTCCTGGGCCCGCTGTCGATCGCCCGGCTGTGGGGGGTGGGTCCCCAGACGCGGGCCGTCCTGGCCGAGTTCGGCGTGGCCACCATCGGCGACCTGGCAGCGATCCCGGTGGACGCGCTCGTCCGGCGCCTCGGCCAGCATGGCGCCGTCCTTCACGATCGCGCCCTCGGGATCGACCCGTCACCGGTCGGCGGGGACGTGGCCGCCCGGTCGGTCAGCCACGAGCACACCTTCGCGGTCGACACGGCCGACGCGGAGAAGATCGAGGCGACGCTCCTCGCCCTGGCGGAGGGCGTCGCGGAGCGGCTCCGCGAGGGTGGCGTCCGCGCCGCTCCACGATCACGGTGAAGATCCGTGACAGCGCGTTCCGCACGGTCACGCGCCAGCGGACACTGACCAACCCGACGGACCTGGTCGAGCCGATCTACCGGACGGCGCTGGAGCTCGCCCGACCGGAGATCCGCGGCCGACGGATCCGCCTGGTCGGCGTGGCCGGCTCCGGCCTGGAGGAGCCCGCACAGCTGGCCCTCTTCATCGACGAGGACCCGCGGCGCCGCCGGGCAGCGGAGGCGACCGACACGATCCGCCGCCGCTTCGGCGAGCGGGCGGTGACGCGGGCGCGCCTGCTTCGGGCACCGCTGCCGGCCGCCGGGGAGCGCGATCCGACGCAGCCGCTGGAGCGCCGTCGACTGGGTGGCGTGGCAGGGTCTCGGCCCGACGTCGCCCGCCCGACCGGCGATCCGGGCGGGGCCGGCGATCCGGGCGGGGCGGACGACGGGGCGGAGCCGGCGGACGACGGGGCGGAGCCGGCGGACTGACAGGCCTCCGTTTCCGCGCCGGCCTGGCCGCGCCCGTCCTATCTGGCCGCGCCCGTCCTATGCGGCACAAGCGGGGCTACCGACCGGCCGGGCAGGGCTGTCGCCGGCGCCGCCGCCACTGGCGGGGTCTCGTGGAGTCCTCGCTCGTGCTGGCCGAGATCAGCCCGGCTCCGGTCCCCGGCGAGGCGCGCCGGCGCAGGCATCCAGTCGACACGCGCGGCGCGGTCCGGGTTGGCCCAACCGCGCTTGTGATGATTGGGACGGCCACGGAGTCCGGCAGTGGACGGACGCGGCCGGCTGGGAGGACGGTTCGCGGGCCGCCTGCCGCCTCGCGTCACCGGCGGGCGGGGACCGCCTCGCCCGGGCGCACCCCGCGACCGCCGCGGTCGTGCCAGCCGAGGTGGCACAGAGTCGCACGACAGTCCGGCCAGGGTCTTGACATCGAACATCCGTTCGATCTATTGTCAGGGCCAGACGAACAGGCGTTCGGTACCCGCGATGCCCCGGGTGGCGGCGAGCGTCAGGAAAGGGAGCCGTCCAGATGGCGATGATCCGCGTCGAGCCGGTGGAGGTCCGGGTACGGACCGACTGGCTCTCGGGCCGCCCCCGGGAGATCCTGTGGGGCGAGCGCGTCCTGCCGATCACGGCGATCGCCGCCGTCCGGCGTGAGACTCAGGCCTACCGGGCCGGGATCGGCCCGCGCACCTCCTTCGAGGTCGAGACCCCGCAGACAAGGCTTGTCCTCACCTTCCGCCACCGATCGCGTCGCTGGCTGGTGGAGGGACTCGACGAGGCGGGCCAGGCGGCCTGACCGACCCCGATCGGGTCCGGGGCGGGCGCTGCCGGTACGGCGCTCGCCCCGGGTCCGGCCAGCGGGCCGGACGTGGGCGCTCTCCGCCCACGCCTGCCCGCTGTCACCCGGCCGTTGAGCCGGGTCAGGCCAGGGGTCCCGTCAGGAGCGCCCGCCCGGCTATTGCACGAGCCGTCACCCCGGCGCCCGCCCGGCAGGCCTCGCGGGGGAGGCGGCGAGACGGTCCCCCGAGGTCCGGTCCGCCCCCGCGGTCCGGTCGGCCCCCGCCCTACGGGCCGTCCGGACGTCGCCGGGCCCAACCGCGCCCCCTAGAATCGCGCGAGCCGCCACCACGACCGGCGCTCGAGCGCGGTCCCGTGGCGGTGTTCGTGGTAGGACGAGCATGGACGATCCGGCCGGGCGCTTCCGTGACCTGACCCTGGACGAGTTCAGCAAGCGGCTGTCCTCGGACGCGCCGGCACCCGGCGGAGGAGCGGCGTCGGCCATCGCGGCCTCGCTCGGCGCCGCGCTGGTTGCGATGGTCGCTGCCCTGTCCGTCGACCGGCCCAAGTACGCGGCCTGGGCGGAGCACATTGCCCGGTACGGGGATGCCGCCCGGGACCTTGCTTCAGGCCTGCTCGACATGGCCGACGACGATGCCCGGGTCTACGCGGCCTTCAGCCGCGCGCTCAAGCTGCCCCGCGAGACGGACGAGGAGAAGGCCACCCGCACGGCAGCGATCCGGGCCGCTGCCCGGGACGCGGCCGGGATCCCGCTGCGGATCCTCGAGGCGTGCCGGGAGGTGGTGGCCGCGTCCGAGGCGCTGGCCGGCCGCAGCAACCTGAACGCTGCCAGCGACCTCGCCGTCGCCTCGCGCCTGGCCGAGGCCGCAGCGCACGGCGCCGCCGAGAACGTCCTCGTGAACCTGCCGGCGATCGCCGACGCCACGGTTGCCGACGAGCTAACTGGCCAGGTGGCCGAGCTCCTCGCGGCGGTGGAGGAGCTGGCGGAGACAACCCGCGCCCATGTCGAGCGCGGGGAGCTGCGCGAGCCATGAGCGCCACGGTTGACGCCCCGGCGCCCGCCGCCACGCCCCCGCCCGACCTCGCCGCCGCGCCGGCCACGCCCGGCCCTACCGCCACCTCCCCGGCCGGCCATGCCCCCCGACCGCGCGGCGCGCGTCTTCTCCAGGGCGGCCCCATCGCGACCGAGATCCGTGCCTCGGTCGCGGCCGACATCGTCGAGCTGAAGGAGAAGCTCGGCTTCGCCCCGACGCTCGCCATCGTGCTCGTCGGGCGGGATGCGCCGTCCGCGGTCTACCTCCAGCAGATCCTCCGGAGCTGCCGGAACGCCGGCATCGCCGGCCGCCTGGTCGAGGTGGCCGACTGGGTCTGCCCCGAGCATGTCCGGCAGGTCATCGAGGAGCTGAACGCCGATCCGACGGTCGCCGGCATCATCGTCCAGCAGCCGCTCCCGCCCGAGGTCCCGCTCCGGACGGTCATCGACGCGATCGACCCGGCCAAGGACATCGACGGCATCCACCCGACGAACGCGGGGCTCCTGTCGCTTGGCTACGACGGCTTCCTGCCGGCCACCGCCCACGCCGCCATCGAGCTCCTGAAGCGCTCGGGGATCGAGATCGCCGGCAAGCGCGCGGTCGTCGTCGGCCGCTCGAACATCGTCGGCAAGCCGGCCGCGCTGCTCCTCCTCCGCGAGCATGCGACGGTGACGATCTGCCACTCGAAGACGCCCGACCTGCGCCGCGAGCTGAAGCACGCCGACATCGTCGTCGTCGCCATCGGCAAGGCCGCCTTCGTCACCGGGGACATGCTCCGGCACGACACGGTCGTGATCGACGTCGGCATCAACGTCGTCGACGACGCCCTCGTCGGCGACGTGGACTTCGAGTCTGCGCGGCGGGTCGTCCGCGCCATCTCGCCGGTCCCGGGCGGTGTTGGCCCGGTGACGAACGCCATTCTCCTCACCCACCTCGTGCGCGCGGCCCGCGCCCTCCGGCCGCTGCACGAGCCTGTTGCCAAGGGAGAGACCCGATGAGCATCCCGTCCGACCTCGACATCGCCCGCTCTGTCACCCCGCGACCGGTCGTCGACGTCGCTGCCGAGCTCGGCCTGCGCGAGGAGGAGATCGAGCTGTATGGCCGGACGAAGGCCAAGATCACGCTCGAGGCGATCTCCCGGGTCGAGGCCGAGAACCCGCGCGGCAAGTACGTGCTCGTGACCGCGATCACCCCGACGCCGCTCGGCGAGGGCAAGACGACCACCACGGTGGGGCTGGCCCAGGGCCTCAACCGGATCGGACACAAGGCCTCGGTGGCCATCCGCCAGCCGTCGCTCGGGCCGGTCTTCGGGATCAAGGGCGGCGCGGCCGGCGGCGGCTACAGCCAGATCATCCCGATGGAGGACTTCAACCTCCACCTGACCGGCGACATCCACGCCATCAGCGCCGCCCACAACCTCGCCTCGGCCTTCCTCGACAACCATCTCCACCACGGCAACGCCCTCGGCATCGACCCGTTCTCGATCCGCTGGCCGCGGGTGGTGGACATCAGCGACCGGGCGATCCGGAGGGCGGTCATCGGCCTGGGCGGCAAGGACAACGGGGTGCCGCGCGAGGCGGAGTGGGTGATCACCGTCGCCTCCGAGGTCATGGCCATCCTCGCGCTGGCCTCGAGCCTGCGGGACCTGCGCGAGCGGCTCGGCCGGATCGTCCTGGCCACCACGCGGGACGGGAAGGCGGTCACGACCGAGGACCTGCGGGTGGCCGGGGCCATGACCGTTCTCCTCAAGGATGCGCTCAAGCCGAACCTGCTCCAGACCCTCGAGGGTGGCCCGGCCTACGTCCACTGCGGCCCGTTCGCCAACATCGCCCACGGCAACAGCTCGATCCTGGCCGACCGCCTCGCCCTGGCCACGAGCGAGATCGCCGTGACGGAGGCCGGCTTCGGCGCCGACATGGGGGCCGAGAAGTTTTTCGACATCAAGTGCCGCACTTCCGGCCTCGTCCCCGACACGGTCGTGATCGTGGCCACCGTCCGGGCCCTCAAGATGCATGGCGGCGTCGGCAAAGTGATCGCCGGCAAGCCGCTCGAGGCGGCCCTGACGGCCGAGAACGTGGACGCCGTCCGGAAGGGCGGCGCGAACCTGGCCGCCTGTGTCGAGATCATGCGGGCCTATGGCGTCCCGGTGATCGTCGCGATCAACGCCTTCCCGACCGACACCGACGCCGAGCACGAGGCGGTCCACGAGGCAGCCCTGGCGGCCGGCGCCCGCGATGCCGTCGTCTGCACCAACTGGGCGGACGGGGGGAAGGGGGCCGAGGAGCTCGCCCGGGCCGTCTGGGCGGCGGCCCAGGACGGCGGCCACGAGTTCCGCTTCCTCTACCCGGACGAGATGCCGCTGCGCGAGAAGATCGAAACGCTGGCGACCCGCGTCTACGGCGCCGAAGGAGTGGACTTCGCCCCGCTCGCCACCAAGGCGCTGGCCGAGTACACGGCGTTCGGCTACGGCCACCTGCCGGTGTGCATGGCCAAGACCCACCTCTCGCTCAGCCACGAGCCGGCGGTGAAGGGCCGGCCGACCGGCTATCGTTTCCCGGTCCGGGACGTCCGCCTGGCCGCAGGCGCGGGTTTCATCTACCCGCTCGCCGGCGAGATGCGGACGATGCCCGGGTTGCCGTCGCACCCGGCCGGCGAGAAGATCGACATCGACGCCGACGGGAACATCGTCGGCCTGTTCTGATCCGCCGATGATGACCGGGGAGGAGGGCGTCCGGATCGACGCCCTCCTCCCGCCGGAGATGGCCCGGCGGGCATCCGAGATCGGGGTCAGGAAGGCTGGCCCCGGCCTGCTGCCGATGTTCTCGCTGGCCGTCCTGGCCGGGGCGTTCATCGCCCTCGGCGCGGCCTTCGCCACCACGGTCGCGGCCGGATCGATGGCGGTGAAGGGGCCGACGGGTCGGCGATCGCCAGCGTCGCCTTCCCCTATGGGCTGACCCGGCTCCTCGCCGGTCTGTCGTTCAGCCTCGGGCTCATCCTCGTGATCGTGGCCGGGGCGGAGCTGTTCACGGGCAACAACCTGATCGCCATGGCGTGGGCGTCGCGGCGGGTGTCGACGGTTGCGCTGGTCCGCAACTGGGTCGTGGTCTGGGTCGGCAACCTGATCGGCTCGCTGGGCACGGCGGCACTCGTGTACCTCGGTGGCCAGTACCGCTTCGGCGGCGGCGTCGTCGGCGCGACGGCGCTGGCGACCGCGGCGACGAAGGTGGACTACGATCGGCGGCTCGTTGCTTGTCGGCGCGGTCTACTGGGTCGTCTACCTGCGCCGCGCCCCGGCCTGAGACCGGTCAGCGGCCGTCGTCGGACGGCTCAGCCTGCTCCACTGGCGGCGGCTCGCCCGCGTTCGCGGGCTCCACCTCGCCCGCGTCGGGCACGATCTCGTCCCAGGCGGAGCACAGGAGGTCGGTCTCCTCCTCGGTCAGCAGGTCCTCCATGACCGTCGCGTAGGCGACGTCCAGGATCGGCGGCGCGGCTGCCATCCGCGGCGGCAGCTCCTTCGACGCGATGCTGATGCCTCCCTCCGCGGCCGGGAACCAGTGGACGGGGCTCGTCGTCCACTGCGCCACCTCGTCACCGACGGCGCGCAGCGGCGCGAGCCGGTCGTGCTCCTCGGCGAGCGCCCGAAGATGGGCTCGGGCTGCCGCGCGCCGCTCGTCACGGTCGATCCAGGCGGTGCCGCCCGACCCGGGCTCCACGGTCATCCCCCAGCGCGCAGCCGCCAGGCCGAAGACCTCGGCCATGCCCAGGTGGTCGAGGCGTTCGAGCAGCTCGATGACGTCGTCGGCGTTCGGTCCGAAGCGCGCGGGTTGGCCCATCGGGCGCGCCGATTGCGCTCGGTCAGAGCGCGCCGGTGGAGAGCCAGAGGCAGCCGGCGACGAGGAGGCCGGCGAGCACGCCCAGGATGCCACCGCCCCAGGCTCCCCAGTCGACCGGGCCCAGCGGTTCGGCGTGGTCGTGGCCGCCGTGACCCGCGTCGGCGTGGGCACCCCCGGCGTTGGTCTCGCCGTGCGGGACGTCGCCAGTGTGGCCGCCGTGGACGGCATCGGACGGGTGCGTCGTGTCGGTCATCGGGTCCTCGCGTCGTCGCCGCCCGGCCCTGCCTGGCGGGCGCGCCCATCGTACACGGCAGGCTTGCGGCGGCGGCTCAGAACGGGGGACCCCCCGTCGGGTCGTCGATCGGGGCGAAGTCGACCACGCTCCAGCCGAGCTCGGTGACGGCGACCAGCAGCCAGACGTCGTGCTCGGAGGCGACCGGCCCGGCTCGCCAGACCTGGAGCGCCTGACGGTCCTCGACCAGGTCGCCGCAGTAGGCTCCTGCCGGGGCCGTGTCCGGGTTCACCGACGCGCAGATGCCGGCGAAGCCCACGCCACGCTGGGCCAGGAAGGCCCCGACCGCCTCGGCTGGCGTGTCGCCGATGATCGACGGGATCGCGGGCGACGGCACGGCAGTCGGAACGGGGACGTCGGTGGGGACGGGGACCTCCGTGGGCTCCGGCGACGGCGTCGGGGCAGGCGTCTCGCCGGGCGTGGGCGCCTCTGTCGCCGCCGGCGTGGTGGAGGGCCCGGCCGTCGCCACGGCCGCCGCGCTCCCGGAGGGTGAGGCGCCGCCGCCTGGTTGCTGCCCGGCGAGGAGCCACGCCCCGATGACGACGACAGCCAGCACGCCGATCCCGCCGAGGGCGATGGCGAGCGTGCGCCCGGCGGGGACGGAAGGGCCGACCGGGGCGGGTTGGGGACCCGGCGTGGGCGCCGATGGCTCGGGCGCCGGCGGGCCGGGTGCGGGCGCCAGCGGGGCCGCGGCCAGCAGCACGCCGCAGGCCGGGCAGTAGATCGCCCGCTCCGGCGCCGCCGTCCCGCACGCCTGGCAGTAGCGCATCGACGTCCCTCCCGGCGTGGATGCAAGCACGGGCGGCGTACCGGCGCGAGTGCCGTTCGGCACTTCCCGGCGGCGGGCCCGGGCGGGCACGATCCGCGGCGGAGCGCCGGATGCACGCCGTCCGCTGGTCGCCCGTTCTCCGCCGGCTCGTCCTCGCGACGGGCCTGGCCCTCTTTGCCCTGCTTCTGGGCGCCCGCGCGGCCGCTGCCGCCGAGCCCGAGCGGAAGAACTGCCCGGACGGCTTCGTCTGGGTGCGGATGTCCGGGACGGCCTGCGTCCAGGAGAAGGTCCCGGCCAACGGCAAGATCACGTACGACGGGCACGCAAACTGCATCGAGCCCTACGTCGGCATCTTCGAGTTCCGGCCCACGACCAACGGCAGCCCGCCGCCCGGAGCCCCGTACACCTCGTTTTCCTACCTCCTTGAGTGCGTCACCACGGAGGAGAGGGACCGCCGGGCGAAGCAGGCTCCTCCCGGGGACTTCTCGAAGGTGCTGGCCGACCCACTCACCCGGCTTCCCCCGGCCGAGGACCTTGTCGTCATCGGGATCACCGCGACCGGGACGTTCGTCGTGGCGGCGAGCCGCTTCCGGACGGGCCCCAAGCCGCCGGCCCCGACTCCTGCCGCGCCGGCATCGCCGCCCCCCACCGAGACCCCGCCGGCCGAGGCGAGCCAGGCCTCGACCCCGGTGACGACAGAGCCCCTGCCGACCGATCCAGAAGAGATCCGGCGACGGCTCGCTCAGCTGGCGACCGTCGAGGCGGAGCTGGAACGGATCGCCAGGGAGATCCGTGAGAAGGCCGCGGCCAACCAGCTCACGGCCGAGGACTACATCACCTTCATCGGCATCGCCGCCGACCTCATCGGGCCCTTCCTCCCCGGGCCTTGGCAGGCCGTCGCCGGTGGAGCCTCGATCTACATGAATCTCACCCAGGTCTATCACGACGCTCGAGGCTGGGACATCCGGGCCATCTACCGCGACGTTCGCGGCCGGTTGGACGACATCGCCCGCCTCCGCGGGATGATCGCCGGCGACACGGAGGCCCTGGAGCGGGCGCTCGCCGAGGCGGAGAAGCCGCGCGAGCCGGTCCCGGGCCGGAATGACCTCGACCCGTCCGTCATGCCCGATGACATGCTCCGCGAGGAGCGGGATCGAGCACAGCAGCGGGTGAACGAGGCATTTGACGCGGACAGGCGGGCGAACGAGGAGGCCGACCGCCTGCGCGACGCTCAGCGCCAGCAAGCCGACAAGATCCGGGACCTCCGTCGCGTCCTCGACGCGGCGGACGCAGCGCGCGAGTCGACGCTGCGCGGCGTCGAGGAGGACGGCAACACGGCCGTCAACCTGGCGGCAGGCATTGATGGCTTCATCCAGAAGCACGGGGAGGATGCGGCCAACGACCTCGTGAAGGCCGCGCGGGCGGCAATGATGGACACCCTCGGCGAGGCCGAGTACGTGAAGCACGTCGAGGGCCTCTGGGGCGCCGAGGCGCTGGCCCGAGACGCGAAGGCCGGCGGGAAGTTCGCGAACGTCGCCGGGTTTGGCACGGCGCTGGTCTCGGGCTACGAGTGGATTCGCGACTTCGGGGCCGAGCAGCAGCGGGTGGTCGTCGAGCAAATGATCGAGAACCTCTCCCACCGGATGGGAGAGCTCGACATGCAGGTGACCCGGGCTGATCAGGAGGCGGCCAGCACCACGCAGGCCTTCCACGGGGAGACCGCGCGCCGCGACGCCCTGCGGACCGAGCACTGGCGCCGGGCGGAGGAGCAGGGACAGGTGCTTTGGCCGAAGTAGACGCCGTCCGGCTCGCCGCCCTCGGGATCGGCCTGGTCGGGCTGCTCGCGGCCGCCGGCGGGATTGTGCGGTTCCGCGGCGAGCGGCCGCTGGCCCCCTTCTCGTTGGTGCTTGGGGCGGCCGGGCTGGCCGCGAGCGCGGCGATGTCCGTCCTCCTGCCGCCGATCTCCTTCAAGACGCCGGTGCTCTGGGGGCTCCTCGGCGGAGGCGCGCTCCTCGGGCTCCTGGCGAGCCGGGCCGTCCGGGTCCGCCGTGACCCGGGCGGGATCGTCGTGAAAGGTGGCGCCTGGCACCTACTCCCCGCCTCGCTCGCGCTGGTCGGCCTCCAAGTGGCGGGATTCGCCCGGTCGATCGACGGCATCGTGGTGTCGACCGCGGCCATCGTCGCCTGCACCGCGTTCGCGGTCGCGGCGGCGGGCGTCCTGCTCCTCCGCGGATCGACCGCTCGCCTCCGGCCCGGGTCCGTGATGGTGGCTGCCGGTGGACCTGCCGCGTTCGCCGCGCCCCCCACGATCGTTCGGACTACGACTCTGCCGCCTGCCTCGATCCGGTCGGCAGCACCCGTGGCAGCGCCGGTCGACTCGCCGTCCGTCCCTGTGGGTCCGCCGCCGGCCGCCGACGTCCCGTCCGGCCCGGCCGGCCCGCGCACCGCCGGCGTGGTCATCTCCTGCGCCGGCTGCGGCGGCCCGGTCTCGGTCGGCTGGCGTCACTGCGTGAGCTGCGGCGCGGCGCTCGCCTGGGGGTAGGGCGTCGTTCGAGCCGCCCGACCCGCGGCACGCCACTCGTGTCGCGGCGCTTGCTCCCCGGTAGACTCGGGCGGCGATGCTCACGATCGTTCTCACCCGCCACGGCCTGACCGACCGCTCCGACCCCGAGCAGCACCTGGGACAGGGGATCGACATGGGGCTGTCGGCCGCCGGGCGCGCCCAGGCCCGGGCGCTGGCGGAGCGCATCGGGGACGAGTGG
>Ga0299912_10005372_pt1 | contig 10531 bp, 6 predicted proteins | sample RVTome_2_FD_207667 | JGI IMG/M metagenome (GOLD analysis project Ga0299912, IMG submission 207667) | Soil microbial communities from uranium-contaminated site in the Upper Colorado River Basin, Wyoming, United States - RVT95D214 (version 2) ... | reverse complement strand
CAACAAGCCGGGCCTGCCGCTGCTTACGGATGGCACGGGCCATAACTCCTATGTCGCCCTTGGCGCCGGTGACGATACCTTCATCGGCTATACCAGCAACGACCATGTCGAAGGCGGCACCGACGACGGCACGGTCGAGGAGGTCTTCGAGACGCTGCCGGCCAGCGGCTTTGCCTATTCTATCGGCGGTGCCGTCACTTCGGGCGGCTGTCATGGCAAAACGCCGGGGCATGCCAGCACGCTTTATCGCATCGATCTGGCCACCGGCGCGACGACCGCGGTTGGTGCTGTCGCCATTCCCGGCGGCGGGACCCCCGGTACCAAACTCGACGTCGAATCGCTGGCCTTCAACCCGTTCGACGGCCAGCTTTATGGCCTCGTCAACACGCCTGGCGGCTTCCGCGGGCTGATCAAGGTCGATCCGACGACGGCCGCGACGACGTACATCGGCGGCGCCATCGGCGACCATGCCTCTGAACTGCAGGACGTCGCTTTCGACTATGTCGATGGAACGATGTTTGCGATCGCCCAGCGCGATCTGCTGAAGATCAACATCGCTGACGGCAGCTACACGGTCCTGGCCAATAACACGCTGTCGCACAAGATCGGCGGCGTGGCGATCGATCCGACGACCGACAAGCTTTATGCGATCGAACGTTCCGGGACGAACACGATCGTTTCCGAGATCAACAAGGAAACGGGTTCCGTCATTTCGAGCTTCACCGTCACCGGTGTCGGGCCGAACACCCAGATTGAAGGCATTTCCTTCGAAGGCGATGGTTCGCTGTACGGAGTCGACCGCATCTCGGGCAAGATCTATACCATCGATCTCACGAGCCATGCCGCGACTTACGTCTCGACGACGCTGTCGAATTCGAAGCAGACCGGCGACGGTTTCGAACAGCTTGCGATCGATGGTCGCATGGACCACATCCTGACCAACCTGATTGCGCATGGCGGCGATTCGATCACCACCAGCAGTGGTTCGGATCACATCTTCTACGCGGCCGGCGACGGCGTGGATGTCGTGCAGGATTTCGATCTCCTGCACGATACGCTGCACATCACTGGCTATGATTCGAGCGCGATCCATATCGACGAGTTCGGCGGCAACACCTTCATCCGGTTCGCCGATGCCAGCCCGGACGGCTATGTCGACGATGCCATGATCGAACTCGTGGGCGTCACCGGCTTCTTGCCGAGCTCGATCAACTCCGTCAGCGCCGCAGAGTTCTACGGATACTGATCCCGCCCTTCGTATGGGTCAGGAGGCGGCAGCTCGGTGCAGGGCTGCCGCTTTCGATTCCAGCAACCGCCCCCCTTCATACCGCGCGGAACCCGCTCTTCCATGCGGCAAGTCGAAGGCCGGGCCAAGCCATGTCCGGTTGCCGCAAGGGTGGGCCGCACCCGATCGGGCTGCCGCCCGCCGCATATCCCCACGCCCGAGCTTGACGGGCAGGAGACAGCATCGGGAAGGGATCATGCGGGTTCGGCGGCGTAACGCTCGTAGTAGTAGACTTCGTCGCCCAGCTTCGCTCGCACGCGCACGTCGACCATGGTGAGGACGCCGCCGATGACATTGGCACTGGCCGCCTTCAGATCCCGCAGAGCCATTTCGGCAGCCACGGCCGGCGTCTTCCGCCACCGCACCACCAGCAGGGTCGCTTCCGCGAGGGCGCAGACCGCCCGTGATTCCGCCACAGGGAGGATCGGCGCCGTATCGAGGATGACCAGATCGAAATCGGACTGCAGCCGCTTGACCAGCGCGCTCATCGCGTCCGACGAGATCAGATCGTAGTCTGTACCCTTGGCGTCACGCTGCGGCAGGACATAGGCGCCCGACGTGCTGTCCTGCACCATGACCTGCTCCAGCGTCGCGTCGCCCTTGAGAATATCCACCAGCCCGACCTCGGTCATGCCAACCAGGCTACGGCTCGATGCCCGGCGACGGATGTCGCAGTCGACCAGGACCGCCTTGAGTCCCGATAGCGCCGCCGAACGGGCGAGGCAGATGGCGGTGGTGGTCTTTCCTTCCTCGGCAATCGACGAGGTGATCGCGACGCTGCGGGGGAACTTCCCGGCATTGCCGAGGCGAAGCGTCGTACGGATGCTCCGGAAAGCTTCGGTGAACAGCGATTCTTCATTCTCGACCAGGTAATCCGCGGCATGGAGCGGCACGGTCGAAGTGAGCGGCTGTTCCTTCAAGGTGCGCAGGTCGGGAATCGATCCCAGGGTTCGCAGGCCCAGGCCGCTTTCCATTTCGGAGCGCGAACGATAGCCCTTTTCGAGGAATTCGAGCACAAGGGTCACCAGAGCAGCAACGCCCAGCGCCGCCAGCAGGCCGCCCAGGAAGAAGGCGCTGCCGCTGGGCCAGGTGGGCGAATTGGGGGGCGTGGCGCGGGCGATCACATAGCTGTTGCTCCGCTCACTGCCCTGGGTCGCCAGTTCGCCGCGATAGCGGTCGAGGAAGGACTGATAGACCTGCCGCGCGCTGTCGGCGTTACGTTCCAGTTCGGCAAGCCGCACAGAGGCCTTGTTGCCGGCCAGCATTTCGCCTTCGGCGCGCGCGATCGACCCCTGGATCGATGCCGTGCGGCGGCGGGCAACCGAAGCTTCGGCAAGCATCCCGGACCGGATGCGGTTCTGTTCGGTCGCCAGGCTCGCCTCGATCTGGCTAAGCTGGCTGTCGACGGCGGCAAGCGCGGGATGCATTTCGCCGTAACGGCCGGCCATTTCGCTGCGCTCTGCGCGCAATTGCGCCTGACGGGTGAGCAACTGGTTGGCCACGGGGTTCTGCTGTATGCCCGAGCCGGCACCAACCCGCGCTTCCGCAGCGGCCTGCTCGGCCTTGGCCTGCGCCAGCTGGGTGTTGAGCACCGAGAGCGATTGCTGGACGGTAGCGGTATCGCCAGTCACGTTGATGAGATTGGTCGCCGCGCGATATTGAGCGACAGCGGTTTCGGCGGCGATCACCTCGTCGCGCAGCTTGCCCATCCGTTCCCTGAGCTGCCGGACCTCGTCGCCTCTTTCATTGACCTTGCCGGTTTTCTGGTTCTGCACATAGGTGTCGACGAGCGCGTTGACGACCTCCGCCGCCACTTTCGGATCGCTGGCGTTGTAGGAAACCGTGATGGCATAGGACGTGCCCGCGCGTTTCACGGTGAGCCCCGCACGCAGCGCATCGCTCGCGCGACGATGCGAATTCGCGCTTGGCTTGTCACCGGCATCCTTGATTCCGAAGCCGGGCCGCCGATCGAGTTGCAGCCGGTCGACCACCTGGTCCGCGAGTTCGGGCGAGGTCAGAACCTGCACTTCGGTATCGACGGCGGGAGAATCGATCTTGGTCGTGCCGTTATCGATGCCGACCCGCAAAGTGTCGCGAATATCGCGATCGAGCGCGACTTGCGCCGTCGCCGTATAGACAGGCGTGATCAGGAAATAGGCAAGATTCGTCAGCCCGACGATAATCGCGACCGAAAAGGAAATGGGCACAAGCTGCCGCAATATTGCAAGCCAGACCACATGCAGGTTTATCAAGCCATGCCCATCCGCTTCGTTCATTACCTGCTCCAAGTCGTATTTTCGAGTGTCTGATTATAGTCTGTATTCGATCCGGCAACGATTCACTGTTGCTCTGACCGATTGCTAGGGTGCGGATTCAGTCGCGGCAAGCACGTTAACGCCTTGCGCCAATATCATGCCGGATGGCCCGAGACACGGCCGCCCAGGCCGCGCAGCTTGTTGATAAACGCGTCATAGCCGCGCTCGATCTGCCAGGCTTCGGTAATGCGCGTTTCTCCACTGGCGACGAGGCCGAGCAAGGCCAGTGCGGCGCCAGTACGCAGGTCAAGTGCGCGGACCTCCGCCCCGGTGATATTGGGACTACCGGTAATCCGGGCCGTGCCGTTCGAAACCACGCTCGCGATCCCGAGCTTGCGAAATTCGTCGAGATAGCCGTAGCGGTCGGCGAAACGCAGGTCGACAACCCGTGTCTCGCCTCGGGCGCAAGCGCCCATCGCCGCGAAAAGCGGCTGCATGTCGCTGTTGATGCCGGGATAGGGGCCAGTGCTGATCTCGACCGGATAGGGACGGCCAGAACGGACGATGGCGGTTCCCTTGTCAGCGAAGACCCGTGCGCCGCTTTCGCGCAGAAAGATCAACGGCACTTCAAGATCGGCGAAGGGGAAATCGACGATTTCAACGTCGCCGCCCGTCATGACCGAAGCGATCAGCCAGGTCAGCGCTTCCATGTTGTCGGGCATGACCCGGTGGCTGATGCCGCAAAGCTGCCCGGCGCCTTCGATCACGATCGATTCCTGGCCGTTGACCGCGATGGCAGCGCCCATCTTGCGCAGGAATTCCGCAAGATCGAGAATCTCGGGCCGGATATGGGGATTCCACAGGACCGTCCGGCCCCGCGCCAGCGATCCGGCGATCAAGGCGTTTTCAGTGGCGCCGGTGGAGCGCAGGGGAAGCACGATCTCCCCGCCCGTCAGCCCCTTGGGCGCATGGGCATAAAGCCGGTTGTTCTCTTCCCACACTTCAGCCCCGAGCGAGCGAAGGACCAGTTCATGCAGGTCGTACTTGCGGTCGCCGAGATTGCAGCCGCCAGGCAAAGGCACGCTTCCCGCTCCGGTCCGGGCTACCAGGGCGCCGAGAATCAGGAGCGTGTTGCGGATCGATCGGCCGTTCCATTCCAGGTCGCTGTCCGGCGTTCGCGCTTCCTCGATGCGCAGGACACCATCGGCAACGCTACACCGCTTGCCGAGCGCTTCCAGCATGCCGACATGGACGATCGCGTCGAGCAGTCCGGCGGGGTAGTTGGAAAGCGTGATTGTCTCAGGCGTCAGCAACGAGGCCGCCAGCAGGCGCAGCACGCTGTTCTTGGCGCCGCTGACCGTAACCTGGCCCACCAGCCGCGATTTCTCAAGTGTGAGCAGGCGTGTTTCGGTGCCGAGCGGCGCGTCGTCATTATCCGCGGGCAGTGTCTCGACCGGCACGTGATCAGCTTCGCTCATGGGGGATCATTCTCCGCAAGCGGTTGATTGGCGTTCGGGTGGCGGAACCAGATGTGCGGGGAGCAGCCGTCCGGTCGGGCCGACGTGGCGTACTTCGACGTCCATGGCAATACCGAATGCTTCGCGCACGCTGTCCCTCGCGAGGTGGATCAGGCTCAGCACGTCGGCCGAGCGCGCGCACCCGACATTGACGATGAAATTGGCATGTTCGGGCGAGATTTCCGCGCCGCCACAGCGCCGGCCCTTCAGTCCGACGCGCTCGATCGCCATGCCCGGCGGGCCGATGCGTTCATAAAGCGAGGGGTCGCTGACGAACACCGAGCCGCAGTTGGCCCGGTTCTTCGGAAACTTGGCGCGCCGCGCCACGAGGATGTCGATCGCTTCCCGCCTGAGTGCCGCGCGCTCGCCGGGTTCGAGCCGCAGGGTAGCGGAAACCATCACCAGGCCGTTTTCCTGGAGCGCGGAGCGCCGATAGGCGAAGCCCAGGTCAGAAGCCTGAAGTCGGTGAATTTGCCCGTCACGATCCATCGCATCGATGTGGACAACATGCTCGCCGATGCCGTGGCGCTGGCTGCCGCCGTTCATCGCCACCAGTCCGCCCAGGGTCCCGGGAATGCCGATGGCATGGACAATGCCGGAAAGTCCGGCGTCAATGGTCCGGCGCACCAGCGTCGGCACCCATTGTCCGGCGCCGGCGGTCACAAGCCCTTCCGGCGCAATCTCCACTCCGCCCAGCCGTCGCCCGATCCGGATGACAACTCCGCGAAAGCCGGCATCGTCGAACAGCAAATTGGTACCGTCACCGATAACAAGCGCCGGCACACCGGTGTCCCTGACGGCGCGAAGGCATGCCGCCAGAGCCTCTCGTGTCGAAGGCGTGGCAACAAGATCGGCGATCCCCCCGATGCGCCAGCGGCCAAGGCCGGCAAGCGGAACATCAAAGGCGATATCCGACTGGGCCAGATCCGGACCCGCGGCGGCGAAAAAGTCTGACCGGAGCCCACCAGCCGCGCCGGCACGCAAGGGTTCCGCCTTCATGCTCACGGCCGGAACCGCCGCGGAACCGGGTGGGCCACAAGCTGTGAAAAGGGCGTTGGAAAGGACATCGGCGGTCAATCTCATATCAGCATAACTAATGGAGCAAAAAGGTTAATGCACGGTGCAACAATCCGGCATGGATTATGCTGCATCGCAACGCGAACTTTGGATGCGCATGGATCAATGCCATGCTAGAGCCAGATGACATGGGATTGATTCACCGGAACGGTGCCAATTTTGGCCCAGCGCGAGGCGCGAAGAGGGCGCCTCTGCGCGTTATCCTGGCGGGAAGCGCGACCCTGCTGGCGATGACCCCTTGGCTGGGGCGCTATTCGGGGAACGCGGACGCACTTGCCTCCTTTCTGCCGCTGGCTATCCCGCTCGGGCTGGCCGCCCTGCTGTTGCCTCCATGGCAAAGGCCGGGAAGCTTGCGGATCGTTCTGGCGCTCCTTGCCCTTGGTGTGTCGTCGACGATGTTCTGGCGCGAGATTCGTGGCGACACCGCGATGGGCGGCACGCCGGAAACGGGCCAGTCGCTCACGCTGACAATTGTCACCCATAATCTCTGGGTCGCCAATGCCGATCCGGAAGAAACGATCGCGAGCCTGCTCGCCAGTCGCGCGGATGTCCTTGTGCTCGAAGAAGCGAATGGCCGCATGGGTCCATATCTCAGCCGGCTTGAACAGGTCTATCCCTTCGGAAACCATTGCCCGACAGGTTGCGATGTCGTCATCCGGTCGAAATGGCCGCTGGCGACGCGAGTGCGCTGGCGGCTGCGAGACGGGCATGGGCAACCCTACGGCCCCGGCCTGATGCAGACCCGCGTTCTTCTGCCCGACGGGCAGAGCTTTCCCTTGCTGGGAATTCACTTGCCTCATCCGACGCCGCCGGGCCCGCAAAGGGATCGGATCGCGGCACTTGGCGCCGCGCTGGCGACGATGGACAGGCAACGCATGATCCTGGCCGGCGACTTCAACCTCACTCCATGGGCGCGCGCAATGAATTTCATGGAGCAAAGCGTTGCCCCCCTGCGCCGGGTAACCAGGGCAAGCTTCAGCTTTCCCGCGCGAATCGACGGGTTTGTCTGGCCGGCGCCACTGCTGCCGATCGACCACGTCTGGGCCGGACCTGGCTGGGAAACGCTCTCGACCGAACGCCTGCCCGCCACCGGATCGGACCACTATCCCTTGCGCGTTCGCCTGAGGCTTCGGAGAAACTAGGATCAGGACCTAATTAATCACGAAAAAACACTTTCCTACACGCACCGCTATGTGAACATATAGGAAACACTTTTCCCGGATCGAAAGGAGTTCCTGCCATGGCGGATCGTTTTTCTCACCTTGCCGACAGCACCAGCAGCCCGTCGCGTTCGATGTTTTCCGTCACCCCGCATGACGGCAATCCCCTGCCGACCCTGCCCAAGGCGCTTTACGTTGGCCAAGGCGGCGACATCGTATTGCGCTGCATCGACGACGGCGCCGATGTCACGTTCCGGAATGTGCCGACCGGCAGCATCATCCGCGCACGCGCAAGCCATGTGCGGGCGACGGGCACTACTGCCGCCTATATCCTGGCTCACTGTTGAGGAGCGGTGATGTTTGGTTGTTCTTTTTCCGAGCCCGACGTTTCGACGATCGCCGCCCCATCCCTCACCGCCCCGATGATTGTGCTCTACATCGGCGACAGCCAGTTCGCCGGGCGCGGAGCGGGCACGGGCACCGTCAACATGGATGATGCGCGGCAATATACCGTAGGCATGCAGGTGGTGCCGCTGCTGCAAGCCTCGGGCTATAGCGCCATCGCGCAGAGCTGGGGCGAGGCGAACAACGTCAACGCCGCCGGGCACTATATCGACTGGTACGACCCGCGCACGACCATGGGCGTGTGGGCGGTGAGCGGGGCCTATACCAACCCGGTGAGCGAGCGCGTGCTGCTGGCCGCCGCCTCGGGCGCGCCGTTCACCTTCACGCCCACCGTGGACACCACGGCGCATGACTGGTGGATCATCGACAATGGCGGCGCGATCAACTTCAAGATCGACGGGGCGACCGTCAACGCATGGACCGGCGTCAATGACGGGCACCTGAAAAAGGTGACGGTCACGGCGGGGGCCAAGGGCGCGCATGTCTATGCCGCCGAATGGGTGAGCGGCACCACGAACCTGGTGTGGGGCCATGCCTACAACCCCGGCGAGAACGAGTTCCGGGTTATCATCCTGTCCAACCGCGACTGGCGCACGGCCAACTGGACGCAGGGCAGCTATCTTTCCACGCCCACCGCCCCGGATGCGGAATGCGGGCTTTACGCGCTGGCGGCGGACGCGGCGGCGAGCGGGATCGGCGTCCTGCCGGTCATCGGCCTCGGCGCGAACGACATCCGCCTTTCGGGCAATCCCATCGAGACGTCCGCCGCCAATGTGCAGCAGTTCTACGACGCGCTGCGCGCGGGCGGGGCGCGCCCGCCGATCCTGTGCTGCGAGGGCGCGCGGATCGCGGTATCGCAGGAAGTCAGCTTCACGCAGGACGCATGGGCGGCGCGGCTGACCACGCAGGCGGCGGCGAACAGCGGCATCTTCCTCGATCCCAAGGACAGCGCGGGCACTTATGAGGCGAACACCGCGCACTACGTCGACACGCTCCATCCCGACGCCACGATCTATGCGGCCATCGCCGCCCAGCACGCCCCCCGGATCATCCAGCAGGCGCAGCGCGCGTCGGCGGCGACCCTGAAGATCGCCGATGCCTCGGCGGCGGAAGGCGGCTCGCTCGGCTTCGCGGTGACGGTGGTGCGCGGCGGCTATACCGGGGCGCTGACGCTGAACTGGTCCGTATCCGGCACGGGCGGCAATCCGGCGGACGCCGCCGATTTCCCGGGCAGCGCGTTTCCTTCCGGCACCGTCACCATCGCGGCGGGATCGAGCAGCGGCACGATCACCGTCAACACCAATGACGACGCGGCGGTGGAGGCGAACGAGACTTTCCTGCTGACCGTGAGCGTACCGGAAGCGGGCGCGACGGTGACGGCGACGGGCACGATCACCAACAACGACGCCGCCGCCAGTCAGCCGCATTTCCGGGCGATTTCGGCCTATACCTCCGTCACCAGCGGTGACATCACCCTGACCGAGCCGACCGGAGCCGCCGAGGGCGACCTGCTGGTGGCCTGCATCGCCTCCGACGACGCCGTGACCACGGTGCCGCCCGCCGGCTGGACCGCCATTGCCGACAACCAGCACAGCGGCAGCAGCGCGACAGCGGCCAGCGCGGTACGCTCGATCGAGATGTTCTGGATCGTGCGCGGGGCCAGCGCGCCCAGCTATGCCTTCACCCGCACCAGCGGCGTGGTGGCGCGCGGCACTGTCTCGGCACATTACGCGGGCGGAGCGGGCGCATGGCGGCAGGACGTTTCGGCGGGCAACACGCTCGCCTCCTATGCATCTTCCGTCACCGTGCCCAGCGTGACCACGACCGGGAATTATGCGCTGCTGCTGGCCGCCGTGGGCAACGGGCGCGTCACCAGCGGCAACTTCCAGTCCTGCGTCAGCGCCACCGACCCGGCCACGCCGTCCACCGCCACGGTCGATACCAGCAGCGACGACGCGCCGGGGACGTGGATCAAGCGCGGCGACAGTTCGAGCGGCAGCCCGCTGACCGGCGTTGCGCTGCACAGCGCCATCAAGCAGACAGCGGGCGCGACCGGGATCACGACCGTTTCCTATTCGGCCACCTATCAGCATCGCGCGGCGCTGGTGCTCGCCGCCTTCGTGAAGGACTGACGCCATGATTCTTTCCCTGCTCGCCGCCGCCTCTTGCCTGCTGGCCATCGCCGCCCCGGCCCCGCCCGTCATCACCACGCCGGTGGTGCCGGGCGCGCCGAGCAGCGGTGCCGCGCGGCGGAGCGACCTGCATCAACAGGCCGCGCTGGATGCCTTTCGCCCGCGCAATCCCGAGCCCGATATCGCGGTCCGCGACGTGAAGTTCGATCATGTGCGATCGGTGTTCAAGAACGTGCATGACAGCGTGAAAGTGGCGCTGCCTGTCAATGGCGTGACCATCGAGCGGGTGGAAGCCACCTGCACCTTCAAGTGCTTCCATTTCGGCATGACCGGCAGCGCCATCGCGGTGCGTGACGCGGTGCTGAAAGGCGCTGGCCCGAAAGCCTATTCCAACGGCGCGCAGATCGAGGGACAGGCGCATGACGTGCTGTTCGAGCGGGTGATCGCCAGCGGCTTCACCAGTACCGAGCCGGCGGGCTATACCAACGCCGACGGCTTCGTGACCGAGCGCGGCACCTTCAACATCACCTTCCGCCATGCCCAGGCGCTGGATAACACCGACGGCGGCTTCGACCTCAAATCCACGAACACGCTGCTGGATTACACCTACGCCGCCCGCAACCGCCGCAACTACCGGCTGTGGGGCAGCGGACACGGCACCACGCTGGTATCCGACAGCCCGCGCGATGCGCATGTCTGG
>Ga0299912_10005371_pt1 | contig 10532 bp, 9 predicted proteins | sample RVTome_2_FD_207667 | JGI IMG/M metagenome (GOLD analysis project Ga0299912, IMG submission 207667) | Soil microbial communities from uranium-contaminated site in the Upper Colorado River Basin, Wyoming, United States - RVT95D214 (version 2) ... | reverse complement strand
CGGGACGGTGCGAGCGATCGCCGGAGCGCAAGACGTACCGCAACGGCCACCGGGACCGGGTATGGGAGACACGGGTGGGCGAGATTCCCTTGCGCATCCCCAAGGTGCGAGACGCGAGCTACTTCCCAAGCCTGCTGGAACCTCGCCGGCGGTCGGAGAAGGCGCTCTTGGCTGTGGTGCAGCAGGCCTATGTCGAAGGGGTGAGTACCCGCCGGGTCGACGACCTGCTGCAGGCATTGGGACTGACCGGGATCGACACACCTGCCCTGGCGGGCGGTGCCAGGGAGAGCCGGGTTTCCCGCATCTGCAAGGAGCTGGACGAGGTGGTGGAACCCTTCCGGAACCGCCCGCTGGAGGGCGAATACCCCTTCGTCTGGCTGGATGCGCTGTATCTCAAGGTGCGTCAGAACCACAGGATCGTGAGCCAGGCGTTGGTGATTGCCACGGGGGTGCGAGAGAACGGGGAGCGGGAAGTGCTGGGCTTTGCCTTGGGAGCCAGCGAAGAGGAAGCCTTCTGGGTCGCTTTCCTGCGCAGCTTGGTGCGGCGGGGGTTGAGAGGCGTGCAGTTGGTAACCAGCGACGCCCACGAGGGCCTGAAGGCCGCCCTGGGACAGGTGCTGACGGGCGTGACGTGGCAGCGCTGCCGGGTGCATTTCACACTTGCACCTGCGGTGCAAGCGCAGGTGTGCGAAACCTGCTGGCGCACGTGCCCCGCGGCGACAAGTCGATCGTCGCGGCCGCTTTGCGGACCATCTTCGCCCAGCCGGACCGGCTGGCGGCAGGGGCTCAACTGGCTGAAGTGGTCCAGGCAATGAGGCGTCGCTGGCCAAAGGCAGCGGAGATCTTGGCCCAAGCCGAAGACGACATCTTGGCTTACTTGGCCTTTCCGCCCGAGCTGTGGACGCGCATCTACTCGACCAATCCCCAGGAGCGGCTCAACAAAGAGATCAAGAGGCGCACCAACGTGGTGGGTGTCTTCCCCGACGGGGCATCCGCTGTCCGGCTGGCGGGATCCGTCCTGGTGGAGATCGCCGACGACTGGCAAGTTGGCCGAAGGTACTTCAGTCTCGAGTCGATGGCCAGAGTGATGAGTCCCCAGCCACTCCTGGTCGCCGAGCCCGTAGCATTTCACCTGGCACCCGTTCACTGAGGACTCAGATCGCATCTCGATGGAACCGTGGAAGCACACAGACATTTACACCACTTGACAAGACGCAAACCGTGTGGCGAGATCATTAGCCACACAATCAAGGAGTGGTTCCTCGCGGAGGGTCTAGCTCCGTGGCCGAAGGGCCGACCTCCTCACTTCGAGGTTCATCACCTTGGAGGTTCCCGGTTCAGGGTACTGAGACTGGTTCCTCCCAAATGAGAAACCGTCGCGGGCCCCTTTCCAGGCCGGGCCCTATGCTCGCGGAGCCACATCCATGACTCGCACGCATCTCTTCGGATTCGCATCCTCCGCACTCACGATGCTGGCCGTCGCATGTGCTTGTGCAAGTTCCCCCGCCTCGCCAGCCGCCTCGATCCCGACCCTCCAACCTCCTACGCCAACAGTGCCTGCCGGCTACATCCTCGTTGAGAGCCGCTTCGTTCTGCTCCGGCTTGCTGTCCCACAGGGTTGGACAGCTCACGCTGCCAACCATGAGGACATGCAGCTGGGAGAAGTGATCGTTGAGTATCTCCCCGAAGACAGGGATAGTGTCGACTTGGTGCGCATCGCCATAATGGGTGGCCAACTTGGCACCACTCCCCCCTCAAGTGCCCTCTCCGAGATCCTCTCGAGTCCCGACCTTGTCGAAAGCCCCGGATTCGAGCAGCTTGACACCTACTCCGACTTGACGATTGGCGGATTCCCCGCTGCCGCAGCTGCTGCACTTGTGCCATCCGACTCCGGCATTGCCTACTTCACCATCCTCGCTGTAGCGGGCGACCCGACGGGCCCCGCGTACCTACTCCAGTGGTCGGGAGCCGCATCCGACGAGGGGCGCGTACGCGACCGGTTCTCGGCCATGACGCCCACCATCGAATTCATGAGGCCATAGGCTTGTCCCCGGGTTCCCCTCCCCGCGCCGCCCAACAAGTCGCTGGAGCTGACGCCGTCCGTGCGGGCCTTGCAGTGGGGGGCAACTTCCGTGGGAATCTGCTCTAGTATTGAGTCATCATGGGAGCGCAGCTCAGCTCCCAGCCGTTGGGCGGATGCGCCCCCTTATCCATGGCGAGTTTGGAGGGCAGCGTGAGTCACCGGTCTGCGCTACTCATCCTCGACGCCCAGGTCAACATGTTCGACGAGGCGTTCCCCGTCTACGCTCCGCTCGAGCTTCTTGAAGTGCTGATCAGCCTCATCTCGCGGGCCCATACTGCAGGAGCCCCGGTCGTCTACGTCCAGAACTGCGGAGGCCCTGGCGATCCTGATCAACCCGGCACCCCGGGCTGGGAGATCCACCCGGAGATCCTGCAAGCCGAGGGAGACCTAGCCATACAGAAAAGCTCGCCGGACGCTTTCGAAGGGACGGAGCTTCAACGCGAATTGGATGCCAGAGGGGTCAAGGGGATCATCCTGGCAGGCATGCAAACGGAACTCTGCATTGCTGCGACTTGTCACAAGGCAGCCGATCTTGGCTATCAGGTTACGCTCGTGGCGGATGGTCACAGCACATTCGACATAAAGGGGCAAGTTGCGGCAGAGACGATCGAACGTCACAATCGAGAGTTGGCCACTTGTGCGAGGGTGGCCAGGGCCGAGGAAGTTTGGTTCTAGCGTCTCCAGAGACAGACCACGCATCCGCCCAACAACTCGCGTGGGTGTGTGAGAAATCGGGTGGGTGATGGCCGGATCGGAGAATAGTAGAAGAAAGGGGAAGGGCCCTCAGGCGAGGGCCTTGATCATGTTGGGGACACCGAGGATGTTGATCGCCCGTAGGAGATCGTAGGCGAGGACCGAGAGGCTCATTTCCGTTCCCACATTTGTTAGCCCCCTGGTCAGGAAGTACCCCTGGTTCATGCTCCTCTTGATCGTGCCAAAGGGGTGCTCGACGATGCCTTTCCTGCGTTTGAGCTTCTCGAGATGGGAGCGGACCCTGCGCTCCATCGCGTCCAGGAAGCCTTCATCGGCCGAGCGGGTAATGCGTCGTCCGCCGGCATTGCGGGTGCACTTAGGCCTGAGACGGCAGGAGGCGCAGGCCGCGGTGGCGTAGTATCGGACGTCGCGATCGCGTTCTCGGGTCTGGAAGTGAAACGTCAGCCGCTGTCCGGCCGGGCATCGATAGCAGTCTCTCTGGGGGTTGTAGCGGAAGTCTTCCTTGGTGAAGAGACCCAGGGAGCGGTTGATCGAGGTGAGGGGCTTGGGGATGAAGGTCTTGATCCCCGCTTCGGCACACGACTTGACCTCCTGGCCGTCGTAGTGCACAGCATGCTTCGCGATAGCCCATGTCGGCCACCGCCTGCAGTCGCTTCACTCCCAGGAGGTGTTTGGCTCGGATGGCCATAGTGCTGAGGTGACCCCGGTCAGTTGGGTCGTTGGTGACCTCATGGTCGAGGATGAGTTTGTGCTTGGAGTCGACGGTCACCTGGACGTTGTAGGCGACGTCGGTGCCATGGCCCTTGCCGGCCGGCATAGAGCGGCTGTCGGGGTCGGTCAGGGAGACCTGGGTCTGACCGGACTGGTCCATCTGCTTGCCCAGGGCTCGCAGCTTGCGCTTACGCTCCCGCAGGATCTCGATCTTCTGCTTAAGCTCTTCGGCGGTGAGAGTCGGGAGATCCGCTTCTTCCTGGTCGTTCCTCTCCAGCTCATCCAAGTACTCCTGGATCTTGGCATCGAGCTCATCGGTCTGGTTCTTGAGCTTGCGGGCGGAGAAGTTGCGGTGGCGGGCGTTGACGGCCTTGAATTTGGAGCCGTCGATGGCGATGAACTCTCCCCCGAAGAGACGGAGTTCGCGGCAGTAAGTGATGAACTCCCGGCAGACGCCGCGGATGGCTTGGGCATTGTCCTTGCGGAAGTCGGCGAGGGTCTTGAAGTCGGGGGCCAGCCGACGGAGGAGCCACATGAGTTCCACGTTGCGGTTGGCTTCCCTTTCCAGTCGGCGGCTCGAGCGGAGGCGGTTGAGGTAACCATAGATGAACAGGCGGAGGAGATCCGCAGGGTCGTATGGAGGGCGCCCCAACTCATTGGGGACGGCATGGGTAAAGCCCAGTTGTTCCATATCGAGGCCATCCACGAAGGCATCGACAAAGCGAACCGGGTTCTCTGGGCTGACATAGTCATCGAGGGCTTCAGGGAAGAGGGTCATCTGCTCCCGGTCGCTGCCTTCGACATGACCCATCATCCGCCTCCTGGTGGACAGGGTGAACAACACGATCTACCATATACAACACCAGACTTTTCACACAGTCTCTCGCTGGAGCGGACGCCGCGGAGGGGCCCGAATCTACGCAAGGCGTGCTATTCTGTGAGGTGGAGGGGCGGCGCCGCTCAGCTCGAGGCCGTTAGGCCGCTCAAGCAAGGCATCCTCCCATGACAGACGACGGCCAGTCCTCCGCTCTGCAACTTCGCTACCATGCTTTCCTCGACGAGAGCGGGCAACGCGACTACGATCCCGCGACTGATCCCTACTATGTCGTCGCAGGCGCAATCTGCCGTACCGAGCACGTTGATCGTTTCGCGACTGAGCTTGCGGGCCTAAAGAGGTCCTTCTTTCATGACCCTTCCGTGGAAATCAAGTCGCACTGGCTTCGGCAACCCGCAGAAAGGAAGAAGCACTATCTTGATCCCTTCAACATCTCCGAGGCCAAGCTAGTGCGGTTTGTCGACGCGGTCTACGATTGGATCTCCGCCACCGACCTGGTATTCATAGCTGGAGTACTGGACAAACCCCAGATGATCCAGCAGTACCGCAGGCCTCACTATCCGAGCGCGGTTGCCTACCAAGTCTTCCTGCAACGGTACCAGAAGTTCCTCGCATCGCGACATAGCGCAGGCGCGGTCACCTTCGATGAAATGGCGGGGTCCTCCCCCGGAGGCCTCCCGTGGCAGACTCTTTTGTCGCGCCACCACGCTCGCCTCAAGCGCTACGGCTGCAACTACACCGCCATCACGTTTGACAACCTCGATGCCGCCATGGTGTTCGCTGACTCATCCCAGGCCCCACTTGTCCAGCTTGCCGACCTCGCTGCCTACAACACGTTCCGCCAATTCCGCGACCACGGCGCCGTTTGGGACAATCCAACTGCCACGAAGCTCCCCGTGTATCCCTACTTCAACCGCATGCTGCCTCGGTTCCACCAATCGCCAGATGGAGTCTTCGCGGGCTTTGGAGTCGCCAAGATGCCCACAAAAGCCATACACAGGTGGGTAGCCTGAGCGGCCTAACATGTCGCTGGAGCTGACGCCGACAGCGCGGGCTTTGAAGTGCCTGGTACGGGGCGTGGGGATCGAGTCTATGATTGGGTCAACCGGGGAGCGCAGCTCAGCTCCCAGCCGTTGGGCGGCCATGTCGCGGCTATGCAATCACCGCCGAGGTAGTTCACGGCGAGTGCATGAGTCGAAGTTTCCCTTGCGACTGGCGAGGCGAAGCCTTGGCTAGGTAGCAATGGAGCTATGGAAGGGTGCTGCAATGGAACCCATGGGACTCAGCCCAATAGTTGTAACGGAGGAAATACTCCGAGAGTCTCTGAAAATTGCGAGTGGTGTCGTGGGCACCAGGTGGCTTAACCGGAGAATCCAAGAGGCAACAGGACGAACGAAGCCAAGGAATCTACGAACGTATTCATATCTACGCCCCCAACGCCATCATCCATTGGTAGAGTTATTCTTGGAGTTTGAAAGGTGGCGTGAGACCGGTGCTCGGACGGAACCGGCACCAGCCATTATGAGAATTGGCGTACTCGCGGACTCATTGAAACTGGTACGGGCACAACCGGGGTTCGAGAAATTGGTCCCACGTCTCAAGAAGAGCGGAGAATTCGAATCGGCCGCATTTGAAATCGAGGTCGCAGCTAGCTATCGCCGACGGAACTGGAGAGTTGAGTTTGTCGAAACAGGCGACAATCGAACACCCGATCTATGTGTAACCCGAAACGATGGCTCGACATTCTGGGTGGAGTGCAAGCGACGAGACGAGCTCACTAAGCGCGACAGGTTGGTCGAGTCCATTTGGGACGACCTCGCGCTCTCATTGCTGAAAGAGCTGGGTCCTAGACGACTGAACTACTTTGTTGCTGTAGCATCTAAGCACGACCCGAAACGGCGAGACGTGGACCGCCTGCGACGCTGCATACTAATGGCCATTGAATCTGGTGGGATGGGCAGCTTTGACCCGTTGTCGCAAACCACCAAAATGGTCAGCGATATCGATGGAGATTACGAATTCGCAGTACAGAAGCTGGCCGAACCTGATGAGTCGCGCGCCGATTACCCAGTCTCTACTGAAACCATGATGAGTTTCGATGTCAGCAAGTGTGGATGGGAGAAGTCGGAAGACTCGCTGAAGCCGCCGGTTGTGCGGAATCCAGTGTTTATTGGGCTAAAGTCGTATAGCTTATCAGACCGAGTGTCTGGAGTGGTCGATGCCTTGAAGGCTGCCGTTGGCCAAATACCTGAAGATGGCTCTGGGGTGGTGTGGATACGTGTTCCAGACAACCAGTGGGCATATACGCTTGACAGTTCCTTTGCTCAGGTTAGACAACTGCTCCAACACGAATTGAGTGGAGAACACAATCGCCGGATAAACGCTGTGATAGTAACTACGGGCGGGTTTCGAAAGGTGCAGAAAGACGGACTCGAAGCTTTGAGCTATGAGATGCTACAAGTACTGATAGAGCACAGCAACCCGAGAAAGCCATATATTGCTTAGAACTCATACGGCCGATCTTGATGGCCGCCCAACACCTCATTCGAGCCGACTCGGCGGGCCGTCTTCCATCCTATCGTGCCTTGCCCGTAATCTGGTTCTCGAATGAAGTTACATGGCCCGAGCCCGCCGAGCGGCTCAATTCGAGGCCGTTGGGCGGTCAGACCTCACTCAAGGTGTCGGACCGAGCTCGGGCATGGTGCGTGAACCCGGGATCTCTCACAATGCCCAAGGCGTTCGGATTCTCTCTTAGGTCAATTACCATTTCACCGGCGATTTGCCTCCCGGCGGCTCTCTTCTTCCCATTCCTCTGGGCCGCAGTGGCCCTCACCGTGGCGAGCCCTGGGGGGCGTGACCGTCGGTGAGAGGGCTGGCCAGGAGGCCTGCGAGGAGCATACAGCGGACCAGCAGCGCCGGCCGCTTCCCTTCCTGGCCGCCGCCGATGCAATCGAGTATGTCCAGTTAGCCGCTGAGGCGATTTAGCGCGCCGGATTGTTCGGACTGCCGGCAGCCCCGTCGGAGGGGCTCGATCGGGCCCGCCGGCCGCGCCGATAGACGTTGAGGACCACCAGCCCGAGCCTCGCAGATCATTGGAATAGCCAGGCCGCTGGCGATGGGGGATCGGCATGTCCACGAGAAGTGTGCTCCGGCAAGGGTTTTCCGCGCTCGCCATCCCCGTGATGCTTGTCGTCGCAGTCGGATGCGGTCGCCGGGTCTACCCGACGGCGCCGACGCTGGCGACGGTCGCGCCGACAGCATCGGCCACCGCCACCGCGCCTGCCACGCCGACAGCGACGCTGACCCCATACGTGTCGCCGACATCCGACCCGGCCCTACTGGAATCAACCGCACGGGCGTTGATGGCGACTCCGGAATTCGCGCGGGCCATCCCTCTCTGGGACGAGATCCTGCAGCTGCAGCCGACATACGGGGAGGGCTATTTCCAACGCGGAAGGGCGTACCTGGGGCTCCTGGACGGCGAGACGTTCCTGGATGCGTATGTGGAGTACGGGCTCAGCTCGCTGGCAGACCTTGACCGCTCGATCGCCCTCGGGCCGGTCGTCGATGGCCGCAACTTCTACCGGCGCTTTCAGGCACTGATGAGCCTAGCCGGAGTCGAACCGTACCGTGTTAACCGGGAGAGACTCTATCGGGCGGCCCTGGAGAATCTGCGCGTGTCGAATTCGATTGGGCCGTGGAACACGTCCTCCGAAAGCGAGGAGGGGCTCGTCCTTGTGCAACTCGGAGAGTGCGCCGAGGCACAGGCACTTGGAGAGCGGCTCCTGCGGGAATACACGGACTACTTCCGGGACGACCCCGACCAGGGGGCCGTTCTCGCCCTCGTCTGGAGGGTCTTAGCGGGCGCCGCGACCTGTAGCGGGCGTCCCGAGGATGCGGTTGACTTCGTCGCCCGGGCCCTGGAGATGGACCCCCCCGCATCCGACCACTGGACCTGGATTCTTGAACGCGCGCTGAATCTCTACTACCTGGGACGGTCAGAGGAGGCACTGAGTGTGATCAGCGAGGACATCCAGGCCTTCCCCTATTACAGCGCAGAGCGCTACTTCCTGCGCGCGCTGATTCTCCTCGACCTGGGCCGTGAGGAGGAGGCGCGGGGAGACTTGGATTTCGGGGCTACTCAGACCTGGTTTCCAGTGGGCCAATACTACTACGCGCTCGGAAGGATTGCCCTGCGTGAGGGGGACATCGACGAGGGGATCCAGGCCCTGCAAATGGCCGAAGCGACACTCGGCCGGGAGTACGGGCCACTGCTGGAACGAGCCCGCCAGTATCTGGCGGATATGGGGGCGGAGCCGCTGGGCGGCTTGGACTCTGCGGAGTTCGCCGCGACAGCCATCCCGACTCTCACGCCTTCGCCAACCCCGCGTATTCCTATTCTGCCGGGGACGCCGGCGTACTACGACGCCCATGTGGTCGACATGAGCGTGGGGACCGGACCGCTGATGATACGCCCCCATCAGGACTTCGTCTACTGCTTCCGATTTCAGGCCGAGGTTCCGGTCGATCCCGACTCGGTCGTCGATCTGACGTTCCGTCTGATCCCCTACCTCACCGTCGTTGGGGGACCTTCCGGGCTCGAAGTGCAGTTCCTCACGTCCGAGCGGGGGATCCTCTCTGTCTCCAACCGGTGGGGTGACAACCGCGTGTATGAGCCGAGCAGGCATCTGCGCGACGATGGCGAGGTGATGCTGATCCTTGATAACCCCGGGGAGTTGCCCATCTACCTCCAGGATGTCGGGATGCGGCTGGTCTCCCGCCGGCCGGACGGCAGCTACCTGATCCTGGGACCCGGGTCCGCACCGCATCTCGAATCCCTGCCCGAGGGCGGTGTGAACAGGACGGTCGTGATGCCTGGGAGCACGGGTCCAATGAGCCTCGGCCCCAACGGATCACAGATCATCCATTTCACACCGCCCGAGCCCATCGACTACGCAGGGGTTGAGTCCGTCCGCTTTCGCGTCGTGAGCGCCGATTCAGGCGAGCCTTCGCTGCTCCTGATGATATGGTCGCCCTGGTCCGGAGGGTGGGGCGGGACGGAGGAGGTCGACTCCGGCCTGTTCGAAGCCAGCACGCCGGCGATGGCCGTGGACGCCGACGGCGACATCGTCGTGGAGGTTCACAATCTCACAAACAGCTCCGTCGATCTGGCCGATGTGTCGGTCGAGGCCGTCCTCCAGACGCCGGATGGGAATGGGCTCACCCTGGGCGGGCTCGAATAGGAGGGGAGCCGGGAAGGAAACCACACGTCTCTTCCTGATCTCCTTCAAGCCGGTCTGACGACAACATCGAGCGGCCCAACAACCCGCTGCAGCTGACTCGGCTGGCGCGCGGACACGGTGTCTAGAAAAGCCATTCTCACAAGGCATAGCTGACTGCGTCGCTGCTTAGGCTCGCGGGCTTGACGGGGGGTGTAGACCCGTAGTGAAGGGGGACCATAAATCTCCCTATCAGGCCCCTGGCCGCCCCCCTCGGCTGGGGGCCGATCGCGCCTGAGCGTGCAGACCAGCACACCGGAGCCCTGGAGGTGACACGTCGAAGGCAGCCTGGCATCTTGGAAGTTGACGGGAAGCCGAAACGGCTCTAGATTGGTGCTAGGGCGCATCGAGGACCTGCCAGACCTCGACCTGGTTCCAGGTCGGCGCCGTTGGTCTGACGTGTACGTGTAGGGGACGCCTGTGGATGTAGTGCATAGGGACTCGTGGAACCTGCCGAGAAAGCTGGAAGCGCTGCAGCCGAATCACCGTAGGGAGCCATGTTATAGGGCTCTACTGTCCCGCGAATCGTCACTTCCTAGGGGGAGTCCGTAGAATCACTAGTTCGGCGTCCGCATCACAGGTGCCCCATGACCGTGACAGATCAGCCCCTGCGACCTAGTCACAACGATCTAGATGCAGCACGTTCCGCCTTTGAGGCCAACGAGCCGCGGGACCTCTTCTATCGTGCCGCCACGGAGCTCGTCGACTTCGCGCTTCGTCGGACGACCAGCCTCACCGTCGCCGAAGCGCTCGCCGTCCTTCTCCAGACTTGGAACAGAGCCTACTATCAGTACAGGCGTTTAGACAGCCAACACTTCCACGCAATCGAGGAACTCGTCGGCGGCAACCTCGTCGCGCTAGAAGCGCTCAGGCCACGAGCCATCGACAGTCTCGCCCCGGATGACGAAGC
>Ga0299912_10005370_pt1 | contig 10532 bp, 9 predicted proteins | sample RVTome_2_FD_207667 | JGI IMG/M metagenome (GOLD analysis project Ga0299912, IMG submission 207667) | Soil microbial communities from uranium-contaminated site in the Upper Colorado River Basin, Wyoming, United States - RVT95D214 (version 2) ... | reverse complement strand
AGGTCGGACTCGAGCGGAATCCCATATTTGTATCCGAAGCTGATCAGGGTGATCTGGAGGCGGCGGTCGCGCCGGGCGGCGAAGCGCCCTCCCAGGAGTTCCTTGAGCTGGACGATCGACATCCGTGTCGTATCGATGACCTCGTCGGCCATGTTCTTGATCGGGGCCAACCGCCTCCGCTCGAGCCGGACGCCCTCGACCACGGATTTCCGGGCCAGGGGATGGGGCCGCCGCGTCTCGCTGAACCGCTTGACCAAGGCCTCGTCCGTGGCGTCGAGAAAGAGGAGACGCGCCCCGACCTTGCGGCGGATCTCCTTCCAAACACGGGGAAACTCCTTGAGGAAGGAGGGTTCCCGGATGTCGACAACGAGGGCGACCTTGCCGATTGCGACCTTGCCGTGGAGCCAGAGGTCGACGAAGCTGGGGATGAGCTTGGCCGGCAGGTTATCGACGCGGTAATACCCCAGATCCTCGAAAAAATGGCTCACGACCGTTTTCCCCGACCCGGACAGGCCGGCTATTATCAAGAATTTATCGCGCGTCATTTCGTTGCCGCCTTTCTCCGGCGCCGCCCCCTTGCCCCCCGTCCCGTTCGCAGGGCCTTGTTGAGCCTGCGGACCATCTCCCGGGAAGCCTGGTAGCCGCGCCTTTGGAGGCCATGGACCCGGCTTGCGATTTCGATCAGGGTCGCGATGTTGCGGCCGGGCGCGACCGGAACCATGATCTGGGGCACGGGGACTTTCAAAATCTCATGGTCCTTAGGGAAGCGCAGTCCGAGCCTGTCGAACTCGCGGCCCCGCTGCCATTTGCGGAGCCGGATGGCCAGGTCGATGTCCGACTCGGCGCAGAGCGCCCGCGCCCCGAAGATCTCCTTGATGTTGATGATGCCCAGGCCCCTGATCTCCATGAAATCGCGGCTGAGATCGGGCGCCCGGCCCCGGAGCCGTCCGCCGGGTGTCCGCCGGACGCGGACGACGTCGTCGGAGACGAGGCGATGGCCGCGGCCGACCAGCTCGAGGACGCTTTCGCTTTTTCCGATTCCGCTGTCGCCGAAGATAAAAACGCCCAGACCGAAGATCTGGACGAGTTCGCCCGAGACGGTGGCCTCCGGCGCCGGGGACGTTTCAGGCCGCGATTTTCTCTTCTTCTTCACGGACGATCTCCAGGATCTCCGAGGCCGTCTCGGCCGCCAGGATCCGCTTGAGGAGGCCGCGGGACCGCCCGGCGAGCCGGGCGACCGCGGCTAGGATCTGAAGGTTGAGCGTCGGGTCCTGGGGCGGCGTGACGACCAGAAAAAACAAGTGGGCCGGCTTGCCGTCGGCCGCGTCGAACGGGGCGCCCGTCCGGGACACGGCCAGCAACACCAAGGAATCCTTGACCCAGCTCACCTTGCAGTGGGGGATGGCGATGCCCCGGCCGATGGCCGTGCTGCCCAGCCGCTCCCGTTGGGCGAGCTTCTCGGCGAGCTCCTTGTCCTTGGCGACGCGGCCCTTCGCCTTGAGGACGGCCGCCATCTCCCTGAGGATCCCCTCCCGGTCCCGGGCTTCGAGGGCCGTCACCACGAGTTCCTCGGAGAGAAGGCCGTGGAGCTTGAGGCCCATCCCCACCCTTTCCTCCTCAATCGGGCTGGACAAGCCCGAGGTTCCCGTCCTTGCGCTTGAACAGGACGGCCCATTTTTCGGAGCCGAGCTCGCGGAAGACGAGGACTTCCTTTTTCTTGAGATCGAACTGGATGACGGCCTCCTCGATCGACATCGGCTTGAGGGAAAAGAAGGGGCTGCGGACAACCCGCCTTCCCGTCTCGGCCCTCTCTTCGGGCGCGCCCAATTCCTTCCGTTCGCGGCCTTTGCGCCGCTTTTGCTCGCGGAACTTGGCCCTTTCCTTTTTAAGCTTGGACTCGAGACGGTCGAAGACCCGGTGGAGGGAGGAAAACATATCCTGGGTTTCCTCGGCCAGGATGAGATTGGGCCCCTTCCCCTTGACGTTGAGCTCAACCCGCTGCCGGTACTTCTCGACGGACAGGATCAGGTCGACCTCCAGCACGGAACCCAGCAGCTTTTCCAGGGCCCGCAGCCTCTTCTCGCAGAAAGCCCGGACCTCGGGCGTCGCTTCGGTCTGCCGGGCCGTATAGTGGATGTTCATGGGGCGCCCTCCATCATGAATTTTCGTTTACGGATGTGGGACGGCTGTATCCGCAGCTGTTTCCGGTACTTGGCGACGGTCCGCCGCGCGATCCGGAGGTTCTCCTTGGTCAGGATGACGACGATCTCGTCATCGCTCAGGGGCCGGGTCCGGTCCTCGTTCTCGACCAGCTTGCGGATCCGGTCCTTGATCTTGAGGGACGAGACCTCCTCTCCGAAATCCCCGACCAGGGATTTGTGGAAGAAATATTTCAGGGGAAAGACGCCGCGCGGCGTCATCATGTGCTTGTTGGCGACGACACGGCCGACCGTCGATTCGTGAACGCCGATCTCCCTGGCGATTTCCATCAGGGTCAGCGGCTTGATGAAATCGAGACCGCTCTCGAAAAAGTTCTTCTGCTTATCGACGACGAAGCGGGCGACCTTGGCGATCGTCTGATCCCGCTGCTCGAGGCTGCGCAGGAACCAGAGGGCCTTCTTCATTTTGTCCTTGAGATACTGGTGGGCCTCGGCGTCCTTGGAGGCCTGGGCCAGGAGTTTGCGATAGTACCGGCTGATCCGCAGCCGGGGCAGGCCCTCGTCGTTGAGCGTGATCTTGAGCTCGTCCTCCTCCTTGGAAACGATGATGTCGGGGACGACATAGAAAGTCCGTTCCTGGCTGTATTTGGAGCCGGGCGCCGGATCGAGGCTCTTGATGACATCGACATGGCGCTTGACGTCGGCCAGGCCGAGACCCAGCGCCTTGGCCAAGCCGCCGAAATCCGATTTCTCGAGAAGGGAGAGGTGGTTGGCGATGATGTCGCGGGTGACCGGATCCCGGATGCGGAGATGCTCCATCTGGATGAGGAGGGCCTCCTGGAGGTTGAGGCTGCCGACCCCGACCGGATCGAAGAAGAGGATCTCCTGCCGGATCCGCTCGACCGTCTCGACGTCGGTCCGGGCCAGGGAGGCGATCTCCTCGAGCGTCGCCGTCAGGTAACCCTCCTCGTTGATGTTGCCGATGACGAGCTGGGCGACTTCCTTCTCCCCGCCGTCGAAGAAGGTCAGATTGGCCTGCCAGTTCAGGTGGTCCCAGAGCGAGGTTTTTTTGGTCAGCGTATTCTCGATCGAGGGAATGTCCCTCTTTTCGCCCCCGAAAGAGCCGATCCCCGAACCCAGGTAGTCCTGGAACGAAAGCTCCTGCGCGAAATCCTCCGCCCCGCCCTCGGCCGGTCCGGCCGCGTCCCCGGCGGCGGGTCCGTCGCCCTTCTCGCCGGCCTGGGCCTCCTTCGAAGCGGCGGGCGCCTTGAGGTCGACCTGGCGGTTTTTTTTCTCGGGCGCGGTCTCGAACTCCTCCATCTCGAGCATCGGATTCTGGGCGAGCTCGCCGTCGATGACCTCGATCAACTCGAGGTTGGTCAGGGGAAGGAGCTTGATGGCTTGCTGGAGGGCGGGCGCCAGGATCAGCTTTTGAACCTGACGCTGATCGAGCCTTTGTTTCAGCACCGTTCTCTTCTCCGCTCCTCCGGGGAGGTCAATCGAGCGAAAACCCGTCTCCCAGGTAGTTTTTCCGGACCTCGTCGGAGGCGACGAGCTGGCCGGGCAAGCCTTGTTGAATGATGGTCCCGCCGTTGATGATGTAGGCCCGGTCCGCGATCTTGAGGGTTTCCCGGACGCTGTGGTCGGTGACAAGCAGGCCGAGCCCTTTGTCCCGCAGGGACAGGATGATCTCCTGAAGGTCGTTGATGGCGAGCGGATCGATCCCGGTAAACGGCTCGTCGAGGAGGATGAACTCGGGGCCGGTGATCATGGCTCGGGCGATCTCCAACCGGCGCCGCTCGCCTCCCGAAAGGGTGTTAGCCTTGGATCGGGCCAGCCGGGCCAGGCCGAACTCCTCGAGAACGGCCCCGACCTCGCCGGCCCGGGCGCCGGCATGGCCGGGAAGGATCTCCAGGATGGCCATCAGATTGTCCTCGACGCTCAGCCGCCGGAACGAGGACGGCTCCTGGGGGAGGAGACAAATCCCGCTTTGGGCCCTCAGGTACATGGGGAGTTCCGTGATATCCTCGCCGTCCAGGAAAACCCGGCCGGCGTCTTGGGGAACGAGTCCCAGAATCATGGAAAACGTTGTCGTTTTACCGGCCCCGTTCGGGCCGAGCAGGCCGACGATCTCCCCCCTCTTTATCTCGACCGTAACCCCGTTGACGACCTTTTTATCCCGATAGCTCTTCTCAAGACCGACCGCTTTCAAACCGTCTTTCATATCTCACGACTTGATAACCGTAACCGATCGATCCCGCCTCCTATTCTCGATCAGGATTCTACCATCGGCCAGGTGAAAAGTCAATTTATCCCCCCGGGTCTCGCCTTTGTCCTTGTCGATCAGGACGGGGTTTTCGAGGAGGACGATGGTCTCCTCGGAGACCGCGAACTCGGCCCGGCCCCCCTGCCCTTCCCAAGCGCTCTGGCGAATCTTAACGGACCCCTTGGCGACGATCGTCTTCATGTCGGCCGAGGCTTCGGCGAGATCCATGATAATCGTTTCGGCCTCGAGAACGGCCTCCCGCGCCTTGAGGAGACATGTTTTCTGGAAATAGACCCTCCGTTCCTCGGGGCGAAATTCCATGACGTCCCCCGATACCTCCACTTTCTCCTCGGTCTTGTCGTCCTTGGGCTTGTGCCAGAACTGGGACTTGACCTTGCCCCGTCCTCCCAGGCTGCCCGTCCCCTCTAGGACCTGGACGGTATCGGCCTGGACCGTCTGCTTATCCTGCCAGAACCGGGCGCCGCCCTCATAGATGGAACGCTTGGCGCCCTTGATGTATCTCATGCTGCCGGCCGTGACGAAGACGGGCTCCCGGCCGGCGAACAGGCCGGCCGGCACCTTGCCGCCGCTTCCCGGCTGGAGGATGGCCTTGACATCGCCCTCGGCTTGCATGTCGCCGCTTCCGAGGCCGAGGCTGATCGTCTTGGCCGCGAGCTCCGCCTGGGGGGAAGCCATCCGAGATACGTTTTTCTTGCCGTCGGAGGAAAAGATCATGGTCTCTTTTTTCCCGTTGACGGCCAGGCTGTCCCCGGAGATCGTCCGCTCGCCGCTGTCTCCGGTCGCTCTCTCGACGACCTGGACGCTCCCCTTCGCGGTTAGGGTTTTGAGGCGGCCTTCCTTGTCGAAGCTTGCCTTGAGTTCGGGCGCCGCGATCTCGGCCGGAACCCCGGACGCGAGCGGGACGACGGCCCGGCAGTCGTTCTTCGCTTCCAGCGTCCGGACCTGGTCCGTGTCCCGATACGTCTTGAGCAAAAGACTGCCGGCTTCAATTGAACGTTCGCCGGAGCTCCCGACGTGGACGACCGAGGCCGTGACGTTCTCCTCGAGGAGCACGCTCCGGAACCGCTCCTCGGTCCCCGTGAGATCAAAGCCCAGCCGTCCGGCCGAAGCGCGGCTCCTCCCCATCAAGAGGCTCACGTTATCCTTGACCGTACCGCGCCTGGACTGCCGGTTGTATTCGAGGGAGTCGCCCTCGATGTGCACGGTCTCCGCCTTGTTCGCGGTCGTCTTGGCATCAAGCACGACCTTGCCTTGAAAGAGAAGCTTCTCCTGGTTGATCCAGTAGGACATCCGAAGGGCCGAGCCCTTTCCCTTGCGGCTCTCAAACTCGACGCCCTTATCGGTCGTGATGACCTCGTCCGCTTTGACATATTCGAGTTGGGAGGTTTTGATGTCCGTGTCCCGGTAACGGACGCGGACATCGCCGTTGAACTCGATCCGGAGAAAGTCCTTGTCGTAGGCAACCTCCTTCGCCTTGATGGTGATGGGCGGCCGCTCATTGATCCCGTAGTGGACGATCTCGACATTCCCTTGGAGGTGGAAGAGCCCGTCGGCGCCCACGAAGTTCTTGTCCGCCTCGAGCTTGAGATCGATCCAGCCCTTTTCCCCCTTATAGACGAAGTGACGGACTTTCTCCTGGCTCTCGATCTTTTGGGGAGGGATTTTCCGGTCCGTAGCCTCGATCCGGGGTTGACCCCTCCAGCGGGACAGGAAAAAGCCCGCGATGACGATGCAGACGCCGGCCAGGGCGACGACGATGATTGTCCTGGCCGTTTTGGCCAATGGAAATCGGCGCCGGCCCCTCACGCCCGCCCCCTATCGTTCCTTCAAATCCTCGAGGTTGAGGCTGAGCGTTTCTTTCCCCAGGAATTCCGAAAAATAGAACGAATAGACGAGGTCGACGCGGCCTCCGGGCCTGAGGCGCGAAGCCCAATCCGACCTGTCCCAGCCCAGGACTTCCCGGGAGGCGCCCTCTTGACGGACCTCGAACTTGAGATGTTTCTTCTTGAGGATCTTGGGCGGTCCGGCGACCTCGACCTCCTCGGAGAGGAAGACCGGCCTCGGGTTTCCGACGCCGAAGGGGAGGAGGCGGCGGTAATGGGCCAGGAAGGAATCGTCGATCTCGGCCAAGCCCAGCCGGGCGTCGATCCGCACTTTCCGCTTCAGGTCGTCGTCCGAAATCCGGGCCGAGGCGATCGCGTTGACGGCGGCCTTGAACTCGGGGAGGCGTGCGGACTCGAGGACACAGCCCACGGCCATCGGATGGCCGCCGTAGCTCCGCAAGAATTCTCGGCACTGGTCCAGACAGTCGATGAGGGGGAACCCGCTGATGCTCCGGCCCGAACCGTGGGCCATGCCGTCCTCGTAGGAGAAGAGGAGGACCGGCCGGTTGTAACGGTCCTTGATCTTCGAGGCCACGATCCCGATGATGCCGCGGTGCCAGCCGGGACTGCCCAGCACGAGAAACTTGTAGCGTTCTTCCAAGCCCCGCTCGTCCACCTTGCGGACGGCGTCCTTGAAGATACTGGCCTCCTCGGCCTGGCGCCGGGCGTTGAGCTTTTCGAGCCGGGCGACGATCTCGGCCGCTTCGGCCTCCGGGGCGAAAAAGAGCCGGACGGCCAGGTCGGCGTCCCCCATCCGGCCGGCCGCGTTGAGCCGGGGACCGATCCGAAACCCGATATCGCCTTCGTTGACCCGCCGCCGTCCGATCCCACAGGCTTCGATGAGCTTGCGGAGGCCGATGTTCGAGACGCCCTCCAACCCTTCGAGGCCCTGCCTGACCAGGATGCGGTTTTCTCCCTTGAGGGGCGCCACATCGGCGATGGTCCCGATGGCGACGGGCTTGAGGTAATTCTGGACCCAATCGGACCCCTTGGCTCCGCCGTCCCAGAGGGCCTGGATGAGCTTGTAGACGACCCCGACCCCGGCCAGGTATTTATCCGGGTATCCCGAGCCCGCCAGGACGGGGTCGAGGACGGCCAGCGCCCGGGGCAGAGTCTCTCCGGGATGGTGATGGTCGGTGACGATGACGTCGGCGCCCAGCTCCCGGGCCCGCTCGGTGAATTCGACGGCCTTGATGCCGCAGTCGACGCTGATCACAAGGCCGATGCCCCGTTGGGCCAGGATCTCGGCGTGCTCTATTTTTATGCCGTATCCTTCCCGGAGCCGGTCGGGGATGAAATAGTCGGCTTCGGCGCCCAGGGCGCGGAGGGCTTTGAGGAGCATGACGACCGAGAGCACCCCGTCCACGTCGTAATCGCCGAAGATGAGGATCTTTTCCTTGCGGTCGACGGCCCGCCTGACGCGGCCGACCGCCTCCCTCATCCCGGCCATGAGGTACGGGTCATGGAGGTCGTCGAGCGTCCCGTAGAGGTAGCGATGGGCGGACTCGGGATCGGCGATGCCGCGCCGGACCAGAACCCGGCCGATCGCCGCGGGAATAGACAGCTCGGCGGCGAGGCGGAGGCCGGCCTCATCGTCGGCCGGATGAACCCAGATCGCGTCTTTCATCGGATATCCAATTTATCATACAACCGAACCCCTTCACAAATCGCCGTGCAAGCGCCGGAAAGAGGCTCTTTATCCTTTCTCGAAAAGCCCTCTGCTTATAAAACTATAGTTAATATTTATTAACTTTATATTGACAAAGTTATTTAGCCGCCCTATTATAGGAGAACGATGAAAGAGCCAAAAAGCACTCTGGCCGTTAAAGTGAATTATGCCGTCGCCGAGAGAGTTAAAACCTTCTGCCGCGAAAGAGGGCTGAAGTACGGTTTTTTCGTCGAAAAAGCCATCCTTGAACTCCTCGCCCGGGAGGAACTCAAGGAAGACCTTGTGGATTTGAAGAACCTGCGCGAGCTGGAACATCAAGGCGTTCCTCTCGATGAGTACCTCAAGAAGCGCCGTGCATGAACTCTTCGTCCTCCGCCCGGCCCAAAAAGACCTCGACGGGCTCGAGGCTTCGGTTTTTAGGCGTATCCTTAAGAATATTCGCGCCCTTGACAAGAACCCGCGTCCGCCCGGCTGTCTAAAATTGACGGGTGATGACGGTTATCGAATCCGGATCGGAGACTATCGTATCCTCTATCGGATTGACGACGCGTCGAAGCGAATTTTCATCTACCGGGTTAAACATCGGAAAGACGCCTATTCTTGACCCGCGTTGACTTCGCTCGGGGCGGCCTCCTATAATGGCCTTGCCGTGTTGGGAAACCTGAGAGACAAGCTGGCCCGGACCCGGGACGCCTTCCGGGGAAAGCTCGACGATCTCTTCAAGAGCGGACGTCCCCGCGACGAGATCCTCGAGGAGCTGGCCGAAATCCTTATCATGGCCGACGTCGGCCCCGCGACCACGGACAAGATCCTCGACGCGCTCCGAAAAAAGACCAAAAAGACGGACTCGGCCGACGCCTTGTCCGCTCTCCTCAAGGAAGAGCTCATCGCCCTCCTCGCCAAGCGGCCGCCGCGGCTCGCCGTCGATTCCGTCCCGGCCGTGGTCATGGTCGTCGGCGTCAACGGCGGCGGGAAAACGACTTCGGCCGCCAAGCTCGCCTCCCGTCTCAAGAACGAGGGCAAGAAGGTCATGCTCGTCGCCGCCGACACCTTCCGGGCCGCCGCCCAGGAGCAGCTCGTCCTGTGGGGGAAGAAGCTCCGTCTCCCCGTCGTCCGGGGCGGCTATGGGGCCGATCCGTCCTCGGTCGTCTTCGACGCCCTCCAGTCCTTCAAGGCCCAGGGACTCGACGTCCTGATCGTGGACACGGCCGGCCGCGTCCACACCAACGCCAACCTGATGGCCGAGCTCGAGAAAATCAAGCGGATCATCGCCCGCGAGATCCCCGGCGCCCCCCAGGAGATCCTGCTCGTCCTCGACTCGACGATCGGGCAGAACGCCCTATTCCAGGCCAAGGAGTTCCTCAAGGTCTCGGGGATCACCGGCATCTTCCTGACCAAGCTCGACGGGACGGCCAAGGGCGGGAGCGCCCTGGCCATCGTCGAGGAGCTCGACCTCCCGATCAAGCTCGCCGGCGTCGGAGAGAGCGAGGAGGACTGGCTCGAGTTCGATCCCAAGAGTTTCGTGGACTCGCTGTTCTCATGAAGGACGACCGCGACCTTGTCTACCTCGAGATGGCCTACGGCCTGGCCGAGAAGGCCCGCGGCTGGACGAGCCCCAACCCCAACGTCGGCGCCGTCGTCGTCAAGGGCGGGAGGATCGTCGGCCACGGAACCCACGAGCGGCCCGGCAAGCCCCACGCCGAGATCGTCGCCCTTAAGCGCGCGGGAGCGAAAGCCCGGGGCGCGACCCTCTACCTGACCCTGGAGCCCTGCGTCCATTGGGGCAGGACGCCGCCCTGTATCGACACCGTCCTCCGCGCCGGGCTGCGCAGGGTCGTCGTTTCGTCGCTCGACCCCAACCCCCTCGTCTACGCAAAGGGAGTCCGCCGCCTGCGCGAGGCCGGAATCGAAGTCTCGGTCGGACTCCTCGAAGACAGGAACCGGCGGCTCAATGAAGCTTATATCAAGTACATCACCCGCAGGCTTCCGTTCGTGACCCTCAAGGCGGCCGCCGGCCTCGACGGGAAGATCGCCACCCGCACCGGGGACAGCCGATGGATCTCCTCGCCCGAATCCCGCGCTTACGCCCACCTCCTGCGCGGCGAGGCCGACGCGGTCCTGGTCGGCATCAACACCGTCCTCCGGGACGACCCCAGACTCACGGTCCGCCACCCGGCCTGGAAGGGGAAAACCGTCGTCCGCGTCGTCCTCGACTCGCGGCTGCGCTTTCCCCGGCAATCCCGGCTCCTCAAGACGCTCTCCCGGGGAAAGCTCTGGATCCTGACCGGGCCCGACCCGCCGGCCTCGAAGAGGAAGACGCTCGAAAGGGCGGGCGCCGAAGTCATTCCGATCCGGAGACGCCGAGGCCGCCTGGACCTCGATGAAGCCCTGGCCGTTCTCGGGGCAAGGGAAGTCGCGAGCCTGCTCGCCGAGGGCGGAAGCGGGGTTCTCGGCTCGTTCCTGGATGCGAAGCTGGCCGATAAGATCGTGCTCTTCGTCGCCCCCCTCGTCATTGGAGGGCGGGACGCGCCCTC
>Ga0299912_10005367_pt1 | contig 10535 bp, 7 predicted proteins | sample RVTome_2_FD_207667 | JGI IMG/M metagenome (GOLD analysis project Ga0299912, IMG submission 207667) | Soil microbial communities from uranium-contaminated site in the Upper Colorado River Basin, Wyoming, United States - RVT95D214 (version 2) ... | reverse complement strand
GAAGGAAAACTGCCCGGCTATCAGGAGGGTGGACTTGTGGTGCGTTACGGTGTAAGGCCCGGCGAATATGGCGCAGGCCTCGCCGTGGAATCCGCCGCAATTTGCAAAGAAGACGGAATTCTCCGCGGAATACTGCTTGGCCAATTCGGCGCCCTGGCCTACAAAACATTCCGCTATTATTACGCCGTCGGCGATCTTTGCACCGCTGCAAACAATAAAATCTTTGGCATAGACGCCGGGTCCGATATAGACGGGGTCCTCCACGCAACTATTGATCGAGCCGTTCTGGAGGCGGTTGACGCCCTCGATAACAGTTGCCGGGCCGACCCTGAGATTCTTGATGATTCCGCAGTTAAAGAGCTTGGCCCCGGCGGCGACAAGGCCCGTTGAGGAGGTAACCGAGGCGGTGTAGCCGGCGATCATTGCCTTGAGGCGTTCGATGACCTTGGGCCGATGGCGATAAAAGGCCAATACATACGCTGTCTGGGCCGAAAGCCGGTCATAAATGGGTATTTCCCTGCCACCGGCCTCGTTGACGACGGCCACCTGGGTGCCGTTGCCGAATGAGCTTTCGCCCTCTACGGCCAGCAGGTTCACGTTCTGAATCACCACGTCGTGCTCAATTACGTAGTTGGCGATGTAGTTCCTGACGTTGTCGATATAGACATTGTCGGCGATTGTGCAGTTATGGATTGTTGCGTTGCTGATTCCCGCCGGCTTTTCCACGCCGCCGAAGAAAGTTACTCGCTTTCTGAACACGCCCAGCCTTACACGTCCGCTAAAATGAGTCGCTCTGACCGTTTTTGTGTCGAACCCCTCGGCCACCTCGACGCAGGACCAGTCCGAGCATGTACAGCCCTGCTCGGTCAGCCTGGAAATCTCCTGTGGAGATAATGGACGGGTTTGCAAAAGCTTCTGATTGTGTTGCGGCTTAGTATGAAATTCCGACGCCATTATTGCACCTCGCTTCTGTCAAGACCTTCGGCCTGATAGCCGCGGTTTCCGCGCCGAGCACGCACGTCCGGTGTTCGGCGATCAATTCGGCCAAGGGAATATACAACCCCCCGTCCCATAAAGCAACAGGTTTGTAACAATGTATCTGTGAGTAGCTGCGGCCCGATATTCCGAAAAAGTTTTACGGCGCGAAAAAATCTCCAGCGCCTTATCGTGTTTTATCAGGTGCTCAACGGTCTTGTGCGCGACAAGGGCAAATAACAAAATTTTCAGCAAAATTTACAGTAACACGCCGGTGCGTGCCGATGTTTACAATGTAACTGCGTTGAGTTTTCCCGAAGTAGTTAAGGTTGAAGTCTTTTTTCTGTTGCGTGGTTTGGTGCTATGTCGAATCAACCAAGGGTGGTGAAGGTTCTGGCGGCGCTGTTGGTCTCGATGACGGTCGGCGCCGTAGTGCTGATGACGCTGAGCGGCAAGCCGCCTCTGGCCGGCCCATTCAGCCTCTCGAAGTACATAGGCCTTGATCCCATCAAGGAAGCAGTCCGTTCTCAAGCCCCTCAGCACGCCGAGCGGTGGAATAGCGTCGAGGTCTATTACAGCGGGACCAGGGCGGGCAACATAGAGCAGCTCGTCTCGCTCTACGGGTTGGGCGGCGTCGAGGACCTCGATTGTCACTTTGTGGTCTGCAACGGGCTTGGCGGAGGCAACGGACAGATACTTCCAACCGAGAAGTGGCAGCGACAATGGTCCATCATACCCGGGCGAACCTGGCGCGGGGAGAGCCAGACTATACGTATCTGCGTCATAGCCGACGGCACAACCGACCGACCGACGGACTTTCAGATAAAAAGGGTTGATGCACTAATAGACCAGTTGTCCCGGAGCTTCAACATCCAGCCCAAGTCCATCCGCTACCCGGAAGACTGGTAGCAACAAGCCTCCCGATGTATTGCTGCGGCAGTAGTCCGCGCTGCAGGCCTTGATTTGAAAAAAAATAGCCGGATGTGCACGACTTATGTACGCATCCGGCCGCCTTAAGGAGGGCTGTTACCTTCAAGAGCCAATATCGTCTTCTTCGGCATATCCCGCTCTTTTCTAAACCAGCTCCTTTCCGCCTCGCAGTTTTACGTCCCTCTGTAGTTGGCTGGATTTCCCAAACAGGCCTGTCAGGTCCCTGATGAAGGCTCGCAAAACGTTGAGATTCTCCGCCAGTATCAGCCTGACAGCCGCTCCAAATTCGGTTGTGATTCTTTTTAGCATTTCCGTATCCTCCTCAACAGACTCCTTTTCGTTTTCGTCAAGCTGAGGTTTCACCTATAAAGACGCGCGGCGGGACAGGTTTTATTGCAGATTTCGGGGAAATTCACAAATAAACAGGGGCCATTTATCGGCGCAATAGGATCGTAAGCGCTTTTTCGGAAAGAAGATAACACAATAAGCAGTCTCTGCGTCGCGGCCATTTTTGCCTCGAACGCCATACGGAAAAACGGGCTTATATAGGACCTTGCGGGCGGTCGCCGATTTGCCGCCGCCAACGCGGCGCGGCGGGTGTTGCTCCAGCTATTGCGGCTATTCGTAGAGAATCGGTTCCTTGCGCCAGTCTTTGTCCTTGTCGCGGGCGTATTCGAGGACGCGCGGGCGGCGCTGGCGCAGGCGAACGGACTCGATACCGAGGTAGTAGCCTGCGGATTCGGGACTCTTCCCGACGCACTCTAAGCGCAGCGTGTATTTGCCCGGTTCCGGCCAGAAGTCGAGCAGGTGATACTCACGGCTGAGGATTTCCTTGCTGTAGAGGTCCATCACACCGCCTAACTTGACGCCGTCGAGGTATGCCTGGTACTTGCCGAAGTCGTATGAACAGGTCATAACAAGGACAAGACGACGCGGCTCTTTTTTCGCGACCTCAACGGGAATCTCGACCCAGGCCCCCTCTTTCTGGGCCGGCATATACAGCAGATGCCCGTCAGGATAAATCTCCAGGCTCTGCACGACGGCTTTTCCTTCGCCGTGGCAGCGGTCGTCGGTATATTCACGGGCCGCAATAACCTGGTCAAGGCTGGGCAGCTTGCGTTGGCTGGCGTGTGGAGCACTTGCCTTGAAAGTCGGCTCGCCGGTCTGATACCAGAATGCCACGCTCGAATAGTCGTCCTCCCGTTCGTTCCAGCTATCCACCTTGCCGGTGGGGTTCTCATCTGCGGAAATCCAGCCGTAGTGCTCAAACGTTACCTTGATGGCTTTGTTGAAGACAATCGGGTCGCTGATGTGCCAGCGGTACGCGCTGGTATGGCCGCCGATGATGCCCCACTGGTCGAAGTAAGGCACGCCGAAGAAGAGGGTGCTCGTTTTCTTGAGGCCCCAGGCGCTGAGGAAGTAGTCTTCCGTTCCCGTCCCCCAGATCGAGGCCTTTTCCTCGCCATCGATGTAGATTTTTTCATCGCCCTCTCCAAACCAGGATGGGCTGCGCGTTCGCACGCTCAAAACGGTGCCCACGTAATGGCCCTTTCCCTCGGTTTCAAGAAGCACGTAATCGTTCCCGTTCTCGACAGGGTATTCCTGGCGGTATTGCGCGTAAAAGTAAGGCGTATCTTTGCTGATGCGGTTTTTCTTGATCCAGTCGATGTTGTAGTAGAGAAGACTGATGGGCTTTTCGCTTTCGTTGACGACCTCAATTCTGGCCGACTTGCGAAACGGCATCTGCCAGAAGCAGTTGTAGGAATCGGCGTCTTCAACGACAACGGGCAGACTGAGTACTTCGCTGCGCTTGGCGAAACTGTTGGCGAAGAAGTCGCCGACCGGCGCCTCGACGCCCGGCCGCTTGCTGCCGTCCCAATACATCCGCAGGAGCATTTCCTGATGATTGGCCGAGCCGTTCCTGGCCCAGGGGTGAGGCTCCGGGCCGAGGAATGTCATCCAGATATGCGTGATGACTCCGGGTCCCTTGACGTTCATCAGCACTTTCGTTTCGCCGGGAGCGACGCTCTTGTTGTCGTGGTTGCTCTGCGGGTCCGGCTCGCCGTTAGGGTCATACTTGCCGTCAGGCCCGATTTTATGCGTCGAGGTCTCCCGCATACTTCGCCCAATGTGCGGCCGGGCCAGATCACCCAACAAGTCCGCAAACAAGCTTTGAGATAGGCATACCCATATCAACAGTCCAAATGCCGGCAGTCCCCATTTTCCTATGAATACTCGCCTACAAATCTCATTCATTTGTTCACCTCTTCGCGCCCGTGAGCAGCACCTCCGCGATCAAATCCAGGTTCTTTTTGACATCCGGGTGTACCTCAGTGCGATCGAAAAGCTCTGCGATCTGATAGTAGTCTTTTTTGGCGACGTTTAGTTCAGCGGCCGCGAACAGCCGCGGGAGAATATCTTTGCTCGCTGCGATTTTTTTCAAAAACGCATCGTCGCTCAGAGGGTTTTGGAAAGCGTCGGGTGGAAATTGGGCTTTCAGGAATCTCTCTGCCTTGGCGATCGTGGATGATTGGAAGAGCTCCTCCTGCGCTCTCGTCACGCTTCGTATGTATCGCAGCAGCGCACTTGGAACGAGTAGGTAGTTCTCGATTTCGTACCGGCCCCACCGAACAATCTGCAGGCCGCTCCCGCTGGGTGCGATATCGTGTTCGGGCAGCTCCCTATTGTCGCGGTCCAAGAGGAGTATGCCCCGAATATCGGGCGAAATTGCTTGAAGCGCGAAGAAGTGGGCTTTAGCATCGCGCGGATTACTCCCACGGATTGGATAGTAGAAGCGATTGTCGAAGAATTTGACCGACGGATGGGTGAGGACCTTCGCGAAGGCCGACAGGATATTGATGTCCGAGTCGTACTCAACGTATAGTATGTTGTGGCGGCTTTCAGTTGCGAGTATATCCAGAGACGATAAACGCCGTAGAGCTTCGCGGACCCGGTCACGTTCTTCTTCAACACAGACGCGGTGGGGTCTGCCATAGAAAGACAAGATTTGCCGGGGAGTTGTTTCTTCCAGGATTATTTCCGAGTGCGTTGAGACGATTAGCTGGCAGTTTCGACGGCGTGCAACGGTGCGCAGGCGCTCGTACACTTGTCGCTGAAGGATTATGTGCTCATGCGCATCGGGCTCGTCAACAAGAAGAACGGACGCCTCCCTGGCGTAGATGAATCCGAACAACGTCAGGACTTGGTGGAAGCCGCTGCCGGCTGAAGCCAGATCGAACGCTTTACGACTCCCGGATGGGCGGTATTCAAGAACGATGAAGGGGTCAGTGTCCGAATAAGACGGATCAAGCATTTCGTAGTCAAACAATTCCCTGATGTCTTGCTTTAGCTGTTGCCAGCTCTCTTTGGCTCCCGCAAAAATCTCCAGGAGGAGGTTGCGCAAAATGTCTCCAGGTTTTCCCTGGCCGATAAGAAGGTTCTGATATCCGTGGTCGTATCTGGTCTCTTCTGCACCTATCCCCGAGAACGGAGGTATATGCACAACCTGCGTCTTCGAGGCACCTTGAGGTAACTCAGTCAACGGCTTGCCATCTCCATCGAGCAGTTTCACGTAGATTTGTTCGCGGCTGGAGTACCTCAGCGCGACCGTGACATGCCAGGGCAGGCTGCCGGGTCCCGCACCTTCTACGGCTATCGTGACTGACTTGGGTTGCCCGGCCTTAGTGTTGGGGCCTTCTGAATGCGCGGTAGCCCGGTCGGTCCAGAGAAGGTTCATCTCGCGCAGCGGAATGGCTGTGAAGTCTTTCCGAGAGATGGGGACCCCGGCGCGAAGAGCGGCTTTCGATTTGCTGCTGCCTCTTTCTTGCCGCCATCGCTGGACTGCAAGGTTCCACACCGCAACGGCCTGGAGAAGCGTTGACTTGCCGGAGTTGTTGGGACCAGCAAGGACGATTGTGTCTTCAAGATCAAATTGTTCTTTATCGAACTTCTTGAAGTATTCTAAGGTCACTTTACTGATCATTTCTGCTCCTTGAATTAACAGAACAGGCCCACGAAGGAGTAAGCTGCCAAGCGTTCGGTATTTTATGTCAATCAGGCATTCCGAACAACAAGATATTTGAGCGGCTGGCCAAGCCAATGCAGACGATAATGAGGGTCGCCGTTATGAACGGCCGGCTTGCCCGCCCAAGCACCGGCGGGCGTGCTCCGGGCACACTCAGTCTCCTTGATCTGCTTAATCTCACTTCTAACGCGTCGTCCTGCGGCTGTGACAGAGAAAACCCGCACATTATGGCATCAAAAAGAGCCGGAAATTGCTTGCAGTGGAGCGGCATTTTGAGTATAATATTAAGTTCGGGCTGGTTTGTTCAGAGAATTGATTCTGAGAACTAATTCGGAGATCGAAATATGAGACGTAGTTGCATGATTTTGGCCGTTTCGGGGATCGTCAGTATTTTGCTGTCGCAAATCGGCTGCGAAGAGGCACAAAAGCCGGCGCAGGAGCCGCAGAAGGTGGTGCAGGCCACTGAGAAGCCGACGGCTACTGCGAAAGAGACCACGGAACCGGCTAAACCGAAGCCCGAGCCTGTTAAGCCCGAACTAGTTATACCCGAGCCCGTTAAGCCCGAGCCCGCCATTGCTAAGCCGGAGCCTGTTAAGGCTGAGCCTGTCAGGCCCAAGCCGCAAGTCGTTAAGCCTAAGCCGGAACCCGAAAAGCCCAAGGCGGACGCCAACGCACCTGGGCCGGAGATTAGATTCGACAAGATGGTTCATGACTTCGGCCAAGTGGGGCCGGGCACGGCCAATATCTGCGAGTTTGGCTTCAAGAACGTCGGCGAGGCCCTGTTGAAAATAATCGACGTGAAGCCCGACTGCGGATGCACGATATTTACACTGGACAAGAGAGAGTACGAGCCAGGCGAGAGCGGGGTCCTGAAAATCAAGTTTCATACGTCAACTCTTGCGGGCCCGACGACAAAACATATTACTATAATCAGCAATGATAAAGCTGCGCCGACGCTGACGCTCACGCTCAAGGCCACGGTTGTGGCGCGCGTAGATTACCAGCCGAAGACGCTGAATCTGCTGCTCAAGGATGAGGACAAAGCTCTGCCCCAGGTGACACTGACAAGTGTTGACGGCAAGCCGTTCTCCGTCACGAGCGTCAAATCAACGGCCAACGCGATAAGCGCCGATTTTGACGCTTCGGTAGAGGCGACGAAATTTGTTCTTCAGCTCAAGGTTGACAAGACGCAGTTGCAAAGAGTGGCAAACGGGGTGGTGGAGATCAGCCTGACGCATCCGGAAGCGAAGGCCGTGAGCATTCCGTTTAGCGCCCTGACGCGGTTCAGTATTAATCCAATGATCATACTTTTCGATGCCGAACCCGGCAAGCCGATCATAAGGAATAACGTGACGATACTAAACAACTACGGGGAGCAGTTTGAGATTGCGTCGGTGAAGTCGAAAGAGGGCATCACGAAGGTTCTGCGGCAGGACAAGATCGCCAATGGGTATATGTTTTCGCTTGAGATAACGCCGCCGCCTTTGGGGGGTACGGTAAAAAGGTTCACGGATGAATTTTCCATTCAGATAAAGGACGGCGAACTGCTGACAATCAAGTGTCAGGGATATTATTCAAGTAAGTCGGGTAAGCCGTAGGGGATTGTGCAAAGCCGCTGGGAAGGACTGGTTCGGGTGTCGCCGACGAGCGGCTGGCCCCGGCGCGGCGAAGGGATCCGACCAGGCGCGGCTGAGGACCGGAGCCGGCGGGCGCGGCTTTGAGCGCGGAAAAGAAACGAAGATCATCATGCGATTAACCGCCTACATAGCTATTCTGCTTACCGGGTGCTTGTGCGTGCTGTCCGTGGGGATGGGTCCGCCGAAGAAGCGCGAGGTCAAGCCGACCGGGAAATCGGTTTTGCTGACGGTCTTCTTGACGGGTAACGAGCTTGGGAGTATGAAGCCGTGCGGCTGTTCGGGCGGGCAGCTCGGAGGATTGGGCAGGCGCTCGGCAGTTCTCAAGAACGCTGCGAAGGGTAGGAGATTGATCCTGGATGTCGGGTCGTTGGTGGCGGGCGACGGAGAGCAGGACCTAATCAAATTCAATGTAATAATCCGGGCCTTTGAATTGCTCGGCTACGATTTGGTGAACCTGACAAAGGATGACCTCAGACTGGCCCGGAATCTCGGTCTGCTCGGGAATATGGGTCCTGATTTGAAGGTTATCAGCGCTGATGAGGGGGCCGTGGATGCCAATGTGCCTGCGAGGTTCAGCAAGCAGGTTGCGCTGGACGGCAAGAAGTATGTGGTTACGGTAGCGTCGTTTGATATGCGGTCCGGCGGAATAGAGCAGGCTGAGGAGCTGTTCGGGCCGGCATCGGATTTGCAGGATGTCAGGATTCTCATCATGAGGGGCTGTGAGCCGGACAAAGTGGACTCTGTTGCGAAAAAGCTCGGTTTCGTTGATTGCGTGGTGTGCGCGGATGATGCCGACGACAGGCCGAGGGTAATCGGCGATCCCGACAGGAAGCCCTTGGTCATTACTGCCGGTCGAGTGGGCAAGTATGTGGGCAGGCTGGACATTACGGCGGTCAACCCCGTTAGAAATCCCCGCCCCACAGCCAGTGCCCGCGACGAGGGAATTTCTAACGGGGTCAAGGGATCGTTGGAGTTGCGGTTCCGGCCGATGGCTGTAACAGAGGATTTGGCCGAGGACCAGGCCCTTGCGCGGCTGTATGAGGAATATCAGTTGATTGTCAAAGAGAGCGGGCTTCTGGAGAGGCAGGGGCGGATTTCTCTGGTCGAGGGCCTCAAATACGCAGGTTCGGCATCCTGCAAGGCCTGCCACACATACGAATACGAGATGTGGAGCGAAAAGAGGCACGCGGACGCTTATGCGACGCTGGAGAAGGTTGGCTCGGCTTACGATCCGGAGTGCGTGGTCTGCCACAGCGTTGGGATGAGGTATGAAAGCGGGTTCGGTACACCTGAGAAAACGCCGCAGTTAAAGGACGTTGGCTGCGAGAACTGCCATGGTCCCGGCTCGGAGCATATCGAAACCGCAGGGGAAAAACGGACGGTTGAGCCGAGATCCGAGTGTGCGGACTGCCATACGCCCGATAACAGCGCAGACTACAATGGTAATGAGGCGGAATATTTTGAGAAAATCATCCATTGGAGGGAACCAAATGCCCCCGGCAATGTCAAAATAGATAAATTAACCACGGATTTCGCAGATTACACTGATTCAATTTCAGACTTGTCATATCCGTGACGTCCGTGTAATCCGCGGTTCCATACTCTAAGACAGGAGGTTCTAAAGACTGATGATTAAGACATTGCAGATAAGCAGCATATTGGCGGTGGTGCTGGCGGCGGTTTTGCTTGTTTCCTCGGTGGTATTCGGGGTCCAGAAGGATGCCGAAGTCGAGGCGTTTTTGAAATCGCCGAGCATCAAGGACAAGTTCACCGAGACAATGGGCGGCGCAGTGAAGAGGCCGAGCGACCAGATCTCGCCGCTTGTTGAGAACGCCCAGCGTTTTGCGTCGATTATGAACCCGCCCAAGCCGCCGGCGCCTGTGCGACCGCCGGCGCCAACGACTCCGGTGGTGGCCAAAGCCGTTGAACCGGCGTCGGTCTCCGCGAAGTTCCGGGTATTGGGGATGATTTATAACGAGGCGAATCCTCAGATGTCGCTTGTGTTTATTGATGAGCCGGGCAAGGGCCTGCACTGGGTGCGGCAGGGCAGCGAGATAATGCACCTGACTATTGAGGAGGTGAAGGACGGGCGAATAGTAGTCCGTGATGCGCAGGGCGCCTCTGAAATGGTGGCGGAGGATAGATCAATAACAGTGAGCCTCCTGGAGGGCGCATCCGCCGGTGCAATGCCAGCCCTGCCTCCCGGCAGCTCGCCCGCCGGCGGCCAGCCCGCCGCGGCGGGCCAGGGTTCGAGGCCCCCTATTCCACCGGCTGCGGGCAGCGCTTACCCAAGTATCCCGCCTCGCGCAAGCATTCCACCGCGCACGAATGATGGTAGAAGACCTCCGGTTTCGGCGGGCAGCCTGAAGTCGCGGTTGAGCGAGGAGGAAAACGCCAGGCTGGCGGCGCTGGGGGACCGGCTAAAAGCGATGCAAGAGGCCCAGTCGGCCAGGACCGCTCCAAATGCAGCGGAAAACGAGGATGAAGCCATGGCGATGATGAAAAAGCTGTTGGCTGATGCCGAGCAGGAGAGTGCCGATGCAGAAGTGCGGGCCCCTGCCGAGGCTCGCCCGCCGGCGGCCAGGGAACAGGATCAGAACGAACCCGCCGGTAACAAGGTGCAGGCGCCTCCGAACACGGCGAGGCGAAGATAGGCCCCGCAGGCGCCGCGATAGCGTTCAAACCGCACCTTTTCAGAAAATTCACCCAATTCAATCAGACCGAGCGCCCCACGCCACCGTTGCCGGAGAGGCTGCACGCAGCAGACGCCGGAGTCAACATTCCCTTGCGCAAACGGGCGCTTCCCTCGGATTGGCGATAGCAACGGCTCGAAACCGCTCTACGGAGAAGAATACAGCCCTTTATAGGACCTCATCCTGCTGTTCAGGGCAGCACTCTCAAGAGCAATCGCGGCCGGTCGGGCAGGTGCGGAATGGAATTGGCTTTAAATGAAAGTCTCTGTGAAGCTC
>Ga0299912_10005366_pt1 | contig 10536 bp, 11 predicted proteins | sample RVTome_2_FD_207667 | JGI IMG/M metagenome (GOLD analysis project Ga0299912, IMG submission 207667) | Soil microbial communities from uranium-contaminated site in the Upper Colorado River Basin, Wyoming, United States - RVT95D214 (version 2) ... | reverse complement strand
CTGCCCGAGCGGGGAACGACGCTCACGCCCGCCCCGGGCGCGAGAGCCTTCAGTTCGGCGTCAAGCGCCTCGCAGCGGCGCATGAACGGCGTCAGGATCGCCTCGGCCGAGACCTTGGGCGGGCAGCGCAGGTCGAACAGGAAGACGCATTCTCTGGCCAGGATGTTGACCGCCGTGCCCCCATTCACCTGGCCGATGGTCAGGGTCGGACCCTTGGGCAGGAAGGGCGAGTCCGGATCGGCCGAGGCTTCCAGCTCGCGCGACAGCGCTTCCAGCGCCGCCATCAGCCGGGCGGCCGCCATCACCGCCGAGACGCCCAGATGGGTTAGGCTGGAGTGCGCCTCCTTGCCCGTCACCGTCACCTTGAATGTGGCGATGCCCTTGTGGCCGCTGACCACCTGCATGGAGGTCGGCTCGCCCACGATCACTACCGCCGGGCGCGGGCCAGTCCGCACCAGGGCCTCGATCAGGCTGGGCGCGCCCAGGCACCCGACCTCCTCGTCATAGGTGAAGGCGAACTGCGCTGGCCGGACGAGCGAGGCGGCCGCAAGGTCCGGCGCGGCGGCCAGCGCCAGGGCCAGAAAGCCCTTCATGTCGGCGGTTCCCCGGCCGTAGAGCCGGCCCTCACGCGCCGTCACAGCGAAGGGATCGGAGCTCCACGCCTGGCCGTCCACCGGCACGACATCGGTATGGCCGGACAGCAGCACGCCGCCTTCCACGGCCGGGCCGACGCGGGCGATCAGATTAGCCTTCTTGCCGTCCGGGCTCGCCACCCGCGCGCAGGTCGCCCCGCAGGCGGCGAGCTCGGCCTCCGCGTAGTCGATCAGCTCCAGGTTCGAACGGCGGGAGGTGGTGTCGAAGGCCACCAGCCGCTCCAACGTCTGCAGCGCGCGGCCCGTGAGGGCTTGAACGTCGGCCATGGCTCAGAGCTGGCCCAGCGGCCGGCGCGCGTCAAGCGGGGCCGCCCTCCCAGGGGTTGACTTCCCTCGCCCTGTCCGCACAACGCCATCCACCAAATTGATTGCGCTTACTTTCCGCCATCGTCGGTCGGGGGCGCGCCAGCCGGGAGGTCTCCACCATGGCCCTGAGGGTCGCCATAAACGGTTTCGGTCGCATCGGACGTCTGGTGCTTCGCTCGATCTTCGAGTTCGGCCGGCGCGACATCGAGGTTGTGGCGATCAACGACCTGGGGCCGATCGAGACCAACGCCCACCTGTTCCGCTACGATTCCACCCACGGCCGCTTCCCCGGGCGGGTGACGGTGGAGGGCGACACCCTCGACATCGGCCTCGGCCCGATCAAGTGCACGGCCATCCGCGACCCCGCCGAGCTGCCGCACAAGGCGATGAACGTCGACATCGCGCTCGAGTGCACGGGTCTGTTCACCTCCAAGGACAAGGCGGCGGCCCACCTGAAGGCCGGCGCCAAGCGCGTGCTGGTCTCCGCCCCGGCCGACGGCGTGGACCGCACGGTGGTCTATGGCGTGAACCACGAGGCCCTGACCAAGGACGACCTCATCGTCTCCAACGCTTCGTGCACCACCAACTGCCTCGCGCCGGTCGCCAAGGTGCTGCACGAGCTGGCCGTGATCGAGCGCGGCTACATGACCACGATCCACAGCTACACGGGCGATCAGCCGTCGCTGGACACCCTGCACAAGGACCTCTACCGGGCGCGCGGCGCGGCCCAGTCGATGATCCCCACCTCCACCGGCGCGGCCAAGGCCATCGGCCTGGTGATCCCCGAACTGAAGGGCAAGCTGGACGGCTCCTCGATCCGCGTGCCCACCGCCAACGTCTCGGTGGTGGACCTGAAGGTCGTAACCGGCAAGGACGTCACGGTGGAGGAGATCAACGAGGCCATCCGCGTGGCCTCCGAAGGTCCGCTGCGCGGCGTGCTGTCGACCACCGACGAGCCCCTGGTCTCCACCGACTTCAACCATGTGGCCGCCTCCTCCACCGTGGCCTTCGCCCAGACCCAGGTGATCGACGGCCGGCTGGCCCGGGTGCTGGCCTGGTACGACAACGAGTGGGGCTTCTCCACCCGCATGGCCGACACGGCCCTGGCCATGGGCAAGCTCCTCTAGATCATGAGCTTTCGAACGCTGGATGACGCCAAGGCCGCAGGCAAGCGCGCGCTCGTGCGGGTGGACTTCAACGTCCCGATGAACGGGGACGGCGTGTCCGACGGCACGCGCCTGGAAGCGGCGGTTCCCACCATCCAGGATCTCCGCCGAGCCGGCGCGAAGGTGGTCCTGATCAGCCACTTCGACCGGCCCAAGGGCAAGCGGGTCCCCTCCATGAGCCTGAAGCCCGTGGTCGCGCCCCTGGCGGCGCTGCTCGGCGCGCCGGTCGCCTTCGCCGACGACTGCATCGGGCCGGTGGCCGAGGCCGCCGTCGCGGCGCTGAAGGACGGCGACGTCCTGCTGCTCGAAAACCTCCGCTTCCATCCCGGCGAAGAGGCGAACGACCCCGCCTTCTGCAAGGCCCTGGCGGCGCTGGGCGACCTCTATGTGGACGACGCCTTCTCCGTGGCGCATCGGGCGCACGCCTCCACCGAGGGGATCGCGCGCCTCCTGCCCGCCTACGCCGGCCGGTCCATGCAGGAGGAGCTGGAGCATCTGGAGCGCGCCCTGGGCTCGCCCGTCCGGCCGGTGATCGGGATCGTCGGCGGCGCCAAGGTCTCCACCAAGCTGGAGCTCTTGAACCACCTGGTCGGCAAGCTGGACTACCTGGCGGTCGGCGGCGGCATGGCCAACACCTTCCTCTTCGCCCAGGGGATCGACGTCGGCGCCTCGCTCTGCGAGCACGACCTGGCCGACACCGCCCGCCAGATCATGGCCACGGCCAAGGCCAAGGGCTGCGAGCTCTTGCTGCCGGTGGACGTGGTGGTGGCCAAGGAGCTGAAGTCCTATGCCCCCAGCGAGATCGGCAAGGTCGGCGAGATCGGGCCCGACGACCGCATCCTCGACGCGGGGCCGGACACCCTGGCCCGCCTGATCGCCACGATGGACGCCTGCAAAACCTTGGTGTGGAACGGCCCACTCGGCGTGTTCGAGGTCCCGCCCTTCGACAAGGCGACCTTCGCGGCCGCGCGCCACGCGGGCGCCCTCGCCAAGGCCGGCAAGCTGGTCGCGGTGGCCGGCGGCGGCGACACGGTCGCGGCCCTGCACGCGGCGGGCGCGGCCCAGGACTTCACCTTCGTCTCGACAGCGGGCGGCGCATTCCTAGAATGGATGGAAGGCAAGACCCTGCCCGGCGTGGCGGCGTTGCAAGCCTGAGCAAACCAGTAGGCGACAAGCGATGAACCTCAACGAGCTGAACCGGATCGCCGAGCAGATGGTCTCGCCCGGCAAGGGCATACTGGCGGCCGACGAATCCTCGGGCACCATCAAGAAGCGCTTCGACGCCATCGGGGTGGAGTCCACAGCCGACAACCGCCGCGACTATCGCGAGCTCTTGTTTCGGTCCACGGACGCCATGTCCAGCCACATCGGCGGGGTGATCCTCTACGAAGAGACCCTGTTCCAGGACGCGGCGGACGGCACGCCGCTGGTGGAGCTGATCGCCCGCGCGGGCTGCGTGCCCGGGATCAAGGTGGACGCTGGCGCCAAGCCCATGCCGGGCTTTGCCGGCGAGACCGTCACCGAGGGCCTGGACGGCCTGCCGGAACGCCTAGCCAAGTACTATGAGCGCGGCGCGCGCTTCGCCAAGTGGCGAGCGGTGATCGACATCGCGGACGGCATCCCCAGCGCCGGCGCGGTCAAGGCCAACGCTCACGCCCTGGCCCGCTACGCCGCGGCCTGCCAGCAGGCCCAGATCGTGCCGATGGTGGAGCCCGAGGTGCTGATGGACGGCGCCCACGACCTGGAGCGCTGCGACGAGGTCACCCGCTTCGTGCTGCAGACCACCTTCGAGGCGCTCTACGAGCAGCGCGTGGCGCTGGAGGGCATGATCCTGAAGCCCAACATGATCGTCCCGGGCAAGAAGAGCGCCGACCTGGCCTCGGTGGACAAGGTCGCCGGCCGCACAGTGGCCGCGCTGAAGGCCACGGCGCCCTCCGCCGTGCCGGGGATCGCCTTCCTGTCCGGCGGTCAGGCCGATGAGGAGGCGACCGCGCATCTGGACGCCATGAACAAGCTCGGCGCCCTGCCCTGGAAACTCACCTTCTCCTACGGCCGCGCGCTTCAGTCCGCGCCGCAGAAGGCCTGGGCCGGCAAGGCCGCGAACGTCCCGGCCGCACAGCGCGCCTTCGCCCACCGCGCCCGCATGAACGGCCTGGCCAGCCTCGGCGAATGGGAAGGCGCCCTGGAGACGGCGGCTTAGGCCGCGTCCGGTGCCTCGCCCCGCCAAGATCGGGGTCGATCAGGCCCTCGCCCAGCTCTCCGGCTGGAGGGCGGCGGAGGGGCGCGAGGCCATCTGCAAGGCCTACCGCTTCAAGGACTTCCGCCAGGCGTTCGCCTTCATGACCCGCGTGGCGCTGGCCGCCGAGCGGCTGGACCACCATCCGGAATGGGTCAACGTCTACAACCGCGTGGACGTCACCCTCGCCACCCACGACGCGGGCGGGGTGACGGAGCTGGACGTCAAGCTGGCGAAGATCATGGACGAGGCGGCCGGCTGACCGAGCGTCAGTACACCAGGATCGAGCCGAGCAGCAGGCGCGCGCCCCTGCGGCCGAGCACCTGATCGGTCTGGCGCTGCAGGATCATGGAGATGTAGTCCGCGTTCGGCGCCCCGCCAGGCGGAATGCTCAGGGCGTAGGGCTGCAGCACGCTGACATAGGCCGCCCGCAGCAGCGGAACGGTCAGGTCGATGCGATCGCGCAGGGCTGCGTCGTGCGCGTCCAGGCCGATCTCGACGGTGAGGGTCCCGTGCGCGCCGTTCGCCCGCAAGATGGTGGTGGACAGGGTCGGAAGGTCGACGTACGGCGCCTTGGCCTTCTTGCCGTGTCCTTCCGCTCCCGCGACGGCCGGCGCGGCGAGGGTCAGGATCAGGGCGAGACCGGCAAGACGACGACGCATGGCGCCGTTGTCCACCGCTTTGGTTTACGCGCCGTTAGCCTCTTAGGTGGCGCGCAGGGCCGTGGCCACCGGCAGGCGCGCCGCGCGGATCGCGGGCGCGAAGCCGCCGATCAGGCCGATCACCAGGGACCAGATCACCCCCAGCAGCACCAGCCCCGGCGTCACCGCGAGCGGGAAGCTGAGTCCCGCGATCTGGCTCGACTTGCCGTTGAACACCAGCCAGGCCACGGCCGCGCCGATGAGCGCGCCTGGGATCGACAGCACGAGCGACTCGACAAGCACCGAGATCACCACCGGAAAGCCTCCGAACCCAATGGCGCGCAGGGTCGCGATCTCGCGGGCGCGGGCGTCAACGGCCGAGTACATGGTGTTGATCGCGCCGAACACCGCGCCGACAGCCATCACCCCGCCGACGAAATAGCCGATGAAGTTCAGCACCGTAGTGAGCTGCTTGAGCTGGTCCTTGATGTACTCGCTCTCCCGCTTCACGGTGACGTTGAGCTGGGGATTGCTGGTGAGCGCGTCCTTGAACTTGTCGTACGAGGCCGGGGACTCGAGCTGCACCTGCACGCTCTGGAAGGCGTTGCGGTCGAAGGCGGCGAGCACCGTGTCGGCGTCGGCGATCATGCTGTTCTCGGCGATGCCGCCCTTGTCCTCATAGATGCCGACCACCGTCCATTCCGAGCCGCGCAGCATGATGTGATCGCCCAGGCCCAGGTTCTTGAAGTTCTGGCTGGCGAGCCGCCCGGCGATGAGCTCGCGCAAGCCCGCCTTGAACCGCCTGCCGGCGACAATCTTTACATCCGGCGACATGGCGAAGCCCTGATCGCCGGTGCCCACGAAGCCGATGTTGGCCGTGCCGCCGTCGCTCTTCTTGGTGACCTCCACGATCACCATGGCCCGGGGCTGGGAGACGGGCTTGCCGGCGGCGTCGCGCTTCACGCCGGGCGCTTCGCCGACGATGTCGGCCTGGGATCGCGGGATGGCGCCCATGTACTCGGCCGAGGCCCCGCTCGAGAGCACCAGCGCCTGGTCGGGGCTGCTGTTGCGGTTCCCCGAGACGATCACCCCCTCGGCGATGGCGAGCAGGGAAACCATCGTCGCCACCACGCATGCGACCCCGATGACGATGACCAGCGAGGAGCCCAGCCTCTGGGGAATGCTGCCGATGTTCAGGCCAACGACCGTGGATATCTGCTTGAACATGGCGCTCACCTCCCCGCCAGGGCGTCGACGATCTGCAACCGCATGCCCCGGATCGCCGGCGGCAGACCGGTCAGGATCGCAAGGCCCACCGCGAAGCCGAGGCCCAGCAGCATCACCGGGCCCGGCTCGATGGAGAAACCGATCTGCTTCTTGATCAGCGGGAACAGGGCCGCCGCCGCGGCGAGCCCCAGGCCGCCCGAGATCACGCAGAAGACCACCGACTCCGAGAGGATCAGCCAAAGGATGCGGCCGTCGGAGAAGCCGAGGGTCTTCAGCACCGCCAGCTCCGGGATCCGCTCGCGCATCGACTGCATCATCACCGCGCCCACCGAGAACAGCAGGGCGAAGAACACCGCCCCCACGATAGCGCCGATCACCAGGCCGATGTCGCCGATCTGCTTGATCTGATCCTGCACGAGCTGACGCTCGCTGGCGGTCTTGGTCTCGTGCGGCGAATTGGCGAACAGCTTGTCGATGGAGGCTGCCACCTGGTTGGCTTGGTTCGGGTCGGCGACCCTCACCATGTAGAAGCCCGCCGTACCGTTGGCGACGGTGCGGCCCTGATCGACGTAGTCGTAGTTCGTCAGCAGCGCGTTGGCGCTGAACACCTGGTCGGTGGTGTTGTAGATGCCCACGATGTCTACGGGCCAGGTGGGCGAGCCGTCGCGGTTGGCCCACAGCAGCGAGCGCAGCGGCACCCGGTCGCCAATCTTCCAGCCATGACGCTTGGCCAGGTCCGCCCCGACGATCGCGCCGGTGCGGGTGCGCTTCATGACCTCGAGCTGCGCGCGCGGAACCTTGAGGGATGGGTAGAGGCCGAAGAATCCGTCCGGATCCACGGCGAATGCCTGCACCCGGGTCGTCGGCTGACGATAGGTGCTGTTGAAGATGATCAGCGGCGTCGCCGCCCTGACGCCGGGCGTCCTTTGGATCTGCGCCAGGTGCGACAGGGGCAGGGGCTCGATCTGGCTGACCCGGCTGAAGGTGTAGAGGATGTCGGCGTGGGTCTCGGCGGCCACGTTGTTGAGGCCGCTGTTGAAGCCCTGCAGCATGCCGAACAACAGAAAGGCGTTCAGGATCGACAGCAGGGTCAGGATCGCCCGCCCGGGCTTGCGCCAGATCCCCGCCCAGACGAGGGGCAGGAACTTCATGCGGCCCTCCCTGCCGGCGCCCCGACCAGGGCGCCCTTGTCCAGATTCAGAATGCGCGAGGCGAACTCGGCCGCCTTGGGGTCGTGGGTGACCATGACGATGGTCTTGCCCTGCTCACGGTTGAGCAGCTGAAGCAGGCCCAGGATCTCGACGGCGGTCTCGCGGTCGAGGTCCCCGGTGGGTTCGTCGCAGACGAGCAAGGTGGGGTCGGCGACGATGGCCCGGGCGATGGCCACGCGCTGCTGCTGGCCGCCGGACAGCTGTGAGGGCTTGTGTCTGCGCCGGTCGGTGAGGCCCACCAGCTCCAGCGCCGCACGGACATTCTGTTTGCGCTGGGCGGCGGACAGCGAGGTCAGCAACAGCGGCAACTCGACGTTCTTCTCCGCCGAGAGCGTCGGCATCAGGTTGTAGAACTGGAAGACGAAGCCCACGTGGCGCGAACGCCACTTGGCGAGCCGGCCGCCCGAGAGGCGGTCGATCCTTTCGCCCGCCACCTCGACCTCGCCCTTGGTGGGCCTGTCGAGTCCGCCGATCAGGTTGAGCAAAGTGGTCTTGCCCGAGCCAGAGGGGCCCATGAGGGCGAGGAAGTCGCCCTTGGGGATGTCGAGGGAGAGGTCGTGCAGAACCTCCACGACCTGCCGGCCGCGCTTGTAACGCTTGATCACGTTCCTGAGACTGACCAACCCGCTCATCAACCCATCCCTTTGTCTATTAGGCGCCGGCCTTCACCTTCACGCTCATGCCGTCTTTGAACTTGCTCTGGTCTCCGAGCGCGACCTCCTCGCCCGGCTGGACGCCGCCAAGGATCGTCACGCCGTCCGACGTCGTGGCGCCGAGCTTCACCGCCCTGCGCTCCAGCTTGTGGCCGACGATCACGAACACGACGCCCTGATCGTCCGAATCCCCCGTCTGCACGGCCTCGTTCGGCACGATCGCGCCGCGCGGCGGCGGCGCGGCGCCGGCCGCCTCGGTGGTCGGGCTCAGGAACGACACCCGCGCGCCCATCTCGGGCACGATGCGCGCGTCCTTCTGCTTGAAGCCGATGCGCACGCTCACCGTGGCCTTGGAGCGGTCGGCGGTGGGGATCACGGCGATCACCTCGGCCGGAATCAGCCAGTCGGGATAGGCGTTCAGCTTCACCGTCGCGGCCATGCCCTGGCGTACGCGGTTGATGAAGCTTTCGGCGACGTCGACCTCGACCTCCAGGGAGTCCATGTCCACGATGGTGCAGATGCCGGTGCGGGTGAATCCGCCGCCGGCGGAGATCGGCGAGACCATTTCGCCTGGCTGGGCGTTCTTGACTGTCACCACCCCGGCGAAGGGCGCTCGCACCACCGTGTCGTTCACCGAATCCTGCGCGCCCCGCAGCGCGGCCCTGGCCACGGCGAGCTGGCGCTGGGAGGCCTCCAGATTGTAGCGGGCGGTGTCGTAGGCGGCCTTGGCGTTGTCCGCGCCCTGGGCGCTGAGGTAGCCGGTCTCGAACATCCTTTGGCTGCGCTGGAAGGTCGGGCCGGCCTGGGTCAGGGCGACCTGGGCGATCTTCAGATTGGTCTCGGCGGCCCTCACCTGGGCGGCGACCTGGTCGCGCGTGGCGCGGACGTTGGAGTCGTCCAGCCGCGCCAGCACCTGGCCGGCCTCCACGTGCTGGCCCTCCTCCACCAGGGCCTCGATCACCTTGCCGGTGATCTTGCTGGAGACCGTGGCTTGGCGGCGCGCCACCACATAGCCGGAGGCATCCAGGAGCGACGCCGCCTGGCTGGCCGAGCCGGACGGGGCCGCCTGCGCCGTGGCCGTGCGGACCTCCGTGAGGTCGGGCCGGGCGACGGCGAACCAGCCGATCGCCGCGACCACCGCCAGCACGACGATGGAGCCTAGGATCCACCCGAGCCACGGGGCGCCGCCACCACCGCCGCTGCTGTGGCGCACCGGCCGCTCCTCTTCGCGGTCGATGCGCAGCTGGTTGACCAGCGAGGCCTTGTTCATGACGCGCGCCGCCGGAACCGAGGCCGCGAAGCGGGCTCGTCCGTTCGGGAATTACGCCCCGGGAACTCTGGACACGCCCCCATGGGCCCAGCTCCAGCGCGGCATGCGCGCTGGATACCTAGGAGGCCGTCTTGCGGGCGTCCAGCCGGCTTAGCATTAATCTTTGTTGAGGTTTCCGGCGGTTCGCGGCGTCCGCGCGCGAGGCATGAGGTTGGTGGAGCCGAGGGGAGTCGAACCCCTGACCTCTACATTGCGAACGTAGCGCTCTACCAACTGAGCTACGGCCCCACGATCCCCGGCTTCGGGGAGGCGGCAGATAAGGACCCGCCCCCCAGGGTGTCAAGCGAGGGTGTCAAGCGGGTCTCGGGCCGCCGCCGAAAGCGCCTCGGGCGGTCAGGTTGCGGCGGGCGGCGGCGGCGGGCTACAACCGGCATGCTGACGCAAGGAACCCAGATGGGCCTGTTCCTCTACCAGATCATCCACGGCCTGCTCGGCCTCTTGTCGATCGCCATCATCGCCCAGGCGGTGATGAGCTGGCTCGTGGCCTTCAACGTCATCAACCACCGTCACCCCTTCGTGGGCCAGGTGGAGAAGTTCCTGTGGGCGGTGACGCGCCCGGTGCTGTGGCCGCTGCAGCGGGTGATCCCGCCGCTGGGGACCGTGGACATCACGCCGATCGTCGCGCTTCTGATCATCCAGGCGGCGGACAGCTACCTGCTCCCCTGGCTGTTCCGGCCGGTGATCGCCGCGCTGGGGGGATGAGCCCACCGCTGCGGCTGGTGGTGCGGCTGACGCCCCGCGCGGGCGCCGACCGCATCGAGGGCTGGAGCGAGGACGCGGCCGGCCGGCCCGTGCTGAAGGTCCGCACCGCGGCCCCGCCCACCGACGGGCGGGCCAACGCGGCGCTGGAGAGGCTGATCGCCAAGGCGCTGGGCCTGGCGCCCTCCAAGGTGCGGCTGACCTCCGGCGCGTCCTCGCGCACCAAGACCCTGTCGATCGACGGCGCCGATCAAGCCCTGCTGCGCGCCCGGCTGGGCGGGCCTGTCTCTAGAGCATTCGTCACTTAAGTTGACGCATATCCGTCGTGACGGAAGTAGTTGGCGCATTCCTGTGGAGTGAAGGCTTCGAGGACCTGTCCGATGCGATCCCAGAGGGCGCCCATGGTTCGCTCGG
>Ga0299912_10005365_pt1 | contig 10537 bp, 5 predicted proteins | sample RVTome_2_FD_207667 | JGI IMG/M metagenome (GOLD analysis project Ga0299912, IMG submission 207667) | Soil microbial communities from uranium-contaminated site in the Upper Colorado River Basin, Wyoming, United States - RVT95D214 (version 2) ... | reverse complement strand
AGTGATCGGCGCGGGAGAATATCCACGGGTTGCCCAAACATCCTCTTCCTATCATCACCGCGTCACAGCCCGTGCGGTCCAGCATGTCCTTGGCATCCTGGGGAGAGAAAACGTCACCCGACCCTATGACCGGGATTCTGACCGCCTGCTTGATCTGGGCTATTATCTCCCAGTCTGCTCGGTTTCGGAAGCCGTCCTTTTGGGTGCGGGGATGGATCGTGATGGCGGCGGCCCCACACTCCTGGGCCATCCTGGCCACTTCGACCGCCACCAGGCTCTCTTTGTCCCAGCCACTCCGTGTTTTCACCGTCACCGGTGACTCCGCCGCAGCGACCATGGCCGACACCATCTTACCGAGCAGTCCAACATCCTTCAGCAAAGCGGCCCCTCCGTTCTTCACGACAACTTTCCTCACCGGACAGCCGCAGTTCAAGTCGATCAGATCGGGTTCAATCCGATTGATCTTCTTACAGGCTGAGGCCATACTCTGTGGATTGGCGCCGAAGAGCTGGACGCCTATGGGTCGCTCCTCCCGGGCGAAATCCAGCAACCTGCGAGTGCCGGGGTTGTCCCGCAGGATTCCCTCGGCCGACACCATCTCGGTATAAACCAAAGCCGCACCGAAACGCTTGGCCATGATGCGGAAAGGGGCGTCGGCGACTCCCGCCAGGGGAGCCAAGATCACCTTTCCCTGCAAAATCAAGTTTCCGATATTCATGTCGACAATATAAGAAGAGTCGAAACCGGATGCAAACGGTTCCCGGAGAACCCGCTGGAACCTTTGCCATTGGGAAACCGACCGTCCCGACAAAAAAGTTGACAAACCAATTGGCAGACCTTATCGTTCTACCCCAGGAGGGTAAGAAAGGGGGCGCAGCATGCCTGAGATTGTTGTGAAATTCGAGGACAAGGTGATCGAGAGGGTGGTTACCGAAAAGAAGAGAATAAGCATCGGGAGAACTCCGGATAACGACATCGTTCTGGACAACAAGGGGGTTTCCAGAAAACATGCCCTGATGGAGTTCGACGGGGATTCCGCGCTGATCATGGATAACGAAAGCCTGAACGGAACCTTCGTCAACAGCCGCAAGGTCACCGAAGAGATCCTGAAGGATAACGACCGGATCACCATCGGCAAATTCGACTTGGTCTACCACCGGGATGCGCCCAAGGAGGCTCAGCTGGTGGACATGGACGGAACCATGGTACTCAAGACCCGCCGGCAGAAAGAGCTCCTGCAAAAGGACAAAATGGCCAGAGAGATAGTTCGAATGGCCGGTGGCCCCGTGTTGCTGGGGGAGGACAACACCGAGGAAAAGCAGTACGCTTTGGAGGGTCCGGTGACCACGTTCGGCAAGGCCAAGTTCGTGAATGTGCCGGTGAAGGGCTTCTTGGTCTCCAAGATGCAGGCCAAGATCGTCAAGGAAAAGGATGCCTTTCTGCTGGTGAATCTGGGGCGCAAAAGCAGGGTGCGGGTCAATGGGGAAGGTGTCCAGAGACAGCGGCTGAGAAACGATGACTTGATCGAAGTGGGCAAGTCGGTGTTCCGTTTTGTCCAGGGACAGACATAATGAGATATGGATTCTTCTCAGACGTTCACTCCAATCTGGAAGCTCTGGAGGCGGTGGCCCAGGACTTCCGGAGGGAGAAGCTGGACCGGGTGTTCTTCTTGGGTGACGCCGTGGGCTACGGACCTGATCCCAATGAGTGCGTCTCGGTGATCGACGGTTTGACCGAGGTCAAGCTGATGGGCAACCATGATTACGCGGCCTTGGGACTCATCGAGGCCACCCTTTTCAACGAGTACGCCCAGCAGGCCATGGAGTGGACCAGAGGGGTCCTGACCGAGCAAAGCCTCAAAATCCTCTCCGGCTTCGTCATGGAGCACCGGTTCGACCAGTCGCATCTGGTTCATTCGACTCCCAAGGAACCGCAGGAGTGGAACTACATCTTCGATCTGGATGATGCTGAGGAGAATTTCGGCTTCTTCCGCAGCCAGATTTGCATCATAGGTCACTCGCACTTTCCGGCCATCATAAAGAAGTTCGACGGCAGGCACTGCTTTCTGCAGGAGGAGAACCAGACCGACATCGCCAAGGATTTCCGGTACATAATAAACATAGGATCGGTGGGACAACCCCGGGACGGGTCCAGCAAGGCCGGCTATATGATCTACGATGCTGAAAAGAGAGTAATTACGCTGAGAAGGCTGGACTACGATTTCAAGAAAACTCAAGAAAAGATGAAAGAACAGGGGCTGCCGCAGTTCCTCATCGACAGGCTGGCAGTAGGGCGATAGCCGGCCAGGGGGGTGAGTTCCCGTGATTTTTCTTTTGGGGGCGGCAAATCAACTCATCCATTCCGTGCAACCGATAATGGATGAATCGACAGCCCGGACCGTCTCTGAGCGGTCCGCACCCGACCAGAACAACGAGACAACTTATCATGTTTGGATTGCGATCACAGATGCCAAGTCAGCCCGGGAGGCCAGCCACCGACCAGCGGATGGGTGATCTGAAGCCGATCTTTGGTCACCTGCTGACCAGATTCTCAGGGCTGATTCTGTACGCTCTGATAACCATCCTGGTGCTCTCTCTGTATGCCGGCAAATACGGGTTTCTGGAGAAGGCGGCCAGGGGCATGCAGGACGGGATGTTCAAATTCCGGGGAAAGCTGGAAGCTGCGCCTGCGGAAATCGTGGTGGTGGGCATAGACGACCAGTCGGTGGACAACGTAGCGCGGTGGCCGTGGAACCGGGACCTTCTGGCTCAATTGATCTACCTGATATCAAAGGGATCACCCAAAGCCATCGGCCTGGACGTTTTTCTCCCGGAACAGGTGGATGAGGACACGTCCGGCCGCACCGGCATCCTGGCGGATGAAATTTACGCATCCGGCAACGTCATCCTTCCCATCTATTTCAGCCTCTCCGACGTGGGGATCGCATCTGAACCGGCTTCCTCCCGGATCGCCAGGTCGGCCGTCGCCGGCGGCAAGAATTCGAGAAAAAGCAGATACTCGTCGGTTCTTGCCCGGCAGGTATATTATCCCAGTCCGACCCTGGCCGAAGCATCGCATGGTTTCGGGCACATCAACATCCAGTATGACGACGACGAGTTGGTGAGAAAAGAGCGGCTTCTGATCGACTACGACGGCCGGCTGTACCCTTCGTTGGGACTGCAGATGGCGGGTGCCTACCTGGGCGCAAAACCTGATCAGATCCGCCTGCCGGATGATGAAGGTCTGGTGGTGGGGAAGACTTTGATCCCCACGGACAAAGGCGGGCAGATGCTGGTGGACTATCGCGGCCCCAACATGAGCTTCGAGAGAGTTTCGGCTCTGAGGCTGTTCAACGGCGAGGTCAATCCGCGGACGTTCAAGGACAAGGTCGTGCTGGTGGGCTTGACGTCCACCGAATCCAAAACCTGGGTCCGGATACCGGCTTTCGGAGAGATCAATGAGGTGGAACGGATCGCCACCGTCGCGGAAAATATCATCCAGCGCGATTTTCTGAAGCACCTCCCGGCGATATGGGGCGTCCTGATCCTGATATCTATCGGCGTATTCTGTGCGCTGGTCCTTCCCAACGTCTCACTGACCTATCGAATCGTGATCCTGTTGGTTTTCCTCTTTGTGGTTTTCAACTTCAGCTACATCCTTTTCTCCTCCTTCGGAATACTGACCAAGCCCATATATCCCATAATAGAGTTGGTCTTCTTCCTCTTGGCTTCGCCCGCCATCAAACCCAAGCGACTGCGAGCGGAGACCTCTCACATGGCCCACTCCGAGGTCGGCGGTGAGGGATCAGGCCGCGAACCGGCAGCCCGTTCGGAAGGCTCGAGCGTGAAGCAGGTGGAGTTGAAGGCGGATGAGCCGACTCTGGGTGTCATTAGGGAGCAGTCAATCGAGGTGCGTTCGGAACGCGACTCAGACCTCCGGGAGTCTGGTCTTCGGCAGAGCGATCGCCGAGAGCAAACTCCGTCGCCATCAAGTGCGTCGGAGTCGTCAGCCGAGCAGACTATGAGGCTGTCGAGGACCCCGCTGCCCGAGCCTTCCTCTCACATGAGCGCCACTCCTTTGCCCCTGGAAGAAGGTTCTTCCGTCTCACAATTCGGCCGGTACAAGATAATCGAGGTTCTGGGCAAGGGTGGAATGGGTACGGTCTACAAAGGACTGGATCCGGTACTGGACAGGCCGGTGGCTCTCAAAACCCTCAGGCTGGATTTTGCCTTCTCCCCGTCGGAGATGTCGGAACTCAAACAGAGATTGATGCAGGAGGCCAAGGCCGCCGGAAGGCTGTCACATCCCAACATCGTTACCGTCTACGACGTGGGAGAGGAGGCCGGACTGCACTACATCGCCATGGAATACCTCTCCGGTTACACCCTGGAGGATTTCATCCAAAAGAAGGGAGTGCTGAACTACCGGATAGTGGCCAAGATCATCATGCAAACCTGCGAGGCCCTGAGTTACGCCCACCAACACGGCATCGTGCATCGAGACATCAAGCCGGCCAACATCATGCTGCTGGACGACTTTCACGTGAAGGTCATGGACTTCGGGATCGCCAGGCTGGAGTCCACTTCGCTGACCAAGAGCAACGTGGCCATGGGCACTCCCCACTACATCTCACCAGAGCAGCTGGAGGGGAAGTCGGCGGACAAGAGATCGGACATCTTCTCTCTGGGAGTGGTGATCTACGAGCTTCTCACCGGACAGAAACCCTTTCAGGGCGAGAACATAAGCTCTCTCATGTACCGCATCCTGAACCACGAACCCACTCCTCCTTCCAGCGTGGACGACAAGAGTCCGGTGATCTTCGACCGGGTGGTTTCCAAGGCCATGGCCAAGAACCCCAAGGAGCGATACCAGGACGCGGAAGAGATCATCAAGGTGATGCAGGAGTTCGTATCCAGCTTCGTGGTCACCCGCAGCATCCGCATCTGATTCTCATAGCTGATTACCCTTCCCGCCATAGTCTGTCCTTACCAGAAGGTTGGCTCGGTCTGTTTCAAACAGTCGTAAGGCTTTTCCCGACCGCTGGTTGCAGACGGCGGTTTTTGCTTGACTTTGACTTCCACGAGGCGTATAATCTCACCCAGAGCCGGAGTGGTGAAACTGGTAGACGCGCCGGACTCAAAATCCGGTGAGGCTCAAACCTCGTGTCGGTTCGATTCCGACCTCCGGCATTCATTATCCGGCAAAACCCGAGGGCTCTAAGCGAGCTCTCTTCCATGTCCGCCTTAAAGCTATCCGAGCCAAGGGAGCACTGCACTAGGGCTCGGCAAGTTCGATTTCAGTCCCGAATTAGATGTGAGAGGCTCGGCGGGGATGTGCTTCAGATTTCGAGGATTTCTGTACGTAGCGCGAAACGCTTTGAGCGGCCGCGCATCGGGCCTCAAGACAGAGTTCGGGGGATTCAAAAAACCAATCACCCCAAGGTCACACAGCCAACGCCTTCCTTATTAATGGCCCGGGGAACAATCCGACTGCGTCTGTCGTTAGGGAGCGTCCTTAGAAGCTGACGGGCTAAAGGCAATATTAGCTCCCGACAATTACCAGCCATACCTGTTGTTCGAGGCTGACTCCGTACTAAAGGCGACCACTACTTGGCCGAATAAACATATATAAGCGTAATAAGATTATGCCATCATTCTGATCCCTCAAGAGGATTGGTGGGATATGGAATGTCCTAGATGCCACTCCCAGAACCCAGATGACACCCGCTTCTGCGGCATGTGCGCCACGCAGATGCAGGAATCAGGCAAGACCGTCGTTTCCCCAATCGGTAGTCATGTTTCGACCGGAGCCGAGTTGGCCAGCGGCAGTACCTTCGCCGGCAGGTACCAGATCATCGAGGAGTTGGGTAAAGGGGGAATGGGGAAAGTCTATAAAGTTTGGGACACAGACGTTGAGGAAAAGGTGGCCCTCAAGCTGTTGAACCCACAGACTGCAGGTGACGAGAAAACCATCGAGCGGTTCCGCAACGAACTGAAGCTGGCCCGTCAGATCTCGCACAGGAACGTCTGCCGCATGCATGACCTGGGCAGGGAAGAGGGAACCTACTACATAACCATGGAGTACGTCCCTGGCGAAGATCTGAAGAGCTCCATCAGGAGGATGGGGCCGCTGAGCATAGGAAAAGCGTTATCCGTAGCCAAGCAGGTGTGTCGGGGTCTGGCCGAGGCGCACAGACTGGGAGTAGTGCATAGGGATTTAAAACCCCACAACATCATGGTGGACCGGGAAGGCAACGCCCGGATCATGGATTTCGGCATCGCCCGTTCCTTGAGGGCGAAAGGCATAACCGACACGGGCGTAATCATCGGAACTCCCGAATACATGTCGGTGGAACAAGTGGAGGGTGGGGAGGTGGATGAGCGATCCGACATCTATTCACTGGGGGTGATCCTGTACGAGATGGTGACCGGCAGGGTACCCTTCGACGGGGATACGCCCCTGAGCATAGCGGTGAAGCACACAAATACCCCGGCGCCGGACCCCAGGGAACTCAACGATCAGATACCTGATGACCTCAGCCGGGTGATTCTCCGATGCATGGAGAAGGACAAGGAGAGCAGGTACCAGTCGGCCGAGGAGCTTCTCACCGAAATGAGTAAGGTGGAGAAGGGCATCTCTTCCACAACCATGAAGGGGCCTCAAAGAGAGCCCACCACCTCGAGGGAGATAACCGTATCCTTCAGCCCAAGGAGAGTCCTGATCCCCTGTCTGATTCTCAGCCTGATGTTAGTTGCCAGCTTGATTGCCTGGCGGGTCATCTCTCATGAGCCAGCGGTAAACGCATCGCCAGCCAAACCCTCTCTGGCCGTATTGCACTTCAAGAACAACTCGGGGGATCCGTCTCTGGATTACTGGCGAATCGGGCTTCCGGAGTTGATCACGGCAGACTTGAGGCAATCGCGATATCTTCGCGTGCTGAGCGGGGACAGGCTGTCAGGCTCAGTCACAAAGCTGAGCCTTGCCGAAAAGGGAGAGTATTCCTCGGCAGATCTCAGAGAGATTGCCACCAGAGGGAGAGTAGAGCATGTTCTCACGGGCGGCATATTCTCGTCAGGACCGAATTTGGTGATCACTGCGGTGCTTCAGAATCCCCACACCGGATTGGTGATAAGTTCCCGGAGAATGGAGTGCAGGCACCCGAAAGACGTTCCGGTGAAGATAGATGAACTGACAAGGAGAATGAAATCGGACCTAAATCTCTCCCCCGACCAGGTATCCAAGGATATCGACCAGAACTTGGCAGAGATCATCACCGGTTCGGACGAAGCTTACCGGTTCTATATTCAGGGACGAATGAACTACTTTGACGGTGGTCCCCCGGATCAGACTATCCAACTCATGCAGAACGCGCTGGCGTTGGATCCGCACTTCGCCATGGCTTACAGGACCCTGGCTGGGGCATATAATGAACTGGGTTCGATATCCGAGGCCTGGCGTTGCTTGAGCAAGGCTGTCGAACAGAAAGACCGGCTGAGCGTCAGGGAGTACTACCTGGCCCAGGGAGAGCTCTACAGCATGTCGGAGCAAACAGAACAGAAGGCGATGGAAGCGTACAATCATCTCTTGAAGATATACCCGGAAGACGCGGAGGCGAACTTCAATCTGGGATTCTTGTTGTCCTCCGATTTGGAGCGATGGAATGAGGCCGCCGAGCGATTCGAGGTACTCATCCAGAACCAAGCAGCAAGCGTGGATCCTTATGTGTACCAGGCGGAAGCTTACATGGCTATGGGCAAGTATGATCTGGCCAGGGACGTTCTGAGAAGATGTTTGACCAGTTTTCCGGATGAGGTTTGGCTTAAAGAGCGGATTTGCTTCGTTGACCTATGTCAGAACAGATTGAATTCGGCCCTGCGGGAAACGCAGAAAGCCCTTTCCTCTGATCCATTCTGTGTCCGCCCTTCATTCGTGGGCGACCTCCATTACTGCGGAGGCGACTGGGCCGGAGCGGAGACGGAATATCGGAAGAATCTCGATGCGGGAAAATTGGACAGCCGGTGTGATGCACGATTGAAAATGGGTGCGCTTTGCCTGTCGCAGGCGAAATTCGATGAGGCAGCGGCTCAGTTCCGGCAGGCCACCGTCTCAGCGGAAGAGGCGGAAGACCCAGGACGGGAGATGCAGTCACATCTCTGGCTGGCGCGACTGTATTTGGCGGGCGCCAGACCAAACGAAGCCATGGAAGAGTGGAAGCCGGCTTGGAACGCAGCCCCGGAAGCAGGCTCGCATCTGGCTGTACTATTGCATCTAAAGGGATTGGTCCTCCTCCAGATGAAGTCCACGGAGAAAGCAGAAGGGGTGGCTGACCAACTCAAAAAGACGATTCAGACAGGGAATAACAAAAGACTCATGCGGTACCATCACCATCTCACAGGGATGATCGAACTGGAAAAAGGCAACACCTCCGAAGCCATCTCGCATTTTCAGGCGGCGCTCTCTTTGCTGCCTTTTCAGCATTCCGAATCCGAGGATCAGGCCCAATTTATCTACCCCCTGGCAGTAGCCTTCTATCAGATGGGCGACCTGGAAAAGGCAAAGGAGCAATTCAAAAAGGTCACTTGTCTGACAACAGGGCGACTCTTCTTTGGCGACTTGTATGCCAGAAGTTTCTACTGGTTGGGCAGGATTTACCAGGAAAAGGGCTGGAACCAGGAGGCTGAAAGGCACTATGCCCGATTCCTTCAGCTCTGGGCGGAGCACGACCTAGGAATACCCGAACCGGAAGATGCTCAGAGTAGACTGGCGGAACTGAAGGGCGGTACATAGATGCGATACCAGGGTTCGCTCTTTGGTGCTCTGAATGTAGTCGAAGCAGCGAACCAGGCCAGGACAATGGAGGGGTCGTCAGGAGCGAGATAACCGGCACTTGAATGTCCTGCATCAGACTAGTTTCGGGTGTCGTTCAGCGTTGCTCCCCGGTACGGCAGGCTGGGCAAGGTAGCGGAACAAGCGAAGGGCTCCCTATGAGCCCTTTTATTTGTTGGCGGCTTAATGGCGCGTGCGCCATGGATAGGTTGCTCTCAGGAAGAACCATGCGGCGGGTTTTCCCGGCGAGCAGCCTCTCAAGAAATTCATTGATTTTCGAGCGGCAGGTGTTACTATGAAGCGTAACCAAAGTGAGGACCATGCTCGAACTGTTGAAGTTGCTGTTGGTCTTTCTTCTGATACTCCTGCTGGTGAGGAAGCATCTGCCTCTGGGCTTCAGCATCCTCGCGGGCGGCTTTTTCCTGGGACTGCTCTTCCGACTTTCGCCTATTCAGATCCTGAAGAACTCCGGAATGGCCGCGGTCGAGTGGCCCACCATTCATCTTCTGGTGACCGTGCTTCTGATTCTGATCTTCGGGGAATTGCTCAAGGCAGCCAAGAGCCTGGAGAGTTTAAGCTGCGGTCTGGAGGGGCTGTTCAGGAGCACGAAACTGCTGCTTGTATTTCTGCCTGCGCTGGTGGGACTTCTTCCCATGCCGGCCGGCGCCATGATGTCCGCTCCCATGGTCGAGCAGATTGGAAAGAAGAGAAACATTCCCGCCGAGGTAATGATGGTGGTCAATTACTGGTTCAGGCACGTGCTGGAGTTTACCTGGCCTCTGTACCTGGGAGTCATTTTGTCCGCCTCTCTGTTGCATATAAGCCTACGGGAGGTGATTCTGGCCCAGCTTCCGCTGAGTTTAGCCATGATTCTGGGAGGAGTCATCTTCTGCATCCCCAAGGTGAAGGTTGACGGGGACCAGAACCAAAGCAGGGGCGGATCGACGGAAAGCTTGAGACTGGCTTTCACCGGAATCCTGCCGGTTCTGGTAGTCGTGGCATTGAATCTGATTCTGGGAGTGGACATCGCCCTGGCTTTGGCCTTGGCACTTGTCATCTTCGGTCTCATCCGGAAAGTGAGGGTCAGGAAGTGGCTGGAAATGATGAAATGCGCCATGAGCTTGGAAATAGTGATGCTGATTTTTGCCGTCATGATCTTCAAGAAACTTATTACGGTCTCAGGAGCGGTCGAAACCATTCCCGACTCGCTTGCCGGAATTGGAGTTTCCCCCATTTTCGCAGTATTGGTGGTCCCCTTCGCCGTGGGAATCCTGACCGGCATGACCTCGGCCTTCATCGCCATTTCCTATCCGGTCCTTCTTTCCTTTCTCGCCCCCGACGGTGTGAACTATGGATACATGATGCTGGCGTATGGCGCGGGATTCGCCGGCGTCATGCTCTCACCCGTGCATCTCTGTTTGGTGGTGACCAAGAGCTACTTCAAGGTTAGTTTCTCCGAAATCTACAAGGCGCTTCTGCCGGCTTCTCTCTTTCTCATCTTGTGCGCAGTGCTTCTGGTTCTCTTGGGTTTCCCCTGGGGGCGGATCGGTTGAGCCTTTCTTTTTCCCTCATGCTGAGAGGGAAGCAAAACAGGAAAGGAAATATGAACCGAGGGCGAATCCGGGCTTGACTCCGGACCGGGAAGACGATAGATTAAAGGCGCTATTTCGCGGCGGAGGAAAGAATGCACACCCGCTCGGGGAATAAGTGT
>Ga0299912_10005363_pt1 | contig 10539 bp, 6 predicted proteins | sample RVTome_2_FD_207667 | JGI IMG/M metagenome (GOLD analysis project Ga0299912, IMG submission 207667) | Soil microbial communities from uranium-contaminated site in the Upper Colorado River Basin, Wyoming, United States - RVT95D214 (version 2) ... | reverse complement strand
TAATAGGCTCCATAGTGATCGCGACCGACATAGCGCCGACTCTTGTTCAATACCAACCCTATGGTTTTGGTCTGGTCAAGCAATTCGACCGCTTCCCGCAACATCGACTCTGGGGTTTTTCCGGCTTCAACCACCACGATAATCTGCCCCACGTGATGGCTGAGCACACTGGCTTGAGTCGCTGCCAGGAGTGGAGGGCTGTCGAACATAACGATGCGATCGGGGTACCGTTTCGATAATTCGCGCGCCAACTCATGCATGCGTTCGCTGGCAACAAGCTCGGTGGAATAAGCGTGCGGCTTACCGGCGGGCAAAAAACGCAGATGGGGTATATCGCTATCCAAGATCACATCCGCAACATTCATATCCGGGTTTGTCAACAAATCCGTCAAGCCCGGCTCCCTTTGCAAGCCAAACAATCGGCTGAGGGAAGGATTGACGACATCACCATCAACAAGAAGCACCGTGGTATCCCGCTCCATCACGATGCTCATTGCCAAATTGAGCGCAGTGAAGGTCTTTCCCTCCGCGGGAACACTACTGGAAACCATCACCAGATTCGCTGACTCTGTGGCAACCATGTCCTTGCCGAAGGCGTTGCGTAATATCGGCCTCTTGATCAAGCGCAATTCTTCTGCGGTTTTAGACGCGGCATCGCCCGGCATGACATATCCCAACCTCGCCAGATCGTCGAAGTCGATGCGAAATTTCCGATTCTGCTGAATCGGCCGATGCCTATCCGTCCCGGCAACGGGCTGGGTGGGAGGAGAACTTTCAGGCACGACCTTTGTTTTGAACAGGCCCGCTACCGCTTTTTCGATACTGTTCATGGTTCCCCGCCGAGGTTGGTGGCCAAGTCGGTCATATGAATTCCCTTGATGTTCAGATACAGCACGCCGGCATAGACGATCAAAAGCAACCCCAGACTGCCTAACCATAATAGATAGGTCATGTAGCGCATGCGCTGGGTGCCGGGCAGACTCAACATGGAAATGTTGCCGAACAGGGGCAGTGCCATGGCCTGGGCCAAAGAGCGTCCGGAATAGAAGGCCGGACGGATCTGCGACAAGAAAAAGGCGAGAGCGATGCCGGCGCCCAACGCCGCGAGCAATACCGCGCTGCTAAACAACGGGCGATTGGGCGCCGATGGCGCGATCGGAACCCGAGGCGGATCAATAATCCGGAATTTTGCCTGTTCACCCGTCTTTTCAGCCTGGTCGGACATGCTGGCGGCCTCGCGGCGTGCGATCAACGCGTCATAGTTCTGCTTGTTGATGTCGTAGTCGCGATTCAATGCCACGAGTTCTGCTTCCACCTTAGGCAGAGTTTCGATCTGCTGCTGCAAGTCTTTCACTCGACGCTCATATTCCTGGCGCCTGACACGTATGGCCGCGAGGTTAGCCTCGGCCTCGCCGAGGGCCAGACGCAACTGCTGATACATCGGATTCTGAGTGGACAGGGCCGCGCCTCCCGTTGTGGGCTGTGAACGGCTTTCATCCAACTGACGCTTGAGCGCATCCACCATATCGCGCGCGGCGACGACCTCGGGATGGGAGTCAGTATATTTGAGCCGCAGGTCGTCGAGACGGCGCTCCATCTCCGTAATGCGCTCCTCCAGCGGCGAGAGAATGGGAGTGCCGGTGGGAGTGGTCGCTCTCTGTTCCGGGTTGACCCCTTCCAGCTGGCGCACCATTTCATCGCGCCGATATTGTTGCTCGCGTAGCTGCAACTCGATTTCATCGAGACTTGTCCGCGCCGTCTGCAAGCGCTGATAGTAGGTGGTCCCCTGTTCGGGAAGGAGGCCGACGTTCTGCCGTTTGAATTCCCTCAAGCGGTTCTCGGCCGCGACGAGACGGGCTTCATACTCAGTGATCTGTTGTTCGATGAAACGCTGTGCCACTCCTTTGTCTTGCCGAGATCCTCCCAGCGTATCTTCGACAAAAATAGTCAACAGTGCTTGAACGATTTGGTAAGCCAGTTCAGGGGTCTCCTCACGCGCGGTGATAATGTAAAGGTTGGGCGGCTCCGCGCGGTTGGTGCGATGCGTTCTCGTCGCCGATATCTCGATCGACTCCTGCAATTTGACCAGCATCTTTTCCCGTTCCACGTTGTTCCTCGCCTTCAAATCGAGATCGACCGAACGGAACACCTTTTCTAACACCGGTCTGCTCAGCAGCTCTTTCGACATCAATCCCAAGCGCTCTTCCAGCCCGATGGATTCGAGGGCAATGCCCTTGAGCACAGGTTTCAATACGCTTTCGGAATCGACATAAACATGCGCCGCCGACTCGTAGCGATCGGGAATCATAGCCACGGCGCCCCACCCCGCGAGTGCGGCGATCCACGCCGTCAATAATATGTACCAGCGATACCGCCAGACCCCGTGGACGTGGGTCAGCAATCTGTCGAGATTATCCTGCATGTGTTCTACCAAACCGCCTTCAACCTAAAACCACGCCTCGGGCACGAACACCACGTCGCCCGGACGCATCGGCACATTGGCGCTCAAGTCGCCGTACTTCAGCAAATCTTCGAGGCGCACACCGAATTGCTGATAACGGCCATCGACGATCCGTGCGATCGTTGCGCGACTGCCGGCCGAATACTCTGTCGTCCCACCAACGGCGATCAGGACATCCAGCAACGTCATCCGCTCCCTATAGGGCAGGGTCTGTGGCCTCGTCACTTCTCCGGCCACTCGTATCTGTTCGCTGAAACGGCCGACGAACTGCGTCACCACCACCGTGACCACGGGATTCTTGATGTAGTGTTTGAGCCGCTCTTCGATGTCCCTGGCCAATTGCGTCGGCGTCTTGCCGCTCGCCTCCACGTCTTCTACCAGTGGCGTCGTGATGCGCCCATCGGGCCTGACCGGGACGCTGGATGACAGATCCTGATTACCCCACACAAATATCTGCAACACATCACCGGCACCAATCAGATAGGACTGTCCCGCCTCATCGCCGGCCGGGTCGGTCATAAGTAGAGGTGGCGAAATTCCAGCGCATGCGCTCAGGGCCACAGCCATTAGCACCGACAACCACCTGGCACGATTTCCAAAACCTTTGGATTTCATTCAATTATTCCCTAAACCGAGTTTAAGTTTCCAAAAAACAGCCGACAGGATGCTTCCTATGTAGTCGACCAAACAACCCGTAAGTTGAATATTCCGAATCTGGTTAACTTAGGACTTCACGCTATCAGGTAACCTTTACAGCACGACACAAACTACTAGCCCCGGTTGGTTCAATGGGCTATACCCCAAAAGACACTAACCTCCCAGCTTAACGAGCAAGGCCTTCGCCTCGCCACGCTCATTGAACTCAGACTTCGACGCCGTGATTTTTTCGAGCACCTGACGCGCTTCCTTAGTAGCACCTTCTCGCGCCAACGCTACCGCATAATGGTAATGCACGGCCGGATTAGGAATCTGGTTAGCCGCCTTGGCAAGCAATGGACGGGCCTCGGCCACTTGTCCCGCCTCCAATAATATCCAACCCAACGTGTCCAAAATTGCTGGGCTTTGAGGTGCAATGGAATAGGCCTGTCGGGCCAGGGAGATGGCGCGATCTCGATCTCGCGGCAAATACAGTAGCGCCAGATTATTCAGCACCGGGGCATTATTAGAATTGAGGGCCAATATTTGCTGGTAATGTTTTTCGGCGGCCGCCATATCCCCCATCTCTTGATAAACCGAGGCCAGACTCATGCGCAAACCGATGTCATCGGGATGGCCTGCCACGCCGGTGGTCAGCACCTGAATAGCCTTGTCACGTTTGCCGCCCAGGCTATACGCGCGAGCCAGTCGCACCGCCGCCGCATTGCCGCCTCCTTTGGACAGCGCCTGTTCGTAAGCAGACTGGGCATCCTGATACTTGCGCCCGAGCATGTGAATATCACCCGCCAGACTGAATCCTACAGGACTGTTTGCATGTTCCCGCTGAATCGTGACCGTTTCCTTCAGGGCGGCATCCAACCGGCCTGCGCGTATATCAAGACCAACTAACGAAACCTGCGCATTCAGAAACCCGGGCGCGAGTGAAAGAGCCTTTTCCAGCGCGGCACGTGCCTTGGCGACCTCGCCTCCGGCGCCCAGCGCCGCCGCGAGTTCGACATAGCCCGCCGGGGCTTCAGGGTAGTGGTTAACGAGATACTGGAAAGTGGCTATGGCCTTCGCGTTATCGCCCGCCATTAGTTGCGCCTTGCCTAGAAGCACACGTGCCGAAGGATCCTGCGGATGAGTCGACACCGCCTCGTTCGCCACTTCCAGCGCGGCATCCTGGCGGCGCATGCCTAGATAATGGCGAGCCAACACCAGCCGCGGCACGATGGCCTTGGCGTCGGCCGATCGTGCACGTTCCAACCACTGCAAGGCCAGAGTCCGGTCGCCACGCAAATCCGCCACCTGGGCATGTCCCAGCATGGCGGGAACCGATGCCTGATCCGCGGCCAGCGCCAAATCAAACTGTTCTACCGCGCCCGCCGGGTTGCCGTCCTCGAGCTCCAGCCGCCCGAGTTGCAGATGGGCGGCGACGTGATCCGGTTGCGCACTGAGCACGCGGGTAAAATAACGGCGCGCAGCAGGCCGAGAACCCGCGTGGAGTTCGACTTCTCCCTGCACCATGAATACCGTCGGATCATCCGGTGTTTGGTCCGCCAGCGTTTGCGCAAGCTTGCGCGCACTGGCGACATCATTCTTGCGCAGATATGCGCCTATCAGGAGGAGTTGGGACTGCCGATCGCCGCTCTGTGCGTCGCTCGACTTCTGCAATTCGGAAATTGCCTCGTCGATGTTTCCCCGCACGAGGTAGGCGCGGGCCAGCTCGGCGCGAATGGACAGATCGTCCGGAGCGGCGGCAGCCGCACTCCGGAGATAGTTAACACTGGCCTCGTTCCTGCCGGACATGGCGGCCGCCCGGCCCGCCATCACCAGCAACTGCGCATCGGACGCGTCTGTTCCCTGAGCCTTTTGCAACGCTTCCAGCGCATCTTCCGGACGGTTCAAACGCAGCCGTGTCGCCGCCAACAGTTTGCGGCCCTGGAGATGAGTGGGGACCGCGTTGACGAACTGCGTCAGATGGCTATTTGCCTGCTCGTACTGCCCCGTTGCGTAATAAGCCGATCCCAACAACAACTGGCCGGGGAGGTGAACCCCGAACATCTTTTGCATATCCAGCAGTCTGGTGATGCTGTCGAGATATTCGCCTTTCTGGAACGCCATCCAGGCGCCGACATACCTGACCTCAGGATGCGAGGGAAGCGCGCGGGTCAACTTGGCGAGCGTACCATCCGCCTCATCCATCTTGTTTTGCAGAATCTGCGCGTTGACCAGTCCGAGATGCGCCCGGAATCCGCGTTCCGACAACAAAGGAGCTTTCAGACCATCGACGATTTTGCGATAGATCGTTTCCGCCGTCGCCAAATCGCCTTCCCGCTCCGCGCTTGCGGCCATCACGAGATGCAGCTCCACATCCTCCGGAGCGATGGACCGCGCCTGGGCGAGGATACGATTGGCCTCGTCGAGGTTGTTGCGCGCGAAGGCCACGCGCGCCAGCCCTATCCAGGGCCGAACGGAATCCGGCGCCTGAGTCCGTGCGGACTCGAACGCGCTCTGAGCATCTGCCAGCTCACCTTTTCCCAACAGTGCCTGGCCGCGCAGCACCAAAATATCCGCACCGGACACCCCATCAACCGCCAGCTCAGCCAAGGCCTTATCGAAGGCGCGCTGCATGATGTAGGCCGTCGCCAACAGGTCGGCCGTCCGCGCCGTGGGCATTCCCAGTTCACGCGCCCGCAGCAACTCCTTTTCGGCGCTCGCACCGTCACCCTGTTGAATGTGAACATATCCGAGCAGCCGTCGCGCTTCCTGATGATCGCTTTCCGACTGCAACAACTTCTTCAACTCGATGCTGGCTGCACCGAAGTCCCCCGCCGAGACCAGCTCGGTGGCACGGGCCATACGCTGTTCGCTGGTAGTGGTTTGAGAACAGCTCGCAAGGGTCAAGACGAGTCCGGCGGCAAGCACCAAACTGATTATCCGCGTCAACCGGATTCGCCATACCCCCGACTGTGCGCCGTCAACGGCTGTCACGATCCCCTCTCCTTGCTCATCCTTTCGATTCATTCACTTTCCAGGCTTTGTATCATGTCGACCAGTTGCGGCAATGCGGCCCCGGCAAAATCAGTCAGCCGGTCGCGACTCCGCTCAAGGCTCGCGCCCATGTCGGTCGACAACGCAATCACCGTGATATCGCGCTGGTGCAGCAGGTCTCCGACCGTACCCAGCACTTTTGCCCAACCGTTACTCGCGGTGTGCCGGCCCAGCGCATAGTACCACTGCCAGACCACCTTTTCCCGGCCATCGGAACCACGGACCACAGCCTCGCGGACCCGAAAGTCGACACCGTCTATCATCACGCCAAACTGTTGCGCCAGCCCGGTATGCCAGCGCACGCCATCCGCCAGTTTGTTCATACTGCTGACGGCCTCGCGGCCCTGGCGCTGACTGGCGAAATAGGAAACATAAGCGGCGACTACCTCTCCGGCAGGATTCGTATACGTCGCATGGCGCACCACATCGCCCTGCTGATAAGCCGGTACATAATCCGGCTCCGCTTGCACTTGCCCAAACCAGTCCCCTACGGACGCTGGGGGCGTTATGCTGGCCGCATCGACTACTGGCTCCGCACGCTGCGCATAGATCTGAACCAGCATCGGCGCAAGCAATAATCCGGCGATGCCGGCCACGGCCCCACGCCCGATAGTGAACGGCACAGTATTGTTGGCAATACTCTCCGTGTATTCCGCCGGTTCCTGAATTTGCTGCCGGTGGAATACACGGTTGGACAGCAACAGAAACAGCAGGATCGCCACACCGAAAAGCACCCAGCCGAGTGTTATGTGATCCTCGCGCACGAAGTAATGCTGCATGTCGGTCAGGTAGCCGGAAACCACGACAATATAAATGCGAACCACGTTCACCAGGACGGACAACAGCGCTGCTACCGCGGCGTACGCGGTCATAGTGGCCATCTTGAGCTGATTGAGGTGGGCATAGATCAGCGCGATGGGAATGGCAACCACCAGCTGGCGCATGCCCGAGCAATTTTCCGCCACCTTGAATGCGCCGTTAGGCAGATTCAAAGAAATGCCTTCCCGGTATACGGGTATTCCCGTCAACTCCAACAATCGCTCCACGAGCGCCGTGTTTAGCAATTGCAGGGCACCTTCGTTAATGACCTCCCATATCGGGATAGCACACAACAGCAACACAAACGGGAAGACCAAGCGTTGCATGGTCCTCCAGCCGAAGATTGCCCATATCAACGCAGGGAAAAGCCCGACAAAGAGGGCATACTGGACCGCTGCCACACCACCAAGCCCGGCCAAAAACCACAGAAAGGAAAGTGCGGCCACCGACAGCGCACCCGGTACGCTGGCATGACTACGGCCAAAATCCAGAGTCCGCCAGCGCAAATAAAATAGATAGGCAGCGACCGGCATTAGCAGCGCACCGTGGGAATAGATGGTGCTTCCGGAAGAAACCCAAAGGACATAGAGATCCGCCACAGTAGCGCTGTACAGAAACAGCACGGCAATAAAAGTGGCAAGCAGGATTGCAGGGGGACCGGGGCGCCGGATTCCGAACATTTACGTATTCCTTGACCAACTACAGCTAGGCGCAGAATCCTCCACGCCCAAAATCATCCGCCGGTTTTTCCAGGGCAGACAAACGACCACGGCGGGCACGTTACCATACCACAGGCATAGTATATCGACGATACCTCGGGGATTATCCGGGTTCTTAACCGGATTTTCCCCTTATCGTGAATCAAAAAAAACCCCGCTGGCGCGGGGTTTTAGTAAAAATCTGACGTCGTAATAAATAATCAGCAGCTTTACACCGCTTTTTTGTTACGGCGTGCGACAGCACCCAAACCAATCAATCCAGCACCCAGCAGGGCGATGGTGGTGGGCTCAGGGACGGACGCATGTATCGATGTAAATGGACTGCTCGTATCTGTCGATATGGCAAAACCGTAGCCATCCACATCCGCGCCACTGGAGAGATCAAACGTCAACTCAGCAGTTTGATTTACTCCGATAACCGTCCAGGGAGAACTACCATAAAAAATATCTCCGCCACGAACCACATACAGAGAGGCCCCGAGGTCTGCATAACTACTGTTATTCAGCTGAAGAACCAGGGAGTCGTATCCGGAGAAATCCGCAGCCCCGGCACCAACCCGAGCAGTTGCGGTGTTTCCCGTCGTTGTGGGGATAAAATGTACGGAAAATTCGCCGCTATCATTTATGCCAGTGTAGAAGGCACTCGCCGGGTCCGAGTATTGCAGCGAAAAACCCTGCAACTCTGCAAGACTAAAGGTGTAGGGCACCGCACCCACGACACCACTAAAGAACAATACACAACTGGCAACCAGTCCTCGAAAGTACATCTATTCATCCTCCAAAGTTAAAAGCCCCACACCACTTACTGTGCTGTCCACTTAAAAGCACGCATCATGCCATATCTAATAATAATATGATTTATATATAATTTATCAAAATCCATTGCCTGCACCATCGAGCAATTGTAAAAAATTCCGACGTTCCACTTGATCATTTGCACTGGCTCAAATATCCCCGCGTTAAAATTCTCGACACCCAACTAATTAGATTGTCTGCCGGTGCCCAAATGGCTTCCACGCCGGGGCGATGACATTGGGCATCGTAGAGCGGTTGAGCAGCCGCGCCGGGGCCAGAGCGAATTCGCCGTAGCGGCGGTTGACCGCGTCCTTGGCGGCATTGGCCGCATCGCATTGATGCAAGGCATCCTCTGCAAACAATTCCAGTTGGCCATTGGCCGACCGAGGGTCGAGGGCGGTGACTTGCACCTGATGCACGCCCTCGCCGCGCCAGCATGCCGCGACGACGTCCCGGCACAGGGCCATGATAGTACGACCGTCGTCGGTGGGCAGAACGCTCCTCGTCTTGCCGCCCAGCCAGCCGTCATGAGCGAGCAGGCCGATGGCGAAGACCTGCGCCGCCATGCTGTGCCGCCGCAACCGCGCGGCGACCTTTTCGCTCATGTGCAGCAGATAGGTGTGGACCACTTCAGGGCTCCGCGTGTTTGGCGGCATGACTTTGCCATGGCCGATGGACTTTGGCGGGGGCACATTCATGTGCAAAGGGTCGGGATCGGCGCCCTGGCACATGTACCAAATGCGCCGGCCGGGGTTGCCAAAGCGCTGAGCCAGCACGCCGATGGGCAACTGCGCCATGTCGCCGCAGGTGTGCACGCCGCGCGCCGCGAGAAACCCGCCGATACCGCGGTTGATGCCGCACAGTTCGGTGACCGCCACGGGGCGCAGCCGCTCTCGGGCCTCCCAGGGCGGGATCACCGTCAGACCATCGGGCTTGTGCAGCTTGGCAGCGTACTTGGCCGTGGTCTTGTCGCCGCTCACACCCACCGAGCAAAGCAGGCCGGAAACGTCGAACACCTTGCGCTTGGCCATTTGAGCAATGCGCTCCGGCGGGCCAAACAGGCGCTGGCAGCGGGTGACGTCGAGGAAGGCCTCGTCCACGGAAAAGACTTCCATATCCGGGCTGATATTCTCCTGCAAGGCGGTCATGATGCGCGTGGAGATTTCGGCGTAGCGTTGCGGCCGCGCCGGGCACTGGATCAACGCCGGGCACAGTTTCCTCCCCTCCTTCAAACGCATGCCGGTTTTGACGCCCCGGGCGCGGGCCTCGTAGGAACAGGTGATGATGCAAGTGCCGGTGACGCCGTTGGTGACGGCCACGGGACGGCCGCGCAACTCGGGCCGATCGAGTTGCTCCACCGAGGCGAAAAAGGCGTTCATGTCCACGAGGATGATGGCTCGTGGCCAAAGGGATTCGCTGGGCATGGGCAAACCTCAGTGCGTAGCGTGCGCCATGCGCACGAAAGGCCAATGACACACGTGCGCATGGCGCACGCCACGGCAGGATCAGGGATACGTGCGCAACTGCCCTACCAACACGCCCTGAATCTGTACCCGCGCGGCGGGATACAACAGGGGCACGAGGCGTGCGTTGGCGGGGGTCAATTCCACTAGGCCACCGGGGCGGTGACGCAGCCGTTTGAGGGTGGCCTCCTCGCCGTCGATGAGGGCCACCACGATGTCGCCGTTCTCGGCAGTGTCCCGGCGCCGGATGATGACGGTGTCGCCGTCCAGGATGCCGGCCTCGATCATGGAGTCGCCCTGCACGCGCAAGGCAAAACGGTCCGGCCCCATGAGAAATTCCGTGAGATTGAGGGTGTCCTCCCCCTGGATGGCCTCGATGGGCAGGCCCGCGGCGATGCGCCCCAACAAAGGCAGAGTAACTGCCGCCTCCTCCGCCTCAATCAACTCGATGCCGCGCTTGCGGCCGGGGACCAGCCGGATATACCCCGCCTCCGCCAGCGCCTGGACCTGCCGGTGGATGGAGCCCTTGGAACTGAGGCCGAGGCCCAGCGCAATCTCCGCCAGGCTGGGGGCGTAGCCGCGTTGGGCGTGA
>Ga0299912_10005362_pt1 | contig 10540 bp, 9 predicted proteins | sample RVTome_2_FD_207667 | JGI IMG/M metagenome (GOLD analysis project Ga0299912, IMG submission 207667) | Soil microbial communities from uranium-contaminated site in the Upper Colorado River Basin, Wyoming, United States - RVT95D214 (version 2) ... | reverse complement strand
TTTTTCATTTAGCCGCAAACCCTGACGCTCGTTTAGGAATTGATAATACCAGTCTGGATTTGAAACAGGAGACTTTAGCCACCTATCACGTTTTAGAAGCGATGAGAGAAGCTGGTATAAAAAAGATTGTCTTCTCCTCTTCAGGTACAATCTACGGAGAGACTCCAGTTATCCCCCTTACAGAAAACTATGGTCCGGTTCTTCCCATCTCCCTCTATGGTGCAGGAAAGGTAGCCAGTGAGGCTTTGCTCTCTGCATTCTGTCATACGTTTGATATGCAAAGCTGGATTTACAGATTTGCCAATATCGTTGGTCCGCGAGGGACCCATGGGGTAATTTTCGATTTCCTGCATAAACTGAAAAGAAACCCGAATGAATTAGAGATACTGGGAGATGGAAACCAGAAGAAACCCTACCTCTCAGTAGAAGATTGTGTGGAGGGGATACTATTTGGCTTTGAAAATTCAAACGACAGGGTGAATTTCTTCAATCTGGGCTGTGAATCTACGACGGATGTGAGGACAATTGCTAAGAATGTGGTAAAAGAGATGGGTTTGGAAAGTGTTAAATTCGAATACACCGGCGGCGATAGAGGCTGGCCCGGTGATGTCCCGCAGGTGAGGTTTAATACAGAAAAGATGGAAAAGTTAGGATGGAAACCCAGATACACATCCGACCAAGCAGTTGAAAGAGCTGTAAAATTCCTGGTTGAAGAGATCATAGGAGAGAAAGTATGCAGTTGGTAATCTTAGCTGGAGGTTTAGCCACAAGGCTTTTCCCTTTAACTTCAAAAGTGCCTAAATCTATGCTCGAGATAAATAAACGTCCTTTTCTGGAATATCAGTTAGAGCTTTTAAAAGAGTATGAGATAAAAGATGTTCTTCTCTGCCTGGGATATAAAGGTGAATTAATTAAAAACTATTTCGGAGATGGGAAAAAATTTGGAGTTAACCTCTCTTACAGCTTTGATGGGGAGAAACTTTTAGGCACTGCTGGTGCCCTTAAAAAGGCTTATAAGATTTTAAATGATAATTTCCTTCTGATGTATGGAGATTCCTATCTCCCTTATGACTATTGGAAAATAGAAGAAGCCTTTAAAAACTCTGAAAAGCTTTCTTTGATGGTGGTGTATAAAAATCAGAACCGGTTTGATAAAAGCAATATTCTGATCGCAGATGACCTGGTAAAAGTTTATGATAAAACTCTTAAAGGTGAGAATTTAGAATATATCGATGCCGGGCTTTCGATTCTCAAAAAAGAGGTCTTAAGCCTGGTGCCGGAGGATGAGCCTTTCGATTTACAGGAACTCTATAAAACCTTGATCTCTGAACAGGAGATGTCAGCCTACGAAGTTAGACAGAGATTCTACCAGATCGGTTCTCTTGAAGGATTAGAGGAATTTAAAAACTTAGTTGAAAAGGGGGCAAAAATTTATGATCGTTACTAGGACACCATTACGCATACCCTTGGGTGGAGGAGGAACAGACCTTCCTTCTTATTATACTCAATATGGCGGCTTTTTGATCAGCGCTGCTATTGATAAATATATCTATATCACTTTAAACAAAAGATTTGAGAAAACTATCCGGCTAAGTTATTCCTTGACCGAGATAGTAGATTCAGTAGAGGAGATCAAGCACCCAATTGTGAGAGAAGCACTAAAACTTTTGAAGATCGACTCCGGTATCGAGATCACCTCTATAGCAGATGTCCCATCTAATACCGGTCTGGGAACCTCATCCGCCTTTACCGTCGGGCTTTTAAACGCACTTCATACTTACAAAAACGAAAAGGTGAATGCCAAAGATCTGGCTGAGGAAGCCTGTTATATTGAGATAGAGCTTTTAAAAGAGCCCATCGGAAAACAGGACCAGTACCTGGCTGCATTCGGAGGGATAATCTGTCTGGATATTGATAGATTGGGCACTGTCAGAGTGCTTCCGCTGAAACTATCCGAGGACGCATTAGACCAATTAGAAAGCAATACTTTAATTTTCTATACTGGAATCAAGAGAGCAGCCTCGGAGGTCTTAGGTTCTCAGAGTAAAGATGCCAGCTTGAATCAGGATAAGGTTATTCAAGGGATGCACGAGATTAAAAAGATAGGCTTGGAGATAAAAGGATGTTTTGAAAATGAGGATTTAGAAAAGTTTGGAAACCTGTTAGACCTGCACTGGCAGACCAAGAAAACCCTTTCGGATAAGATGACCCAGGAAAGGATAGACCAGTGGTATGAAATTGCCAGGAAGAATGGGGCTTTGGGAGGAAAACTTATGGGTGCAGGGGGTGGAGGATTCTTTATGTTTTACTGCAATAATGGTAAAAACGGATTACGAAAGACAATGGAACAGGAGAATCTAAAGGAGATGAGGTTCAGGTTAGATTTTGAAGGTTCTAAAGTTTTAATCAATATTTAATAGGGGGATATCAATGCATAAAACTTTAACTCTTTCTACTACGTTTGAAAAAAAGTCCTCTAACCAGACCTTTATCGAATCCTATTTAGAGGATATGAAAGAGGTAGTTGATAAGCTCGCCGTGGATAAAATCGATAGGATAATCGAGCTTCTTTTTTCAGCCTGGGAAGAGGGGAGAACTATCTTCGTTATGGGCAACGGTGGCTCAGCTTCAACTGCCACTCATTTTGCCTGCGACTTATCAAAATGCACCATTGTAGATGGGAAGAAAAGGTTCAAAGTTATCTGTTTAAATGATAATATCCCTTTGATGAGCGCTCTAATAAATGATAACGGCTTTGACAATCTTTTCTCTGAACAGCTTAAAAATCTAATACAGGAAAAAGATTTTTTGGTAATGTTTTCAGTTCACGGAGGGTCTGGCAAAGACAAAGCCGGGTTATGGTCTCAGAATTTACTTAAAGCTATGCTCCTGGCTAAAGAGGAATATCAGGCTACTTTAATTGGATTCTCCGGGTTTAATGGAGGAGCAATGAAAGAGGTTGCAGATGAATGTCTGGTAATACCCGCTAATTCCACACCGCAGGTGGAATCGTTTCATTTGGCTATGGAGCATCTGATCTGTAATTGTTTAAGAAAAAAATTGGAGAAATATGAACAGGGCGGTCTTTTTAGATAGAGATGGAGTTATAAACCGGATAGTCTATCATTCGGATATTGGGATTTTAGACACCCCTTTTCATCCTTCTCAGTTTAAGCTTTTACCCGGAGTTGAAAAAGCTTTAAGGAAGATAAATAGACTCGGTTTCAAAACTATAATAGTATCCAACCAGCCTGGTGTTGCCAAAAAACATATGAGCTTGAAAAACTTCTATCAGATAGATTTAAAGATGAGAAAAGAGTTAGCTAAAAAGAAAGTTTTCTTTGATGCAGTCTATTATTGTTTGCATCATCCTCAGGGGGGTGATAAAAGGTTTAAAAAGATTTGTGCTTGTAGAAAGCCAAAACCTGGATTGATTCTCAAGGCTTCAAGAGAACAAAAAATAGATCCTGAACGCTCCTATATGATAGGTGATAGCCTTACTGATATCCAGGCCGGTGGAAAGGCAGGCTGTACAACTTTTCTATTAGGTAATCACAAATGTGACCTGTGTAAATTTATGGAAGAAAAAAATGCTAAGCCGGATTTCATCGTCAAAGACCTTTATCAGGCAGTTAAGTTTATAGAAAAAATGGTCCAAAATAATAACTCATAGGATAGGAAGGGGGAAAAATGGAACTTTACATCGACACTGCCAATATCCAGGAGATCAAAGAGGCGCTAAGCTGGGGTTGTATCTCCGGCGCAACCACCAATCCCAAGATTATGTCCAATGAGAAAGGTGGGTATAGCTTCAAACAGAAGATTCTGGAGATTGTGGAGTTAGTTAAAAACCCGGTAAGCGTGGAGGTAACCGAAGAAGATTGTCAAGGTATGGTAGATGAAGCAAAAATCTATGCCTCCTGGGATGAAAGAATCGTCATCAAAATACCAATGGGGATTGAAGGTTTAAAAGCAGTAACTCAATTGGAAAGATCTGAAGAAGTGAGGACGAATGTCACTGCGATTATGTCTACTAATCAGTCTATCTTAGCCGCTCTATCCGGAGCATCTTATGCCAGTATCTTCTATGGAAGGGTCTCGGATATGGGGTATGATCCAGAAGAGGTTATAAAGGACACTTCCAGACTCTTTAATGAGTTTAATATTAAAACCAAACTGATCGTGGGAAGTATCCGCTCCATGTTAGATGTTAACAAAGCCTTTTTTGCCGGAGCAGACATAGTAACAGTACCTTTCCCCATTTTGAAGAAGATGACGCAGAATCCAAAGACTGAGGAGACTGTAAAAGAGTTCAACTCAATTTGGAGAGAGATGAAAGAAAAGGGATTAATTAAATTAGATGAGGAGATCCCCTCCAGAACCTTAACCTTTACCCTGGCAAAAGAGGCATGAAAATAGCTTTTATCGGACAGAAGGGGATACCTGCTACTTATGGAGGAGTAGAAGATTTTACTGAAAAAGTAGCGCTCAGACTCTCAAAAAAAGGGCACCAGGTAACAGTCTATTGCCGACCCTATTACACTCAAATCGAAGGGGAGTATAAAGGGGTAGGTCTGAAGAAAATAAAAAGTATTAAAACCAAGCACTTGGATGCAATCTCTCATACTCTATTCTCAAGTCTGGATACGCTTTTTAAGGATTATGACCTGATAAATTATCAGGGGATAGGACCTTCTTCTTTATCTTTCCTTCCAAGATTAAATAGTAAAACTAAAGTAGTGGTGACGATCCATAGCTTAGACTGGAAAAGGAAAAAATGGGGTCCCTTGGCTAAAACCCTGTTGAGAGTAGCCGAGTATCCCTCTGTCTTTTTCCCGCACAAGGTTGCTACAGTCTCTCAGGAGTTGAAAAGTTACCTGGAGAAAAGATTCAAAAGGGAAATTTTTAAATTCACTCCCGGGATCGACCCTCCGAATTACAGAGAGCCGCAGAGGATTAAAAGGTTTGGTCTGGAAAAGGAGAAGTTCATTCTTTTTTTAGGAAGATTAGTACCGGAAAAAGGATGCCAGTATCTTTTAGAAGCTTTTAAGGATTTAGATACTGATTACAAGCTTTTCGTGGCTGGAAACGGATTTTTTTCAGAAGATTACCTGAAAAAACTTCACCTGTATAAAAGTGAGCGGATTATTTTCGGTGGTTTTGTAGAAAAAGAGGTTTTAGATGAGCTTTTTACCAATGCTTACCTTTATGTTCTTCCCTCAGAGGTCGAAGGGGTTCCCCAAACCCTGCTTCAAGCTTTAAGTTATGGCAGAGGCGTCTTAGCCAGCGATATACCTGAGAACAAGGAGGTTATGGATAAATGGGGTTTCTATTTCAGAAACAAAGATGTAAAAGATTTAAAAGAAAATTTAGCCTCTCTTTTAAACGATAAAGAACTGGTTCTCAATGGAGGAAATCAGAGGAGTAGTTACGTCAAATCAAAATTCTCCTGGGACAGAACTGCAGATGACTTAGAAAAACTTTTTATCCAGTGCGTGGGAAAAAAATGAGATGAGAAAAAGTTTAATTATTATATTCTTTATACTATCTACTATCTACCATATACCAGTCAGAGCCGGTCAGATGGAGACTGTGCCAGTTGGAGACAAAAGTTACAGCTGGATATACGATTTCATAGAAAAACTCTATCTCCGGGGTTATTTGAAAGAGATCCATATAGGGACCAAACCTTATTATCGGGGTGAGATTGCTTCTGCATTGCTTAATTTAAAAACAAAGATGGAAAAAGAAAGTCTTCAACTAAATCCTTTTGAAAAATATGTTTTTTCAGAGTTAGAAACAGAATTTGAGCCGGAGATGAGAACTCTGGGAGACCAAAAAAGGTTGAAATGGGGTATAGATTTTTTAGAGAACTCCTTCCTTAGCACTAACAGAAAATCTCTCTTCTATGAATCTTTTCTACCTTATCTTCAGGCAGATGTTGGGGATAAATTCTCCTTAATCTGTCGTTACAGCATTGATGAAAATTTAGCTAAAGATTCCACTTATACTGGAAAGGTCTGGAAAGGTTTTGCCGGGGATGCGGTTCAAGCTTATCTTTCCTTTAAGTTACCCTGGTTTAATTTATTTCTGGGCAGAGAAAATCTTTCCTGGGGACAAAACTTGATATTATCTCCTTCCTCACCACCTATGGATATGCTGAAGCTCGAAGGGAAATGGGGCTTTCTTAAAGCAACCTCCTTTTTTGCCCAGCTTGACCCTATGGTAATTACCGACAGCACTGGCACAAGTAAAGTTCGGAGATACCTCTCCGCTCATAGATTCAGTTTTAATGTAAAAGAACTTCTGCAAGTCGGTTTTTCTGAGACGGTTATCTACGGAGGGAAGAATAGATGGTTCGAGCTTTATTATCTCAGTCCCTTGTTATGGTTTCATGGGGCACAATTGAATGAAGGCGAAGATGACAATACCTTCATAGGATTTGATTTTAATTTCACTCCTTTAAAAAAATTTATCCTTTACGGTGAGCTTTTGATAGATGATTTTCAGATAGAGAAGAAAAGTGACTCAGACAAAGAGCCGAATGAACTGGGATATTCCATTGGCTTAAAAGCAGGCGACCTTTTAGGCTTGAACGGCTCTGAGTTCAACTTTGAATACTTGAGGGTAAACAACTGGACCTATAACCAGAAATATCCCTGGAATAGATACTTCTTCAAAAATAAGACGATTGGAAACCCCTTGGGTCCGGATGCAGACAATTTTTTCATCTCACTTGGAGGTTATCTCAGAAAAGGGTTGGAAGCCAGACTTTACTATGAGTTAACCCATAAAGGAGAAGGAAAAATTACCTCTGTATGGTACGAGCCCTGGCTTTATGAAGAAGATTACCGGGAAAAATTCCCCAGCGGGATTGTGGAGAGGACTGATGATTTCCAGCTTTCCCTTACTTATCATTACAGAAATTTGCTCAGGGCAACCCTTGCCGGTGAGTTTGTCAAAATTTCAAATAGTAATAATATTTCAGGATCAGACGATAAACAAACGGGACTTTCGCTTTTAATCCATTATCATTTCGTAAAAAGATAGGGGGCAATATGATAAGGGAAAACGAATCTTTTTATAAAAGACTGCATTTCTTGACAGACCTTTTTCTCACCATCCTGGCTTTATACCTATCCTTATATCTGGGCAGTCAAGACCAATATCTGGAAAATATCTTTATTCAGAAACTCTTGCTTTTTATCCTTCCGGTCTGGAGTTTCTTCTTCTTAACTGATAAAACCGCTTATAAATATCGTCAGACCAGTTTAATCCAGATATTTAAAAACCTTCTTTCTCCATATTTGAAAAGCTTTACCCTCTTTATCCTGCTTCTTTATATCTCAAATTCTCTAAACCAGAATTTTAAAATAGTAGCTTTATTCTTTGGGTTCAATCTATTATTCTTGTCCTCTATAAGAGGTGGAATCAAACTTTTCTTAAAAATAAGAAATTCCAATGGAAATCATTTAAAGTATATCTTGCTAATTGGAACCGGTAGCCTGGCCCAGGACTTTATTCGGAAAGTAAAAGAGAATAAGGACTGGAGAGTTAAAATCTCAGGTCTTTTAGACTGGGAGGAGTCTAAAAAAGGAAAGTTAATTTCCGGGATAAAGGTGATTGGTACTCTGGCAGATCTGCCTCAGATTATAAAAAACTCTCATTTAGATTATATAGTCTATGCAGTTCCCAAAAGGTTTCTGAATACAATCGAGGATAGTCTTTCCATCTGCGAGAAGATGGGTGTTTCAACCTGTGTCTCAGCAGATTATTTCCCTAAAAGTTCTGCTAACCAGAAACTCTTAACCCTTGAGGATAAACCATTTATTCTGAACAAGCCTACTCCAAGAAAAGATGAGATGATTTTAGCTAAGGAGCTTATAGACAAAGCCTTATCTTTCATCCTGATAATACTTCTCTCTTCTCTTTTCTTAATCACTGCTCTTTTGGTGAAGTTAAGCTCAAAAGGTCCTGTTCTCTTCAAGCAACTAAGAGTGGGATTAAACGGTAGAAAGTTCACTTTATATAAATTCAGAACTATGGTGGAGAATGCAGAACAGCTTCAGAAAACTCTTTTAGACAAAAATGAGATGGATGGTCCAGTTTTTAAGATAAAAGAAGACCCCAGGATCACCAGACTGGGCAAAATTTTAAGAAGAACCAGCCTGGATGAACTACCTCAGCTTTTTAATGTACTTTTAGGCGATATGTCTTTAGTTGGTCCCCGACCACCGCTGCCAGAGGAGGTAATCCAGTACGACCTGTATCATAGAAAAAGACTTTGTGTAAAGCCTGGTTTAACCTGTCTCTGGCAGGTAAATGGCAGAAACAAGCTAAACTTTGAGAAATGGATGAAGCTGGACTTAGAGTATATTGACAATTGGTCTTTGCTTTTAGATTTCAAGATTTTACTCAAGACCATCCCGGCAGTTCTTTCTGGAAGTGGAGTTTAAAATATAAAGAGACTTTCATGTGACCGTCGTCTGCCTCAGGTGGACTGACCCGACGAAAAAAGTAGGGAGTGTAAACCTTCAGGTTTACCAGTTTATTTCCGATATTAAAAAAGAAGTAGGTTTTATCGAAAAACATCTATTTAGAAGGAGTAATTAAAATGAAAAAGGGGAGAATAATACTTTGTTCTTTGTTGGTTCTTTCTGCAACCTGGTTAAGCTTATCATATGCATATGATAATTCAGGATATGGTGCCAGAGCTACAGGTTTAGGGGCTTTTGTAGGACTGGCAGATGACCCCAGTGCTATTTTCTATAACCCAGCAGGGATTTCCCAGATAGATAACCCCCAGATCTATTTTATGTATGACAGGAGGTCAAAATTTACTTTCGCAGAGAGTGAAAACCCATACCTTTTATCCGGAGTTGGGGTTTATCCTTTAAACCAGAAAATAAGAGTTTTTATGGGTGGAAGCCAGAAAGGTTCTTGGGCAGATCCTACTAACATTGTTACTAATAACCAGGGAATTATCGGAGTTTCCGGATGGGTTATTCCTGACCTCTCCCTGGGAATTAATGGAAAATTTCTCTACAATTCAAATTATGGCAAGAAAAAAGGGGCTGACTTCGATTTGGGTCTATTTTACAGAGTCTCCCCGAAGTTCTCTTTCGGAATTGCTTTAGAGAATGCATTAGCCACAGAGATGATACCGGAAAGCTCTGATACACTTGGCTATGCAGTCAGAGAAGGGAAATTAGGAATTGCCTATCACTTTGACCTGGAAAGATATTCAACCATCTTAGCTTGGGATTTAAAGGTAAAAAATTCAACTAAGCCGGAGAGCAAAACCTATACTTTGACCTCCCTTGGGATTGAAGAATGGATTTTGACTGGAAATGATTTGAGCTTTGGATTAAGGGGTGGGTATACCGTTGGAAAAGAGTATGAGCAGGACTTAAGCCAGCCCAGTGCTGGATTATCCATCAAATATAAAGGCGAAAGCCAGACCTTCCAGTTAGATTACAGCTTCCAGAAATATCCTTATAAAACTGATGAGGGGCTAACCGGGGATCACCGGGTCTCATTCTCCATACTATTCGGAGGGACAGGCGTGAGAAAACAAGAATATGATTTCAGCCAGAAAGAAATTTCCGAAAGAGTTCCTGAACAAATAATTTTCCCGGAGAAGAAAACAGAGGAGAAAAAACCTATCGCTGTTCCTACAGGCATTCAGACCTTTAATCTCACCTCTTCAGTTGAGGAGCTATCTTCTGGCAGGAATCGTACCCTGATGTTTATGCTAAAACCGGAGTTCGAAGAGCAGATAGATTCCTGGAAACTTTATGTCTGCCAGGATAAGCCCTCTGGATTTGAGACTGACCAATTAAAGCCAGTCCTGTTAAAAATTGTAGATGGAAAAGGCCTACCCTCTTCCGGCATCATCTGGGATTGCAGATATAACGGAAAAACACTCAAAAAAGGGACCTACTATTATGCTATGGAATTAGTTGATACCAACGGACAGAAATGGTATTCCCCGTGGAAAACCTTTAAGTTGAAATAAGATTAAATTTTTTACTGTAGGGGCAGGACATCGTCCTGCCCTTTTTATTTATCAGTATCAGATTATCGTAGGGGCACAATGCAATGTGCCCATACCCCAAAAAATGTAGGAGCAGAACATTGTTCTGCCCTTTTTTATTTATAGACATTAGGTTATCGTAGAGGGTTATGGCACACCGTGCCCCTCCCTTCAGGTAATCCCACCTTGCCCACAAGGTGGGACAATTAGATGTAGAATCTGCTCAGTCAGTATATAGTTAAACCCTATCCGCCCTTCGAGTACCTCAGGGTGGTGACAGTTCGATTTCTCTCACTGTCCCTGAGCACACTCGAAGGGAGTAAAGTCGAACTAAAGGACTGGTTGACAACCTGTTTTTAATCTTTTTGTCAAGCAGACTTTGCCATGCTTGACCTACATATTATCCGATAAGTTTTTTTTCGTCGGGCATGAAATCCGACGCTACACCACGAAAAAATTCCATTTTCCCTTGACAACCCCCAAATTGTCCCTATTTTATTACCC
>Ga0299912_10005361_pt1 | contig 10540 bp, 11 predicted proteins | sample RVTome_2_FD_207667 | JGI IMG/M metagenome (GOLD analysis project Ga0299912, IMG submission 207667) | Soil microbial communities from uranium-contaminated site in the Upper Colorado River Basin, Wyoming, United States - RVT95D214 (version 2) ... | reverse complement strand
GCGCACGTACTCTTTCGCCTTGTCCGGATCATCAAAGACCTGGTATTCGGGTTTGGGGACACCGATCTTCCTGAGAAGATCGTCGGTGAAAGCCCTGTCGCTCTCCAATCGGCTAAAGGCTTTTTTTGGGCCCACGGTCCTGATCCCCCGCTCATTGAGGGCGTCGATGAGACCCTCCTCCAGGGGGTTTTCCGATCCCACATCAACGAGATCGACTCCTTTCTCCACGCAAAAGCCCGCCAGCTGGCTAAAGTCGGCCAGCTTGACAAGTTCGATGAGCCCCCTCTTGCCTTTGGAGGTATAGTTTACCCCGGGATTTCCCGGCGTAAAATAGACCTTATCCACATGTTGACTGTCCGCATAAGTGTCGGCCAAGCAGTGATCCCTGCCGCCAGAACCGTAGACCAATACTTTCATGATGCCCTACCCTGAATTCGAAGAGGTGGATCTAAATGGTCTCAAACATTTGCCGGAGTATAGGGGTGAGGCTCCACTGTGTCAAGAATAGAACACGGCACCAAATCCACACATTTTCTCTTTCCCGAACTCGATAAATCCCTCTCCCTTGATGCCCGTCCTCCGTAGTCTCGCCAGAGACGGGGCGGAGGATGGAGGAGAGGTAAGAGCCTTCCCTGGACTCGATCCGGGGTGAGGGTGAAAGAACCGGAAGACTGCAAGGTCCGTCCGTCAGCGCCAACCGGTGGCAGGCGGGAATCCAGATCAATTTACCTTCACCATGGTGCGCATCTACGGCCGTGGCCGATAATGGTTTAAGCTTGATTTCCCGCGTACTTCTCTCTAATATCCCTGAAAAGACAAAACCTCGACCAACGGTGCTTGCTTCTAAAGCAAGTTCCGCTTTCTCGGCAAGTATCCGGTTAACTTATCAGCGTAACCGCAATAGCCAACCGAGAACCAACCCTCGATTCAATCCACTGGAAGGGAAGACCTCTTTATCGCTATCGAATCCAAGGAGGGAGCAAAGGTGGAGTATGGAAAGCGTCTACCTTGAAACAACGTTGATAAGCTATCTCGTTGCACGCCCAAGCAGGGATCTCCTCATTGCTGCTCACCAACAGGCCACCAGGGATTGGTGGGCCGAGCGGCGGGGAAGTTTTGAATGCTATGTTTCACAGGTTGTAATTGATGAGGTGTCGGGAGGTGATCTCGAAGAAGCGAAAACGAGACTGGCAATCATAAGCGATTTTCCTGTTCTCGAGGTCACTGAAGAGGCAGAATTCCTTGCGGAGGCGATAGTATCTGGCGGAGTCATTCCGCCCCGTGCTGTCAGAGATGCTGCACATATTGCCATTGCTGCTGTCAACGGCATGGACTATCTGTTGACGTGGAATTGCAAACACCTTGCCAACGCACAGATCATTCGACGGGTGGGATCTGTTTGCAACAAGCAAGGATATGACATGCCGGTAATTTGCACACCTGAAGAACTTATGGGAGAGTAATGCCATGAGTGAAGACCCGATTGTCGCTGAAGTTCGACGAATCCGTGAACGACTCGCAGAGCAATTCGATTTTGATCTGCATGCGATATTTGTAGACCTGCGAGAGAGGCAAAGGCTGCTCGGATCACGGCTAGTGCGCCATCCAAGAAGAAGCAGAGCCGAACAAACGGATGCGCCTGACCGGGGAACCGCCGGGCTCCACCCCGGCAGGTAAGCCGCGACGTTGAGACTGTCGAAAAACCCGGGACCAGTTTTTTTATAGGCTACGCGGAGAAGTGGCCTCACAATTCGTTCCACAATCAAGGATCTCGGACTTGGGCATATTAAAATGACTCCTGAAAAAGGCGTCAAGAATGTCAAAGGGAGTTTTTCGACAGTCTCGTTATGTGTCTATCTGAAAACTATGATCAGTGCTAAGCCAACAGAATATCGTAATGTCCTTTTCCGCTCTCAACTTGAAGCTCGTTGGGCGGTTTTCGTTGATTATCTAAAGATGGATTACGAATATGAGCCGGAATGGGATGAAGTTATATGCGACGGTTTTGGAGTAAGATACAAACCCGATTTTCATCTGCCAAATTTAGATTTGTGGATTGAGGTAAAAGGAAAAAAGCTTGAAGAACTAACCGACATTGAAGTTATGAAGATTGTTGGTTGGGGTAAATGGGAATCCGTTTTGATCCTTTCAGGGCCTCCCAGGTTGTTAACCCAGAAATCAGATGCGCACTATTTATGTACTTGGAATCCGAAAAAGAAACAAATCAATCCAGCTCAGAGAAATATGTGGTGGTGCGAGTGTCTAAAATGTGGGCACATTGACATAAGACCTTTAGGTGGTGTACCTGAGCGATGTTCGGAAACCTGCTATGCTCATGACGAATATGGTCTCTTTGGCAATGAGCTTCCAGAGCCAGATGGTCACAAATCGGAGAGCATTCTTTCAGCTTATAGAGCATCAAGAAATTACAGGTTCATGTGAATCATTGCTATTAATCTTATGATCTCATATCGAAGCACATAACCCTGCTTTTACAACCGATAGCTGACCGCTACGGCTGAAGAGCTCGTTGGGACACCAGGAATGAAAGAGAACGACACAAGTATCATCACCTGCTTTGTTTCCGACATGACGCTGCGATAGTCATGCCGAAAGGGCGATTTCCTTGTTTGGTTCAGGTGGAAGAGCGTGTTCGCTGACCCCGATCAGGGAGTCGGAATCGTTGACGTCTGGGAGATGCGGGCTGGGGATTTCGTAACCATCACAAACCGCTGCGAGGATTTGCCATCCTGGTTTGAGCTGCATCCAACCGAAGTCTGTGGTCGACTTGCGTACAAGATGATGGAGAGGCTGAACAAAGGATATCGGCCGGGTGACATTCTTGACGGTCCAAATCTGTGGCGCTTACGCGCTGGGGACAGACTCGCTTGGACCGGAAGTCCGAGGCACGCCACCCCTTGCTCTGGGAGTATCCTAGCCGTTCTGGATTTCCGAGAAGCCGCCCTCGCCATCGGCGAGACGAATCGCGATCAGACAATGGAAGAGTCTGTCGCTTTCGGCTCACTTACGACTGAGGGGCAGCGGCCAGAGAACGCCGCCAAATGTCACGAAGCCGTCATGTTCGTCCGGCAGATGGGCGTTCCCAGAACTCTGGCAACCGACTGGCAACTGGGTTGAAGGAATGACCGGAGTCCCAACAAGGGCATGGAGAGCGACGAGTGACAGCGCGGCCGCGCTGTCACTCGCGCCTCATGCCAACGGTTGGGCCAAACAAAGATAAGGGTGTGGGCTGGGGCCACACCAAGTATCTCATATTCGATCGGATGGTGCTGATCCGGCCCCGTGAAATTGGCTGGTAGTGTGATTTTCAATCGCGAAAAAGGCCTTTTTCTCGAACCATGGCAAGAGCAAAGCGGCATCACATGCCTGACTCCAGGAGGCACTTGCTCAATATAGCCCATTTGGCGCAGCCAGCGTTGTCTCTGACATTTACGAGAAGGGGCAACTGCACTGGGAGAAAGGGGTCGGAAGGCCCCCCCTGCCCTAATTAGTCCCGTAAAACAAAGAATGGACGCCTCCCGCATTTCTATCTATAATTCGGATGGACGCTCGATATGCCAACAGTGAAGGGTATTCCCGGGCCATACCGGTTGTTCTTCTACAGTTTCGACTGTAATGAGCCTATACACGTTCATGTTCAGAGGGAAAGAATGATCTGCAAATTCTGGAATCAGCCCATGGCTCTGGCAAGGAATCAGGGTTTCACAGCGAAGGAGCTGAACACTGTCCGCGAGGTCATCACCAGAAACAGAGACAGGATTATGGAGGCATGGTATGAACATTGCGGTGCAAATACAGGAAGTGAAAATTAAAGATATAACCGTCACCGAGGATACCATTACAGCCCAGCTCATGGATGGGCGTACAATCAGTGTTCCGCTGGCCTGGTCATGGCGGTTATCTGAGGCAACGCCCAAAGAGCGGGCAAACTGGGAAATCATTGGGGAAGGTCATGGGGTGCATTGGCCGGATATCGATGAGGACATAAGCGCGGAAGGTATGCTCTTCGGTATTCCCGCTCCAAGACCTCGGGTGTCCTCAAATCAAGTCTGAAATCACAGAAGAAGACGAAAACAGCAGCATGAACCCATTATCGGACCCACTCGACGGGGGCTCCTCCCCCGGCTGGGTCAATTCTTTTCAGATTAGTGTCATGGCACGGCAATAGGGTATTTTTGTGGTGGCTTGGGACTTTGAACCAGTAGAAGAGCGGGAGTGTGAAGATGGATTTTGTCTGTGAGCCACAGGCTACCTATGCAACCGGCATAGCCCAATCGACTGTTTTCCAAGGCGATGCGAAAGAGCTCCTTGCACGGCTCCCTTCCAATTTTTTTAGGTGTTGCATCACCTCGCCGCCGTATTGGGGGTTGCGCGACTACGAGGCAGACGGGCAGATTGGTGACGAAGAAGACCCAGAGGAGTATGTTGAGCGCTTGGTGGCAGTGTTCGAGCAAGTGCGGAGAATGCTGACGGAAGATGGGACCTTGTGGCTCAATATCGGTGACAGTTACACCAGCGGTAACAGGGGCTACCGCGCGCCGGACAAGAAGAATCCAATTCGGGCCATGTCCTACCGGGCGAAAACCCCCGATGATCTCAAGCCGAAGGACTTGGTAGGCATACCATGGCGTCTGGCGTTCGCGCTTCAAAGGGCCGGTTGGTATTTACGCAGCGACATCATTTGGGAGAAGCCCAACTGCATGCCTGAAAGTGTCAAGGACCGTCCAACCCGTTGCCATGAATACGTCTTCCTAATGTCGAAGTCCCTGCGATATTACTACAATTATGAAACCGTGCGGGAGGACAATAAACGCAATCGTCGCACCGTATGGTCCATTCCAACGGAACCTTTTGCCGGTGCTCATTTCGCCACTTTTCCGTCCAAGCTCGTCGAGCCGTGCGTCCTCGCAGGTTCCCAGCCGGGAGACTGGGTCTTGGACCCCTTCTTCGGGTCTGGGACCGTTGGAGTGGTCTGTGAGGAGCAACACCGGAATTACGTTGGCATAGAACTGAACCCCGAATACGTGAAGCTGGCTGTTGACCGAATCCGCGGGACGCAACGCTTGCTGTTCACCTACGATATGGAGGCAGCCAAGTGAGCAAGCTGAAGATCCCTGAGCCTGACCTCCAGATCAGCTTCTACCATCGCTTGCAGGAAATCCGGCGCACGCATCTGCTTGATGCGCTGCTAGCAACGGTTGCGGATCTTGAAATAACACAGATCGATCAACAACTTGCGGAGCTCACCTCTCGTTCCGGATTGCGCAAGGTCGCGGGATGGGGACTCAGAGGGGAGTTGGTATTTGCCGTGCCTTGCGTGCTGGAGGCCAATCCGCGGTTATTGGGCTACTACCGACTGTTGCTGGGATTCTCTCAGAAGCAGTTTTACGGAGACCGATACGGATTTGGTCCCTTCAAATCGATGGAGGAGAGTGGGCAGATCACCTCCGGCAATATACCTCGCCTGAACGATTTGTGCAAGGCGCTCTGCGCCAGCGCCGAGGCTCTGGTCGAGAATGTCCCGCACCTTTCAAAAGAAACGGTCCACGAGTTGACCCTTCTTACACTGGGTCCTCAGCTTCGAGGGGGAGCGCTTAACATTCTCGGGAGCAGGGCCAATCGCAAAGTCTTCGATCTAATCAGTTCGCTATTGTCTAACGAAGCCGTGGCAGAAGGAGAGCGCTCACTGGAAATCCGGAATGCGGCCGGGCGGCTTGTGAGAGTTGAATTCGCTGCCGACCCGGATATCTGCATCAGGGAGGAGCTTCCTTCCGGCAGGTTCCGCAATCTGGTTGCCATCGAGATCAAAGGAGGGAGGGACTACTCCAACATCCATAACCGGATTGGCGAGGCTGAGAAGAGCCACCAGAAGGCCAGAAAAGAGGGATACGTTGAGTGCTGGACGATGGTGGGTGTGGCACAACTTGACATGGATTTGGCCAGAAGAGAGTCGCCTACCACAGACCGCTTCTACCACATCGACCGAATTGTCGAATCGTCATCCGAGGAGGCGGAGGATTTTCGCGAAAATCTTCTGTCGCGCATAGGCATCCGGGCGTGACCGTCAATTGGAATAGGCAGCGCCCAAAAACCCAGTTTAACTGGCCTCCAAAATTCCCGTCGCTACTGTCGCCGCTGTCGCAGACCCCTCTCGGCACCGAACGCCCCTCAAAACCGCCCACCTTAATGAAAAACTGTGGGAGGTTCTGAACACAGTCAATCAGGGGAGCCTTGAGAAGGCTTTGTCATGAATGCTTCTAGATCAATCCCGGCTAGTTTTCTATTGTCAAGCAGTCATTTTTGCGCTTTAATACAAAATCGATAGACGATCCTCAAGAGGTTATCGTTTCCCTTTGTTTTTCTTTAGGTTTCGGCTACACCTCAATTCAATGGAGGGACTGATGAAGGTTTCAATGATGAGAATCTTCATTATTGTGTTGGTGTTCGCATTGGCTGCTTGCTCGGGGGAGGAGCAACAACCGCCTCAAACGCCTCCACCAAAGGTCGTGCAGCCCATAAAGCCTTCAATAGCGGACGTTGAAAAACCTACAACCAGCCTTGCTGAGGAGAAGAAGTCTCAGGCTGAGGAAAAGGCTCCTATGGAGAAGTCGGCGGCTTCCCCGGAAAAGCCCGGCATCGTGCCCAAACCTGAAGCAGCAGACAAAAAGGTTGCTTCGCAGAAAAAGGAGAAGGAGGAGCCGGGCACCTACGTGGTCAAGAAAGGGGATAGCCTTTCAAGCATCGCCGCTCGAACAGATGTCTTAAAGGATCCTCTGAAGTGGCCCATCCTCTTGCGCCTGAACAGGGACAAGCTGGGCGAATGGACAGCAGGAGAGGACCTGCCGGATCGGGAGCTTCCGCAGGAAACCAAGCTCAAAGTGGTTACCGCCCGCGAGGCCAGGGAGAAACTCAAGAAAGAGACCGCTACTCTCTGGGTCGTCAATGTCCTGTCGGCCACCACCAGCGCGGAAATAGTGCCTCCTGCCGTGACGCTGGTGAAGCAAGGCTACCCCGTTTACATTGTGCGCGCCAATGTCCAAGGGAAAGATTACATGCGCCTCCGTGTGGGTTTTTTCAAAAACAGAAGAGAAGCGGATGAAGCGGGAAACAAAATCAAAGAGCAGTTGAACTTTCAGGATTCATGGTCGACCAAGGCGGACAAAGAGGAATATGAGGAGGTGGCGGGGTTTTTCAAATCCACGGAAAAAGATTGAGGCTCCATGAAAGGCAGAAAAGTCATTGTTGGAGTTACAGGGGGTATTGCAGCCTACAAGGCGGCAGAGCTGGTGAGACTCCTTGCAAAAGAGAAGGCGGTCACGAGAGTGGCCATGACTCACCACGCGACGAAGTTCATCACGCCGCTGACTCTCGAAACCCTCTCGGGGAACCGGGTGATTGCGGATATGTGGGGTCCCGAAACCCATCCCCTGGATCACATCACCTGGGGGCAGGACTCCGACCTGATCATCATTGCCCCGGCCACTGCGAATTTCATCGGTAAAATGGCACACGGGATCGGTGATGATTTCCTTTCAACCTTGGTGATCGCGGCTACAGCGAGAGTTCTTGTCTGCCCTTCCATGAACAGCCAGATGTACCTCAGCCACGCGGTGCAGGAAAATTTGCGAATCCTCAAAGCAAGAGGATGCGCGATTATGGAGCCAGAATCCGGAGAACTGGCCTGCCGCACCGAGGGCCCGGGACGGCTTCCGGAGCCGGAAGACATTGTGGAAGAAGCGAGGATGCTCCTGTCCAAGCAGGACCTTGCAGGGCTCAGGATCCTTGTGACGGCCGGCGCGACTCTGGAGCCTCTGGACCCGGTGCGATACATGAGCAACCGGTCAAGCGGCAAGATGGGGTATGCTCTGGCCAGGGCAGCCAGAATGAGGGGCGCAAAGGTCACCCTGGTGAGCGGGCCCACGGCTCTAAAGCCGCCGAGGGATGTGGCCTTGAGTCGCGTGAAGACCACCGAAGAAATGAGGCGAGCGGTTCTTGCCGAGTGCCAGCAGTACGATGTGATCATCAAGGCGGCGGCCGTGCTCGACTGGAGACCCAAGGAGACCTCGGAGCACAAGATTAAGAAGGGACGCGGGGTTCAAACGCTCGAATTGATAGAGAATCCGGATATTCTGGCAGAGCTGGGCTGCAGCCGAGGGAACAGCCGGTGCCTTCTGGTCGGGTTTGCTGCGGAAACGCAGGATCTCATCGCGAATGCTCAAGAGAAACTGAAGAAAAAGAATCTCGACTTGATTGTGGTGAATGATGTGTCCAGGGAGGACGCGGGATTCGAGGCAGACACCAATGCCGTGAAAATCGTTTACCGCGACGGCCGCATGGAGGAATTGCCGCTGATGCCCAAAGGGGAGGTCGCGGATCAGCTCCTGGACCGGATCAAAACCCTGTGGGAGAAGTCTTCATGAGCCCCAGAGCGGAACTACTGGAGATAGTGAGCCAGCTCAAGAACCTTTTGATCTCCTATCCCCAGATCGGTCTTGAGTTTCCTAGGCTTTCGAGGGAAAGCGTGAGCGATCCGAATGCCGAACAGAACAATCCCACGGATCTCGATTCGTTGCGCGCGTTCATCGGCGACTGCAAGCGGTGCAAACTCTCTCAGGGAAGGACACACCTTGTTTTTGGGGAAGGCTCACCCAGCGCCCGCCTTGTGTTTGTGGGAGAGGGCCCGGGCGCGGAAGAAGATGCAGCGGGAAGACCTTTTGTCGGTGAGGCGGGTAAACTTCTGACAAAAATTATTGAAAGCGGAATGGGCCTCAAGAGGGAAGATGTTTATATTTGTAATGTGGTCAAATGCCGGCCGCCGCATAACCGGGACCCCGAAAGTGACGAGATACAGGCGTGTCTCCCTTTCTTGAAACAACAGCTCACGATCATTAAACCGGAGGTGATCTGCACCCTGGGCCGAATTGCCGCGCAGAGTCTGCTCGGCAGGGAATTCAAGATCACCCAGGAGAGAGGGAACTGGTTCTCCTTCATGGGAACCCCGCTTATGGCCACGTTTCACCCTGCGTACATCCTCAGGAATCCTTCAACAGAGCGCCAGCTCAAAGGCCTCGTCTGGGAGGACGTGCAGAAGATGATGAGACAGTTAGGTCTCAAGGTGAGAAGAGATGAATAAGAAGCTGATCATTGCAGGAATGCTGTGCCTTGCCCTTCTGGGCCTGGGAAAGACAGTCGGATTGGGCAAGGGAAGTGAGGTCACCATTATCGAACTGGAGGGGCCGATCAATCCTGGAGCAGCGGCATTTCTCATACGGGGTCTGGAGGATGCGGAAAAGCGCGGCGTAGAACTCATCATCATCCAGCTGGACACGCCGGGCGGGCTGGTTCCTTCCATGCGCACCATGGTGAAGGGAATCATGAATTCCCCTGTCCCCGTCGTAGTCTATGTGGCCCCTAAAGGGGCCGGGGCGGCTTCAGCCGGGGTGATGATCACGGTTTCCGCTCACGTCGCCGCCATGGCGCCGGGAACCAATATCGGTGCTGCTCACCCGGTCGGTGCCGGCGGTAAAGATATCGACAAAGACATGTCTGAAAAAGTGGTCAACGACATGGCTTCCTACGGAAGAGGGATTGCGCAGGACAAAGGGAAAAATGCGGAGTGGGTTGAAAAGGCAATCCGGGAAAGTGTTTCCATAACGGCTGAGGAGGCGGTGGAGAAGAAGGTGGTTGATCTGGTAGCGACCGATGTCGATGAACTGCTCAAGCTCCTGGATGGCAGAGAAATCCAGCTCAAGCAGGGGAAAGTAACGCTGAAGACGAAAGACCTTGAGAAGATCTATTACACACCCGGCTTCAGGGACACCGTCCTTCGAATCATCGGCGATCCAAACATCGCCTACATCCTGATGATGATCGGCCTCGCCGGTCTTTACTTCGAACTGGCCCACCCAGGCGCTGTTTTTCCCGGAGTCATTGGAGCGATATCTTTGATCCTCGCCTTCTATTCCTTTCAGACGCTCCCGGTGAACTACGCCGGCCTGCTTCTGATTGCGCTGGCCGTCATTTTTTTCATTGCCGAAATCAAGGTCGCCAGTTACGGCATTCTTTCCCTGGGAGGCATTGTCTCTCTCACGTTGGGATCCATCATGCTCTTTGAAGACGTGGGAGTGTCTCTTCGATTGATGGCTCCGACCATTGTTTTGATCGGGGGCTTTTTTGTCATTGTCTCAACCCTTGCTTTCCGGGCTTACCATTCCAAGCCGCAAAGCGGCATAGAGGGACTCATCGGAGAAGTGGGGATCGTCCAGAAGCCTATTGATCCGGAAGGTCTGGTGTTCGTTCACGGGGAATACTGGCGTGCCGTATCCAGTGAGAAGCTGGAGCCCGGGGAAATGGTTGCGGTCGAGGAAGTGACCGGCCTGATTCTGAAAGTGAGGAAAGCAAGCAAACCTCAATGAGCCAGGACCGGATTCCGTCCCTCAGGTTTTCCCTGCCAGGGAAAGGCAGAGGCGGGGTCTTGGTGCGGCTGATCCATGAAAGGGGGATATCATGTCTGGAATGT
>Ga0299912_10005360_pt1 | contig 10540 bp, 7 predicted proteins | sample RVTome_2_FD_207667 | JGI IMG/M metagenome (GOLD analysis project Ga0299912, IMG submission 207667) | Soil microbial communities from uranium-contaminated site in the Upper Colorado River Basin, Wyoming, United States - RVT95D214 (version 2) ... | reverse complement strand
CGTCCAGGGCCACGACAAGGAGAATTATTCGGCCTTCATCGCCGTGGCCGCCGAAGGCAAGGCGCATCCATCGGACGGGCTGGTCATCGAAGGTAACGATGCCCGTTTTGCACCCGGCGTCGATCGTTCCAGCACATTTGTCGCCGATTGGTCGGGCGACAGGCTGATCATTGGCGAAAATGCGCTTGCGCCTGGCCTGAAACGTTCCGACAGACGTTGAGAGCACACTTTTAAAATTTTATATAATATATTGATTTAAATATATATTATGGAAATTCATTCCCCAGCCCGCGCCCTACATCGCTCATCCTTCGACAGGCTCAGGATGAGCAGGGTTCGGAATGAGGGTTCGTTTGCAAACGCGCCGACGGAATGTCTGAGATGGGGCGAGGAATGGATGCTTCTAACCATTCGTCACCCCAGCGAAGGCTGGCATCTCAGGCCAGATTGTGCCCAGCTTGCCTGAGATGCCAGCCTTCGCTGGCATGACGGGAATCGGTCGCAAGCAGGCGTTCGCCGCGCCGTGAGTTTGCAAACGGTAAATCGCCAAGGAAAAAGGGCCGCGGATCGCTCCACGGCCCTTTTTATCTGCAGGCTTCGCTGTGAAGCCGGGGATCAATCGTCCTTGAGGAACGCCGGCATGTGGTCCGGATCGCCACCTTCTTCGCGCTCACGGCGGGGACCACGGTCGCCGCCGCCACGCGGGCCACGATCACCACGGCCACCCCGGTCGCCGCCGCCACGCGGCGGACGACGGTCACCGCGATCACTGCGATCACCACGGTCACCACGCGGTTCGCGCGGCTCACGCGGCGGGCGCGTATCTTCCAGTTCCTCGCCGGTTTCCTGATCGACGAGGCGCATGGAAAGGCGAACCTTGCCGCGCGGATCGATCTCGAGGACCTTGACCTTCACTTCCTGGCCTTCGGAAACGACATCGGTCGGCTTTTCGACACGTTCGTTCCTCATTTCGGAAACGTGGACGAGGCCGTCCTTGCCACCCATGAAGTTCACGAAAGCACCGAAATCGACGATGTTGACGACCTTGCCGTCGTAGATCTTGCCGACTTCCGCTTCCTCGACGATGCCGAGAATCCACTTCTTGGCGGCCTCGATCTGAGTGAGATCGGACGAGGATATCTTGATCAGGCCTTCGTCGTCGATGTCCACCTTGGCGCCGGTTTCGGCGACAATCTCGCGGATCACCTTGCCGCCGGTGCCGATAACGTCGCGGATCTTCGACTTGTCGATCTGGATCGTCTCGATGCGCGGAGCGTGGGCCGACAGTTCGGTACGGGCGGAACCCAGCGCCTTGGTCATCTCGCCCAGGATATGCGCACGGCCTTCCTTGGCCTGCGCCAGCGCCTGCTCCATGATTTCCTTGGTGATGCCCGCAACCTTGATGTCCATCTGCAGGCTGGTGATGCCTTCGCTGGTGCCGGCCACCTTGAAGTCCATGTCGCCCAGGTGATCTTCGTCACCCAGGATGTCGGACAGCACGGTGAACTCGTCGCCTTCGAGGATCAGGCCCATGGCAATGCCGGAAACCGGCCGGGTGATCGGCACGCCCGCGTCCATCATCGAAAGAGCGCCGCCGCAAACGGTCGCCATCGAGGACGAACCGTTCGATTCGGTGATGTCGGACACCACGCGGATCGTATAGGGGAACTCTTCCTTCGAGGGCAGCACCGCGTGCAGCGCGCGCCAGGCCAGCTTGCCATGGCCCGTATCGCGGCGGCTCGGCGCACCGAAGCGGCCCACTTCGCCGACCGAATAAGGCGGGAAGTTATAGTGCAGCATGAAGCGCGAGTAGCTGAGGCCTTCCAGCCCGTCGATCATCTGCTCGGCGTCCTTGGTGCCCAGCGTGGTGGTGCAGATCGCCTGCGTTTCGCCACGCGTGAACAGCGAGGAACCATGGGTACGCGGCAGGAAGCCCACCATCGCCTCGATCGGGCGAACCTGCGTGGTGGTGCGGCCGTCGATGCGCTGGCCATCCTTGAGGATGGCGCCGCGCACGATGTCGGCCTCGACCTTCTTGAGCGTCTTGATCGCCACCATCTGCTTCTGCGGGCTCTCGTCCGCGAAATGGCCCTTCACCCGCTCGCGCGCCGCATTCAGCGCATCCGAACGCGCCGACTTGCTCGTGAGCTTGTAGGCGGCAGCGATGTCGCTGCCGACCAGCTTCTTGATCTCTGCCTTGATGTCGGCGGTGTTGTCCGACAGGTCGATTTCCCAGGGTTCCTTGGCGGCCTTCTCGGCCAGCTTGACGATCAGGTCGACGACCTTCCGGCACTCGTCATGCGCGAACATGACTGCGCCGAGCATCTCTTCCTCGGTCAGTTCCCTGGCTTCGGATTCGACCATCATCACGGCATTCCCGGTGGCGGCCACGATGAGATCGAGGCGGCCGTTGGTCACGGCTTCGCCCTGCTTCGGATTCAGCGTGTATGCGCCATCGACGAACCCGACGCGACATGCGCCGATCGGGCCCATGAAAGGCACGCCCGAGATGGTCAGCGCGGCCGAAGCGGCGATCAACGCAAGGATATCGGGCTCGCATTCGCCGTCATAGCTCAGCACCTGGGCGATAACGTTGATCTCGTTATAGAAACCTTCGGGGAACAGCGGACGGACCGGACGGTCGATCAGACGGGAAACCAGCGTTTCCTTTTCCGTCGCGCCGCGTTCGCGCTTGAAGAAACCACCCGGGATACGGCCGGCGGCGAAGAATTTTTCCTGGTAGTGGACGGTGAGCGGGAAGAAGTCCTGCCCTTCCTTGACGCTCTTGGCGGCGGTCACGGCGCACAGCACCACGGTTTCGCCATAAGTAGCCAGCACGGCGCCGTCAGCCTGACGGGCAACGCGGCCGGTTTCCAGTGTGAGGGTCTTTCCGCCCCACTCCATGGATACGGTTTTCACATCGAACATAGGTTTTCCTCAATCCCGCGGGCCCTATTGCACGGCGGGGTTTACTGCCGGGGGATACCGTCCCGGTCCGGTGCGGGGCCTTGTATGCCCCAAGGCTTCCCCGCCGTATTGCAGGGAGGCCCCCATACGAAAAGCGGCCCCGACGAGGGGCCGCTCCGCGTTGTTACTTACGCAGACCCAGCTTCTGGATCAGTGCGTTGTAGCGCTCCACATCCTTGCGCTTGAGGTAGTCAAGCAGGCTGCGGCGCTTGTTCACCATGGCCAGCAGGCCACGGCGCGAATGGTTATCCTTGTGGTGTTCCTTGAAGTGCCCGGTCAGGTTGTTGATGCGTTCCGTCAGGATCGCGACCTGCACTTCCGGCGAACCGGTATCACCCTGCGCGCGGGCGTTGTCAGTGATGATCTGGGTCTTCTTCTCGGCGGCAACCGACATATGCATTACTCCGCGACATCCGAAAGATTGAAACCCCTCACCACCCGGGCTTCCGAGCCCGAAAGCTCCATGAGCGCCACGGGAACATTCCCCGTCCGCGCCCAGTAAAGCCCATCTGGTAAGGCCAGCCCGGCCAGAACCCGGCCCTGTCGGGCCGCCCTTGCCTGTTCCGGGCCGAGGTCAAGAGCCGGGATGTCGACCAGCCCTGCCTCCAGCGGCAAGATCACGTTCTCAAGAGGGGCGCCCTTAGCGATTTCGTTCAATTTGTCCAGCGAAATCGCCTGCTCCAGCCCGAACGGCCCGGCCCGCAACCTGCGCAACATGGTGACATGGCCGACTGTTCCGAGCGCCCGGGCAATGTCGCGGGCGAGCGAGCGGATATAGGTTCCCTTGGACACATCGGCGATGAAGGTCACAGCATTGAGAAGTTCGTCACCCTGAACTTGGTTCAGGGTCCATTCCTCCTCTTGGGAAACCGGACCCGGAGGCGCGATGGATGCTGAAACAAGTTCAGCATGACGAAGCTGGAGCGAATACACCGTCACCGCCCGCGCCTTCAGATCCACCGTCTCGCCCGCCCGCGCCAGATCATAGGCGCGCTGGCCATCGACCATCAGCGCCGAATAGGCCGGCGGCACTTGCTCTATCTGGCCCGTGAAGCGCGGCAACACGGCCTCCATCTCGGCAAGCGTGGGCCGTACGGGGCTTTCGTCCACGATCCGGCCTTCCATATCCAGCGTATCGGTTTCCGCGCCGAAGCTTACGGTGAAGGCATAGGTCTTGCTGGCATCCAGCATCCGCCCCGTCAGCTTGGTCGCCTCGCCCAGCGCGATCGGCAGCACACCGCTGGCGAGCGGATCGAGCGTGCCGCCATGGCCGACTTTCACCTTGCCATACCCAGCCTGACGCAAGTTGCGCTTCACCGCCGCCACGGCCTGCGTCGAGCCAAGCTCCACGGGCTTGTCGAGGATAATCCATCCGTGCGGCATCATGAACCGGCAATCGCCTTTGCGATTTCCAGATAATGCGCCGTCATCCAGTCGACCGGCGGCAGAACCAGCCTCTCCACGATGCCCAGGCCGGGAAAGACATAGGGGATCACCAGCAACAGCAGGAACAACAGCGGAAAGCCATAGGGCCGCAGCCGCGCATAGATCTTCGCGGCGGAGCGCGGCAGCAGGCCTTCAACGATATGCGAACCGTCAAACGGCGGCAGAGGCAAGAGGTTGAAAAACGCCAGGAAGATATTGATGAGCAGGAAGTTCATCAGGTTCGCGGCCAGGAACAGCCACGGCAGCGGCATTTCCGCCGTGCCCGGAAAGGCCCGCGCCAGCATCCCCAGCCCCACCGCCGCCAGAAAGGCCAGCACCAGATTGGTGGCAGGCCCGGCGGCAGCCACCACCATCATGCCCTTGCGCGGATTCCTGAGCCGCCACTTGTTCACCGGCACCGGTTTGGCCCAGCCGAACACCGGGCCACCGGACAGCCTCAGCAGGCCGGGCAGGATGATCGTGCCGAACAGGTCGACGTGGCGCAGCGGATTGAGACTGAGCCGCCGCATGTCCTGCGCCGTGGTATCGCCCAGCAGCTTGGCCGCATAGCCATGCGCGACTTCATGGAAGACGATGGCGAAGACCAGCGGCAGGATCAGCGCCAGCGCCTGAAAGAGAGTTTCGTTCATCGGCAAGGGAGATAGGCTGTCTTCGGGAAAAAACCAGCCGCTCATACCAAGGTTCGATGAGCGTAACTCATCGAACCTTGGTCAAGCCCGGGCGGCGCCCCAGCATTTCCAAAGTGTGATGCGTCAGCATCCCGGCACTTTGGTATCAGTCGTCGTGATCTTCGGCATCGCTGCCGCCAAGGTCGCGCGCCACGCGCGGATCTGACAGCAGCGCATCGATCCGGCTCGCCTCGTCGAAGCTTTCGTCGGCGCGGAATTTCAGCCTGGCGGCATATTTCAGGCCCAGCCGCTTCGCCACCTCGCGCTGGAGATAGGCCGTATTGGTGCGCAGCGCCTTGAGCACTTCCTCTTCATGCGCGCCGAGCAGCGGCTTCACATAGACGGTCGCCTGCCGCAGGTCCGGTGTCAACCGCACTTCGGTAACCGAAACGGTATACGCGCTCAGCGTATCGTCATGCACCTGCTGGCGAGTGAGAATTTCCGAAAGCACATGGCGCACCTGCTCACCCACCTTGAGCAGGCGGACCGAATGCTGTTCGGGCGTTAATTGCTGGCGTGCCATGACTGCCTCCCCCCTCCCGCCCACGGGAGGGGATGGAATTTACAACGTCCGTTCGCGTTCCTCGACCTCGAAGACTTCGAGCATGTCGCCCGGCTTGACGTCGTTGGTATCGGCCAGCACCACACCGCATTCCAGACCGGCGCGGACTTCGTCCACATCGTCCTTGAAGCGGCGCAGCGATGCGATGATCGTCTTGGAAACGATGACATCCTGGCGCGTGAGGCGCGCGTTGATGCCCTTGCGGATATAGCCTTCGAGCACGAGCAGGCCGGCCGCCTTGTCGCGCTTGCCCGCCGGGAAGATGTCCTTGACCTCGGCGCGACCGACAACATGTTCGATCCGCTCCGGCCCCAGTTCACCGGCCATCTCCTTCGCGATCGCCTCGGTCAGGTGATAGATGACGTCGTAATACACCATCCGCACCTTGCTGCGGTCAATCTGCTCGCGCGCCTTGGCGTTGGGGCGCACGTTGAAGCCGATGATCGGGGCACCGGAAGCAGCAGCCAGCGTCACATCGCTTTCGGTGATCGCGCCCACGCCCGATTGCAGGATGCGGACCTTGATCTCGTCGTTCGACAGGTTGTGGAGCGCGGTGTTGATCGCTTCCACCGAACCCTGCACGTCGGCCTTCACCACCAGCGGGAATTCGATCACGTTCTCCTTGGCCTTGAGCGCGGAGAACATCGTGTCGAGGCTGGCCGGCGCCATGGCGGTGCGCTTGGCGGTCGCCTGTTCATGACGATAGGCGGCGACTTCGCGGGCACGCTGCTCGCTTTCGACCACGGTCAGCGTATCGCCTGCCATCGGCACGCCGCCCAGGCCCAGCACTTCCACCGGCATGGCCGGCCCGGCTTCCTTTACCTGACGGCCCTTGTCGTCGACCATCGCGCGCACGCGGCCGGATTCGGTGCCGACGACAAAGACGTCGCCAACGCGCAGTGTGCCGCGATTGACCAGAACGGTCGCCAGCGGGCCCTTGCCCTTGTCCAGCTTGGCTTCCACCACGGTCGCTTCGGCGGCGCGGTCGGGATTGGCCTTGAGCTCCAGCAGTTCGGCCTGGAGCAGGATCTTCTCGATCAGATCTTCCAGTCCGGCGCCGGTCTTGGCCGAAACTTCCACGTCCTGCACGTCGCCCGACATCTGTTCGACGACGATTTCATGCTCCAGCAGGCGTTCGCGGACCTTCTGCGGGTTCGCCTCGGGCTTGTCGCATTTGTTGATCGCCACGATCATCGGCACGCCGGCGGCCTTGGTGTGGCTGATCGCCTCGATCGTCTGCGGCATGATGCCGTCATCCGCGGCGACCACCAGCACGACGATGTCCGTCACATTGGCGCCGCGCGCGCGCATCTCGGTAAAGGCGGCGTGGCCGGGCGTATCGAGGAAGGTGACGAGATCCCCGCCCTTGGTCTTGATCTGATAGGCGCCGATATGCTGCGTGATGCCGCCGGCTTCGCCGCGCACCACGTCGGTGCCGCGCAGCGCGTCGAGCAGGCTGGTCTTGCCGTGGTCGACATGGCCCATGATGGTGACGACCGGCGGACGCGCCTTCAGCGTTTCCGCGGCATCGACGTCCGACGTCGTGTCGATATCGACGTCGCTCTCACTGACTCGCTGGATACGGTGGCCGAATTCCTCGACGAGCAGTTCGGCGGTGTCCTGGTCGATCGTCTGGTTGACGGTGACCATCATGCCCATCTTGAAGAGCGACTTCACCAGGTCCGCGCCCTTTTCCGCCATGCGGTTGGCAAGTTCCTGCACGGTGATGGCTTCGGGCACGACGACATCGCGCACCTGCTTGTCGCGCGGTTGCAGTTGACCGGCGAAGTGGGCACGACGTTCCTTCTCACGTGCGCGCTTGAGCGCGGCAAGGCTGCGGGCCCGGGCGCCTTCGTCCTCGTTGAGAGCGCGCGCCACGGTGAGCTTCCCGGACTGGCGGCGATCCCCGCCCTTCTTGTCACGGGCATGGGCCGGCTTCTTGGCCGCCGGTTGCGCTTCCACGCGCTTGGGCGGGGCGACCGGGGTAAAGCGACGCGGCGCGGGGCTTGCTCCCTCCGCGGCCTTTTCCTTCGCCTCGTCGGCAGGCTGTGCGGCAGACTCAGGCGCAGCCGCCGTTTCGGGAGCCTCGGCAGCGGGCTCCGGCGCGGCTTCGAGCTCGGTCGCGGGAGCTTCCTGCGTCACCCTGGCGGCGACAGCTGCCGCTCCCTCGGCCTTGCGGGCTTCCTCGACGCGGCGGCGTTCTTCCTCCACTTGGCGCTGGCGTTCACCTTCCTCGCGCCGGCCGGCGGCTTCCAGCGAGGTAAGGCGTGCTTCTTCCGCCTCGCGCAGCAGGCGAGCCTGTATTTCCTGGCGTGTCTCGCTCGGCTTTGCGGCGACCGGACGCACCGGCTCCCTGGGCGCAGCAGCAGCAGGCTTCTCCTCTACCGGAGGCGGAGGCGCGGCCTCGGGCGTACCGGGCTTGCCGATCAGCTTGCGGCGCTTCACCTCGACCACAACCTTGTTGGTGCGGCCGTGGCTGAAGGTCTGCTTGACCTCACCCGCTTCGACCGAACGCTTCAGCCCCAGGGGCTTCCTGCCAAGCGTCGGTTTATTGTCGGTCTCGCTCATATTTACGTTATGCCCTTCAATCTCAATTCGTCGTCGCGGCCAGCGGAGCAGCAGATTCTGCCGTCCGTACGCCAATTTCGGTTCCAGCCGCTTCTACCCGGCCCAGGAAATGGAGCAGGCGCTGCAGCGAGGCGGTCACTCTTTCGGCCGCCGCGGCATCGGTCAGCGCCAGATGGACGACATTGTCGCGGCCCAATGCCACAGACAGGACCGCCCGGTCCAGTGGCAAGGTGAATCCCTTCTGCCCACTGCCTTCCGCTTCGCGCCCCACTCGCCATGCCTGGTCGAGCTTTCGCGAACCGTCTTCGCTGGCATCCGCCGCATGGGCAAGCCAGGCAATACGCCCAGCCCGCGCGTGCTCGGCTATCCGGTCGGTGCCCAAAAGGAGCTTGCCCGATCTCAGTTCCAGTCCCAACCGGTCAGTGAAGGCACGCAACAGCGCTGCTTCGATCCGGTCCGGCAGATCTTCCGGTATGACAAGCGGCGCGCCCTTGAAGGCACGCGCCAACGCTCCCTTTAGTTTGCCCTTCTCGATCGCTTTTTCAAGATCCGCCCGAGTGACGGCGATCCATGAGCCGCGTCCGGGAGCGCGCGCAAGCACGTCCGGCAGCACTTCTCCCTCGGGCGAAATCGCCAGACGGACCAGAGAATCGCGCGCACCGTGCTCTCCGGAAAGGATGCATTTCCTCTCCGGCCCAGCCGCGGTCTTTTCTGAGCCTACACGCTCATTGCGAGGATTCCGCATTGGCGGCCTCCCCGTTGGGGCCACTGGCGCCGGACGACTCTTCGTCGTCGAACCAGTGGGCGCGGGCGGCCATGATGATCTCATTGCCCTGTTCTTCGTTCAGGCCGTATTCGCCGAGCACGCCACCCTTGTCTTCCGGCGCCCGGTCACGGCGCTGGCTGTCGCGGCGGCGCTGTTCGGTACGCTTGCGGGCGACGAGCTCGTCGGTCGCGAGGTCAGCCAGATCGTCGAGCGTCTTGATGCCGGCCTTGCCGAGCGTGACCAGCATCTGTTCGGTGAGATGCGGCATTTCGGCAAGCGCATCTTCAACGCCCAGCGCACGGCGCTCCTCGCGGCAGGCCTCCTCGCGGCGGTCCAGCGCCTCTTGGGCACGGCTCTGCAGTTCCTCGGCGAGTTCCTCGTCGAAGCCCTCGATGGAGGCGAGTTCCGCCAATTCGATATAGGCGACTTCCTCAAGCTCGCTGAAGCCTTCGGCGACGAGCAACTGCGAAAGCGTCTCATCGACGTCGAGCTCTTCCTCGAACATCTTGGAGCGTTCGGAGAATTCCTTCTGCCGCTTCTCGGAGGATTCGGCCTCGGTCATGATGTCGATCTGGCTGCCGGTGAGCTGGCTGGCGAGACGGACATTCTGGCCGCGGCGGCCAATGGCGAGCGAAAGCTGATCATCGGGCACGACGACTTCGATGCGGCTTTCCTCCTCATCGATAACGACGCGGGAAACAGTCGCGGGCTGCAGCGCATTGACGACGAAAGTCGCGGTATCATCGCTCCAGGGGATGATGTCGATCTTCTCGCCCTGCATTTCCTGCACGACGGCCTGCACGCGGCTGCCCTTCATGCCGACACAGGCGCCGACCGGATCGATCGAGCTGTCATGGCTGATCACGCCGATCTTCGCGCGTGAGCCCGGATCGCGGGCAGCGGCCTTGATCTCGATGATGCCGTCATAGATTTCCGGCACTTCCTGCGCGAAGAGCTTCTTCATGAACTCAGGATGCGCGCGGGACAGGAATATCTGCGGGCCGCGGTTCTGCCGTTCCACTTTCAGGATCAGCGCACGCACGCGCTCGCCCACGCGGGCGGCTTCGCGCGGAATCTGCTGGTCACGGCGGATGACACCCTCCGCACGGCCGAGATTGACGATGACATGGCCGAATTCGACCGACTTGATCACGCCGGTGACGATCTCGCCGGCACGGTCCTTGAATTCCTCGTACTGGCGATCGCGCTCGGCATCGCGGACTTTCTGGAAGATCACCTGCTTGGCCGACTGCGCGTCGATGCGGCCGAGTTCGACGGCCGGCAGCGGATCGACGATGAAATCGCCGAGCTTGGCGTTGGGATCGAGCTTCTGCGCGGCCTTGAGATCGATCTGCTTGAAATAGTCCTCGACCTCCTCGACCACTTCGACGACGCGCCACAGCCGCAGGTCGCCGGTGCGCGGATCGAGCTTGGCGCGGATATCGTTTTCGGCGCCGTAGCGGTTGCGGGCGGACTTCTGGATCGCCTCTTCCATCGCCTCGATGACGATCGCCTTGTCGATCATCTTCTCGGTCGCGACCGCATTGGCGATCGCAAGCAGTT
>Ga0299912_10005358_pt1 | contig 10541 bp, 5 predicted proteins | sample RVTome_2_FD_207667 | JGI IMG/M metagenome (GOLD analysis project Ga0299912, IMG submission 207667) | Soil microbial communities from uranium-contaminated site in the Upper Colorado River Basin, Wyoming, United States - RVT95D214 (version 2) ... | reverse complement strand
GATAGCATCGCCGCCACGGTCAGGAGCGAGAACCGGACGCGTTTGAGCGTCCGGCCGTAGGCCCGGAGGAGCCGGCGCGGCGAGAATGACATCAGCAGTCCCGACACGACCGCCGCCGCGAAGATCCCCGTTCCGGTGAATGAAAGCCAATTGAAGGTGAAGACGGCCGGCTCCGCCGTCGCCCCGGCCACCACCGGCGGCATCCGGAAGACGAGCTTGTCCAAGCCCGGGACGTGGAAACGGACGATGGACAAACCATCGAGCAGGGCTTTGAACTGGGGAACGCCCCAAAGGAAGACGATAACGCTCAGCACGAGCCAGGGCATCCAAGCCCGGGCGAGCTCGCCGGCGGTCAGACGGCGCGGGGCGCCGACCAGGGCGTTGCTCTCCGCGTCAGCCTCGTTCCCGAGTATCGTTTTCGGGCGCCACTTCAGGAGGAAAAGGACGAGCGCGGCCATCGAGACGACCGCCGCGCCGACCCCGGCCAGCCAGGGCCCGTGGAAGTTCGAGATGAGGAATTGGGGGACGGCGAAAGAGACCCCGGCCACGACAAGGGCCGGCCAGACTTCCCTCATCTTCCGGAAACCGCAAAAGGCCCAGACGAGCCAGAAGGGGATGAGGAGGGAGAAGAACGGCAGTTGCCGCCCGACCATGGCGCTCAATTCGCGGATGTCGAGGCCGGTCACGCCGGCCAGGGCGACGATGGGCGTGCCCAGCGCGCCGAAAGCTACGGGGGCCGTGTTGGCGATGAGGGATAGGCCCGACGCGGCGAGCGGGGCGAACCCGAGCCCGATGAGGATGGCCGCGGTCACGGCCACCGGCGTGCCGAAGCCGGCCGCGCCTTCGAAGAACGCGCCGAAGGAGAAGGCGATGAGCAGGAGCTGGAGACGGCGGTCGCGGGTGATGCCGGTCAGGCTCTCCTGCATGACCTTGAAGTGGCCCTTCTCGACGGTCAGGTCGTAGAGGAAGATGACGTTGAGGATGATCCAGCCGATGGGGAAGAGGCCGTAGGCGGCCCCGAGTCCGGCCGTCCGGAAGGCCATTCCCGCGGGCATGCCGAAGGCGAAAACCGCGGTCAGCACGGCCGCGGCCAGGCCGAGCAGGGCGGCCACGTGGGCCCGGAGCCGGAGGAGGGCCAGCCCGCCGAGAAGGATGACGATGGGCAGGGCGGCGACGAGCGTCGAGAAAAAGGCCGCCGCGAGGGGGTTGTAGACCTGGCGCCAGCCCATGTTCAGAGTACCCCGTCCGTCTCCTTGTTGAGACGGTCGAAGAACGCGGCCATGAAACGATGCCGCTCGGCGGCGATGCGCTTCCCCTCGCGCGTCGTCATCCGATCCTTGACGCCGCCGAGCTTGACCAGGTACTCCCGGTAGGCCGTGTCCTCACGCGTGTAGGGCTTCGTTTTCCCGACATCGATCGCCTTGTCGTGGAGCCGGGCTCCGACTTCGCCGGCGAAGAGGAAGGCCCGGCCGATGCCGACGGCGCCGATCGAGTCGAGCTTGTCGGCGTCGAAGAGGATCCTGGCTTCGAGCGTCCGGGGGGCGGCCCTTTTCCGGAAGCGGTGGGTCCGGATGCAATGGACGACGGCCCGGACGGCCGCGGCGTCGCAACCGTGGCATTCGAGGAGCGTCTTGGCCAGAGCCGCGCCGCTCCGGCCGTGGCAGATCTTGCCGTGCGACCGGTCCTCTTCTTCGCGGCCGACGTCGTGGAGGAGGGCGGCGAGCTTGAGGATGCCGAGGTCGGCTTTTTCCTTGCGGCCGATCCTCAGGCAGAGCCGATAGACGCGTTCGGTGTGGTCCCAGTCGTGACTGCCCCGGGCGCTCCGGAAGAAGGCCCTGGCTTCCTCCCGGATTTGGGAGACGAGGGCCGGGGAGATGGCGGGCGTCATTCGTCGATCATGTGGACGACGAGTCCGTCCTTCAGCTTCGGCTCGAACCAGGTGGATTTCGGCGGCATGACCTTGCCCCCGTCGGCCACAACGAAGAGCTGTTCAATCGTCGTCGGGAAGGAGGAGAAGGCGATGCGGAACTGGCCCGAGAGGACCTTCTTCTCGAGTTCGGACGTGCCGCGGATGCCGCCGACGAAATCGATCCTTTTATCCGTCCGGGGATCGGTGATCCCGAGGACGGGCGCAAGGAGGTTATTCTGCAGGATGGAGACGTCGAGGGAGCCGATGGGGTCGGCCGGGTCGAACGTCCCGGGCTTGGCTTCGAGACCGTACCAGCGGTCGTCGAGGAACATGGCATACTCCCGGCTTTTCGCCGGAGCTTTCGGGCCGTCCGGGCGGACGACGAACTTCTCGCCGACCCTGGCCAGGAAGGCCGAGGAGTCGAGCCCGTTGAGGTCGCGGACGACACGGTTGTAAGGCAGGATCTTCATTTGGCTGTGGGGGAAGATGACGGCCAGGAAGAAATTGTCCTCTTCCCGGCCGGTCCGGCCCGGCCGCTCGCGGTCCCGCTTGACCTTGATCCGGGTCGCGGCCGCGGAGCGGTGATGGCCGTCGGCGACGTAGAGGTTAGCGAGTCCGGCGAAAGCACCCTGGATCCTGTCGACGAGGCCCGGGTCGTCGACGACGAAGAGGACGTGCCGGACGCCGTCGGTGGTCGTGATGTCGACCGTGGGCGCTTTATTCATGCCTTCGGCGACAAGAGCGTCGATAGAGTCGTTCCGGCGGTAGGTCAAGAAGACCGGGCCCGTCTGGGCGCCGAGGGTCTCGATGTGGCGCATCCGGTCGTTCTCCTTGTCGACCCGGGTCAGCTCGTGTTTCTTAATGATGTCGTCGAGATAATCCTGGCACGAGGCCGCGGCGGCGAGGCCGACCTGGACGTGATCCCCCCAGATCTGCTTGTAAATGTAGAAGTTCCGGCTCGCGTCCTGGGCGATCGTCCCTTCGCGGAAGAAGCGGTCGAAGTTCTCTTTTCCCTTGGCGTAAACGGCGTCCGCGTAGGGGTCGGTCGCCGGCGGCAGGTCGATTTCCGGCTTGCCGACGTGAAGGAAGGAATAGGGATTTCCGGCGGCCATCTCCCTGGCTTCGTCGGACGTCAGGACGTCGTAGGGCGGAGCGGCGACAAGATGGGCGATGTCCTTGCGAGGGCGGACGCCCCGGAACGGTTCGATGTGAGCCATGAATGCCTCCAAAAAAGGGGTTATTATAGCACAGCCCGCGTCGGGGGGGCAGGGTCGGCCGCGGATCGTTCCGGCCCGATATTCAAAACGGGCCGTTTCACGATTCGTCGGGCGCTTGCTCCTTGTCCTGCTCCTTGTCCTGGACGAACGTGCCGGCGATCTCGAGGAAGTTCTCGACGACTTCGGGATCGAACTGCGTACCCGAGCAGCCGATGATCTCCTTGACGGCATATCGGTGAGACGCGGCCTTCCGGTACGGCCGTTCCGAGGTGATCGAATCATAGGTGTCGGCGATAGCCATGATCCTGGCCCCTATGGGGATCTCCCGGCCTTTCAGCCTGTCGGGGTAGCCCGCCCCGTCGTACCGCTCGTGATGGGCCCGGACGACCCGGGCGATCTCCTTGAGCTCGATGACCGGACTGAGGATGCTCTCGCCCCGGGCGGGATGCTCCTTGATCAGCCTGAACTCCTCGTCCGTCAGCTTGCCCGGCTTGTTCAGGATGCTCTCGGGGACGGCGATCTTGCCGACGTCGTGGAGGACGGCGGCCAACTCGAGGTCCCCGAGCTCCTTCTCGCTGAAGCCCATTTTCCCGGCGATCTTCAGGGAGAATTCCGTGACCCGGGTTGAGTGGTGGCGCGTGTATTCGTCCTTGGCGTCGATGGCCGAGGCGAGGGACTTGACCGTCGATAGGAAAAGGGACCGCTGCTGGTCGACGAGGTCGGATGTCCTCATCCTGAGATTGCGGTTGACCAGGGCCAGCTCCGACTCCATCTGGCGCATGCGGAGCTGTGATCGGATGCGGGCCTTGAGCTCGGTCGAGTCGAACGGCTTGGAGATGTAGTCGTCGGCCCCGGCCTTGATCCCCTCGGCCAGCATCTCGGCCCCGGTCCTCGCGGTCACCAGGATGATGGGGATGTGCTTTATAGAATCATCGTTCTTGACCGCCCGGGAAAAGGCGTGACCGTCCATGCCCGGCATCATGACGTCGCAGAGGACGAGATCGGGATTCTTGTCCCTGAGGAACTTGAGGCCCTGTTCAGCCGAGGTCACCAATTCCAGGTCGAACTCGTCGGCGAGGAGCATCTTCATCAGCTTGAGGACCTCGGGATTGTCGTCGATGCAGAGGATCACGGCGTCGTGGACCTTGGCTTGGTCAACCCGTCCGCTCTCGATGTCCACTTTTTCGAGGTCGACGAGCTGGAGCCGGCGGAAGTCCGTGATGATGTCCTGGACGCGCGGCTCCTCGGTGTCGGTCAGCCGCCGCTTGAGCCCGATGGGCAAGTCCTCTGTCCGGCGGTCGAGGACCTCGTCCTCGAAATGTTCCTCGCCCTTGCGCATCTCAACGATGAACCGGGAGCCCTTACCGAGCTCGCTTTCGGCGCGGATGGTCCCCTTGTGGACGAGGACGATCTCGCGGGCCAACGCCAATCCGATCCCCGTGCCCTCCTGGGCCCGGGACTTGGACCCGTCGACCTGGGAGAAGCGGTCGAAGATCGTCTCGAGCATGTTCTCCGGGATGCCGATGCCCGTGTCCTCGACGACCATGGTCACGGTGGCGTCCCTCTCCTCGATGTAGATCGTGATCTTGCCGCCCTTATTTGTGAACTTGAGGGCGTTCGACAGGAGGTTGAAGAGGAGCTTCTCGAACTGGTCCGGGTCGAGGGTCAGTTCGACCGAATGGGGAGGATGCTGGTAATAGAGACGGATCTGCCTCTGGTCGGCAAGGGGCTTGACCGAGGCCAGGAGTGGCGGGATGAACTCGACAAGGTTGACGTTCTTGAGTTTGAGCCGCATCTTCCCCTCCTCGAGCTTGCTCAGGTCGAGGAGGTTGTTGATGAGCTTGAGCAGCTTATAGCCGTTGCGCTGCATGGTCTCCAGGGCGTCCTTGAGGACGGGTGATAACTTCCCCATCCGGCCCTCCAGGACGGCCTTGAGCGGGGCCAGCATCAGGGTCAGGGGCGTCCGGAGCTCGTGGTTGACGTTGGCGAAGAACTGCGTCTTGAGCTCATCGAGGCTCTTGAGCTTGATATTCGATTCCTGGAGCTGGGCCGTCGTCTCCTCGAGTTGCATGCGGCTGCTGAGCTCGCGGCGGCGGATGCTTTCCATGATCGAGGAGCCGAAGGCGCCGACGATGATGATGGACGTCAGGAAGAGGAGGTTGTTGGTGACGAAGCGCCAGACTTCGATCTCCACGCCGTTGACGACGATAGGCTTCTGACCCAGGAAGTACAGGACGAAGCTCGGCACCGCGTACATGATCCAGATCGAGACGTAGAGATAGATGGTCCAGCGGAATGTCAGGGGGATGAGGACGATCATGCCCATGACGATGATGTTCAGGCCCTGATAGTAGCTCGACAGGAATCCGCCCAGGATGGTGATCATGACGGCGATACCGGCGGCGTCGATGAGGGCCAGGACGAGAGCCACGTTCATGACGTCATGGCTCGTCTTTGTCTTCGACAGGATGAGCAGGATCAAGCCGACCGCGGCGATGACGCTGAGACGGATGAAGAGGAAAGTCATGAAATATTGCGGCGTGTAGAGAGCGTCGAGGGCGATGAATAACACGTAGAGGACGATGCTCAGGAGGGCGGCGAGCCGGGTCCGACCCTTCAGGTCGTATTCCTGATTCAAGCGGTCTTCGAATTTCGGGTCAAGGCTTGCCATCGGCATCTCTCGCTTTGGTGACGTAGACGTATCCCTGGGGCGGGTTCCCGTAGGATGGAATGATCCGGATGATCTCCCAGCCGGTCTCTTCGAGGAGGGCTTCGAGCTTCTCCGGGTCGAAGAAATCGAACGTCCCGGCCTCCTCGAGGTCCACGAGCTCCTGGGCGTCGTTGAGGAAGGCGCGGAGGGATTCGATGAGCAGCGGTTTGGAGCGCTCCGGCGGCAGGGCTTCCGCGGGCATGGCCTCGATCTTCTCGAGGAGGCGGGTGAACGGGCCGGACGCGTCGGTGTCCGGCCGCATGCTCGACAGGATGAGCAGGCCGCCCGGCATGACGATCCGGCGGGCCTCCTTCAGCGTTTCGGCCGGATTGTAGATGTAGGAGAGGACGAGGCTCATCAGGATCTTATTGTACCATCCCGGCTTGACCGGCAGATGATAATTGCCTTCCAGGGTGCCGGGAATGATGAGGCGGCGGAAATCCGGCTTTCCCGGGGAGAGCCCCCGGACGTACCTGGCAACGTGGTTGAAGTCGGCGATGATCCTATACTCCTGGAGGTCGAAGCGCGTCTTGAGCCAGTCGTCGTGGGCCGGAGTGATCCGCTCGCCGCGCAGGATCCGGTGGAGGCGGGGGGAGTAGTCCTCCTGGATCTTGATCGCGCTCTCAAGGGTCAGGTTTTCGACCATTTCGGCCATCTCCTCGAACGTCCCGACATCGCCGTCGATGAAGCGGCGGACGGCCATGTAGCGACTTATCTCGAGGTCGAGGGCGATAAAGTCGAACCTTCCGGACTCCTTGAGGACCGGGAATCGGGAGGTGAGCTTTCGCGACGCTTTTTTCATCGCTTCGGGGATCAGGTCGGCGATCGTGATCTGCGACGGGAGTTCGCCGCCGGCGACCAGGAGATGTTCGACGAAGTTGCCCGTCCCGCCGCCCAGGTCGAGGAGTCTGTCGCCGGGCCTCAGCTCAAGCGCGTGGAGCTGGTCGCCCATCAGCTGCTGGTAGTCGTCGGAAAGGGCCATGACGTCAAAGCCGAGGAGCTTGTCGTCGCCGACGAGGTAGCGCTGCCAGTAGCTCGTCCGGTTCTTGAGCTTGCGGGGTGGCAGCCTGTCCTTCTCGGCGCGGCGCATGACCTCCATGTCCTTCCGCCCGGGCATGACCGGTTGGATGAGCCGTTTGTGGAGGAAACGGCAGATCAGGGACGTGATCGTCCCGAACAGCCTCAGACCTTCCTTGGAAGTTCGGGCGTTGTGGCCGATAGGGACGGAGATGACCTCACGCGGGGCGTCGACCTGCACGCTCATGACGTCCCGGATGAACTCGGCCTTGACCCAGCTGTCGAACTGGCCGTAGATCCAGGTGATCGGCAGATCGAGGTGACGCATGTCCTCCCGGGCTTGATCAAGCGTGGCCACGGAATTGACGACCCCGTCGGCGACGTAGGAATCGACGTTGACCAGGTTGCCGAGGACCGGCATGACGCCGAGCTTGATCCCCAGCTGGTAGTGTTCGAGGAAATCGAGGCCGCAGTTGATCCGGACCATGAGGTCCCGGAATTCCGGCGTCCCCATGCAGGCGATCCAATAGTCCACCCGCCGGCGCTCCCCCTCGTCCCTCAGAACGATCCTCGCTTCGAGGGCCGAGAACGAAAAGGTCAGGAGGATGATCGAAGACGCCCTGAGTTTCGGATTCGAATGAAGCCAATCCAGGACCGTCACGATATCCTCGGCCCCCTGGCTGAAGCTGGTGTTGAGCATTTCGTAGGGGGGCTCGTAGGCCTCAGGATCGTTATGGCTCTCTCCCTTCTTGCGGATACCGTCATACCGTACGACGGCCAGGGGCTTGCCCAAAAGGCGGAAATTCTCGCAGAGGGTCAGGGCCAGGCCGAAGAGGGTCTCTTTGGTCTTTCCGAAAGCGGGGGGGACGACGACCACGGGGATCGGCTTGTCGTCCAGGGGAAGGGCCGTGTTCAGCAGGCCGACGATCTCCTCGCCGCGGGGATTCTCGAGCCTGATGACGTGGGGAGCCATGAGGGAGGCCCTGAAGAAATCGGGCGGCAGATATGAAAGGCCCCTGATGGCGGCTTTTTCATGGATGTCCTCACCGCGCCGGGCGAAATCCGGATCGGGGGCGTGGACCGATTGGATGCTCATCCGGCTGATGCCGAATTGGACGCCGTACTTCAATCCCGAGCCTTCATCCCCTTCCGCGCGGCTGACGTGGCGGACCTCTCCCGTCTCCTCCCAGAGAGGTTTTTCACCGTCGAGAATGGCCAGGGATTCGAGAGGCGTCCCCTTGAGAAGGCTTGGAGCGTCCTCTGCGGCCACGAAGCTCATCCCGTTCGGGCTGATGTCGGTGATCCGGCCGTGAAGATTGTGGTCGAACGGAGGAGGCAGGGGGATTTCGACCCGCAGGTTCCTGGCCGGGCTGATCCTCTTCTCGGCCCGCTTCTCCGAGTAGAACATGACTCGCGGATAGAGGCAAACGAGGGTCCGGCCGTCGGGGAAGATCCGCGAGATCATGGTCTCGAAATTGTAGGTCGCGTAGCCGATCTGGTAGGAGACGAAAAGGAGGTCCGAAGTCTTGAACTTGACGTCGAGCTTCTCTCCGGAGAGAAGGCACACGGACGGCGGCCTAATCTCGGCGAAGGAGAGGATCTCGGGGTTGCCGGAGCGGGCGGGGACCGCGGCCACCTCGACCTTGCGGGCCAGCGCCTCGCGCATGAGGGACTCGATCTTGATCGAGTCGGTGAACAGGACCATCTCGTCGGTCCGGAGGAAGGGATAGCGGAGCTTGAGCTCGTCGAGGTCGCGGATGGCGACGTAATCCGACATGAACTGGAGGAGCGACAGACGGCTCGAGTCGTCCAGAGACTGGAACTCGATCCCGACGCCCCCCAGGTCATTGTCCTGGCGGACGATGCGCCCGTTCACGGTGTACTGCCGCCCGTCGGGGAGGGAGATGTTCAAGGGCACGGCTGAGCCCTCGGGGAAGGCCGACAGGGTCTTAAGGAACATGCCGTTCTCGCTGAGGTTGACCAGCTTGGCCTCGCCCAGGGGGCCGGTCTCGATGCGGATGTCCTTGGAGCCGTCGAGGGTGACCCGCATGGACGACCGCTTCTCGCGAGAGCGTTGGGCGATGAGGAAGCTGATCTTTCGGCGGATGGCCGCTGGATCGGACGGTTTGGCCAGGCAACAGTCGATACGGCCGTAGCTGGCGAGATCGATGACCGTCCCGTTCGAAGCGCACCCAGTCAGCAGGATCTTGATGATGGCGTCGGAGTTCTTGAAGATCTCGTTGAGGAAGCGGAGCAGCTCCGTGCCCTTCATCCGGGGCAAGTCCTCGTTGACGACGAGAACATTGACCTCCGGGAGCGCCTTGATCAGGTGGATGGCTTCGACGCCGCTCGTCGTGGTGTAAACCGCGTAGATGTCCCTAAGGGCCCGCTGGAGCTTTTCGAGGTAGGCGAGGTCGTCGTCGACGACGAGGATAACGGGCTGGGAGCCCGCCTTGGGCTTTTCCATCTGCTCTCGCGCCATCTAGGGTCCGGCCTCCCTGCAGCACATGGACACATTTAGTCGACCGACGGGCGGGGGCGTAGTATATGATGGGGGATCAGAGGCCAAAACACAACACCAAATTTTGTAGGACTCCATGCGTATCCATACAAAATCTAGTATATAACCCTAGGCCTGTCAAGGGTTTCTTGGCTTGAGACCTCGCAGAATCGCGGCAGCCGCCTGGGAGAAAAGGCCGATGTCGATGCCCGAGCAGACGAGGGTATAGCCTTCCTCGAGGGCTTTGACGGCGCCCTGGTTGTCAAGGGCGAATATCCCGGCCGGGACCTTCCTGCGGGCGCAGGCCGCCGCGACCGTCCGGACGGTGTCACGGACGTCGGGGTCCTGGATCCGTCCGGGCTTGCCCATGCTGGCCGAAAGATCGTAAGGGCCGATGAAGACGGCGTCCACTCCGCCGACGTCCAGGACGGCCTCGATGGCCCGGACGCCGTCGATGTGCTCGACCTGGGCGACGACGACCGTCTCCGCGTTGGCCGTCTCGACGTTCTCCTGGAAACGGGCCCCGTAACGGTTGGCCCGGCTGAAGCCGACGCTGCGACCGCCTTCCGGGGGATACTTGCCCCAGTGAACGGCCCGGGCGGCGTCCTCGGCGCTGTTGACATGGGGGACGATGATGCCGGCCGCGCCGGTGTCCAATGCCTTCTTGATCCACATCTCCCCGTTCTCCGGGATGCGGACGAGCGGAGCGCAGGGCTCACGCGTCGCCTGGACCATGAGCAAGACGTCGCGGGCATCGAGAGCCCCGTGCTCCATGTCGATGAAAAGCCAGTCGAAACCCGCGTCCGAGGCGATTTCGGCCAGTTCGGGCGAGGGCAGGCTGAGCAGGGTTCCGATGAGCAAGTCGCCGCGCAGGAGCCGGTCGCGAAATGTGGCTTTAGAATTTTTCGTGGCGGAACTCCTCGATCTCGAGGGCGCGGGTATTGCCGCGCTTATTTCTTGACCGCTTCGCCCGCTTCCTTGGCCATGGCCTCCTTGATCTGCTTGACCAGATTTTCGTACTGCTGGGTCGGGAATCCTTCGTACTTGACGGCCATGGGCTTGACCAGATCGACGGCCTTCTCCGCGGCCTTGAGGGCCTCGTCGTATTTTTTCAGCTTGAAGAGGACCTGTCCGAGGACGTAGTTGTTGTAGTAGTCGGAGGTGAGCTCGACCGACCGCCGGGCCGCC
>Ga0299912_10005357_pt1 | contig 10541 bp, 9 predicted proteins | sample RVTome_2_FD_207667 | JGI IMG/M metagenome (GOLD analysis project Ga0299912, IMG submission 207667) | Soil microbial communities from uranium-contaminated site in the Upper Colorado River Basin, Wyoming, United States - RVT95D214 (version 2) ... | reverse complement strand
TGAGCGACTTCAGGCCTTTTCCCTTCAAGCCTTCGATCCGAAGAGGGATGAAACTCAGGCCCGACTTTTCCATGATCTTTCTTTCGACCTCGCGTCCGGTCCCGACGAAAGTCAGCTCTACGGCCGTGTCTCTCTCCTTGAGCTTGCGGCCGACGGCCAAGGCCGGGTAGATATGGCCGCCCGTTCCGCCGCCGCTGATGATGACCGCCTTAGCGCTCATGAGGCGACTCCGGCGATCGTCTTGCGTTGCGAGATGTTGAGCAGGATGCCGACCGCCGCCAGGTTGCACAAGAGCGAGGAACGGCCGTAGCTGATCAAGGGAAGGGGCAATCCCTTGGCCGGAGCGAGTCCCAGGGCGACGGAAATGTTGATCAAGGCCTGGATGCAAATGACCAGGGTCAGCCCCACCGCAATCATCTGACCGGAAAAGCTCGGCGCCCGGCTGGCGATCCTCAGCCCGCGCCACAGGAAAGCGAGGAACAGGGCCAGCACGGTCAGGGTGCCCAGCAGGCCGAATTCCTCGCCGATGATGGCATAGATGAAATCCGTGTGGGCAGAGGGCAGGAACGAAAGCTTCTGCTTGCTCTCGCCGATGCTCACGCCCAGCAGGCCGCCCGCTCCCACGGCCATCTTGGACTGGATGACCTGGAAGCCTTTGTCCAGGGGGTCTTTTTCGGGTGACATGAAGCTCGTCACCCGCTCCAGCCGATAAGGGGCTTGAAACAGGTAAACGGTGAACAGGGCGGCGCCGATGATGCTCAACATGGCCAGGTGCCTGGCCTTGACTCCGCCGATGAAGAGGAGGATGGCGCAGATCGAAGCGATGAGGACCGCCGTTCCGAAATCTGGCTCCTTGGCCACGAGCAGGACGAAGACGGCGAGGACCCCGATGGGGAAGACGATCGTCCTGAATTCGTGCAGGCTGTCCTTCTTCTTGTCCAGGTAGTAAGCCAGGAAAAGAACCAGGCTGATCTTGGCCAGTTCCGAGGGCTGGAACCTGATGCCCATGAACTGCACCCAGCGGTTAACCCTGGCTGTGGGGGGCATGACGAAGCAAACCGCCAGCAGAAAAAACGTTCCGGCCAGCAGCGTGTAGACGATATAGGGGTTCTGGAAGAATGGCTTCCGCACCCTGATGAGCATGGCGATCAGGATGAGTCCGGCGACCGACCCGATGACCTGGTGGAGAAGGAAATGCAGCTGAAAATGGTATTTTTCCGCGGCCAGCAGGCTGGAGGAGCTGTAGACCCAGATCCAGCCGACCGCGAGCAGGGCGAGGGTGACGATCAAGAGCCCCCGGTCGAAGCCGAAGACGCGGAACATTTCTTTATTTTTCATGGGTCTTCATCGACTTCCCGATATCTTCGCCGCCAAGGCGCGGACTTCTTTCTTGAAAACACGGCCCCGGTCTTCGAAGTTCCGGAACCAGTCAAAGCTCGTGCAAGCCGGCGCGAGGAGCACGACCTCGCCCCCGGCGGCCAGGGAGTAACCCGTCCGAACGGCTTCCTTCATGCTGGCGGCCCGGTGCAGGGGGCGCGCGCCCTTGATCGCCCTGGCGATCTTGTCGGCGGCCTCTCCGATCAGGACGACATCCGTGGCCCTTTCCCGTATCCATCTTCGGAGTTTCCGGAAATCCGCGCCCTTGTCCCTGCCGCCCAGGATCAGGACGATCTTAGCCTCGAAGCTCTGGAGAGCCTTGATCGTGGCGTCCACGGTTGTGGCCTTGGAATCGTTGACGAAAGCCACCCCTTTAATGGTCAAGACTTTTTCCAGCCTGTGCTCGAGTCCGTGGAAGGTCTTGATCGAGCCCCGCATGGACGGAGCCGGGACTCCGAAAATGTGGCCGACCAGGCCGGCTGCCATGATGTTATCCCAGTTGTGGGCTCCCGGCAGGGAGATGTCCGAGACCTTGATGAGCGGACGGTCGTGGGCGTCGCGGAGAATGATCCGGCCATCCCTTATGAAGCATCCCCGGGTCACTTCCCTTTTCCGGCTGAAACCGTAGATCGCGGCCCCGGTTTGCCGGGACAAACTCCAAACCAGGCTGTCATCCCGGTTGAGAACGGCCGCATCGCCCCGTTTCTGGCCGAAGACGAGCTTTGTTTTGGCCTTGAGGTAGTCTTCAAAAGACGGATGCCAATCAAGATGGTTGATGGAGACGTTGAGGAAAACCGACACGTCGGCTCGAAAGTCCCGAACGAATTCCAGCTGAAAACTGGAGATTTCGGTGACATAGATATGGTCCTCACGGCTCCCCTCCGCAAAGGAGATGAGCGGGGTGCCGATGTTCCCGGCCAGGTGCGATTTGAATCCGGCCTCTTTCAGGATTTTATGGATGAGGGTGGAGGTGGTGGATTTTCCGTTCGTCCCCGTGACGCCGACGATGCGGCCCTTGAGAAAATGGCCGGCCAGCTCGACTTCCGAAAGAATGGGGATTCCCCTCAAGCCTGCCTCCCGCAGGCCGGGGATCAGCGGAACCCCCGGGCTGGGGATGATCAAATCGGCTTCCAGGAAAGACTCGAGCCTGTGCTCGCCGGCCTCGACCTCGACGCCCAGGCTCCGCCAAGTCGAAACCTTGGACCCGAGCTCCTCCTCGTTCTTCCGGTCGCTGATCTTGACCAGAGCCCCTCTCCGGGAGAGAAAACGGGCCAGAGATTCGCCCGTCTTGGCCAGGCCGATGATCAGGACTTTTTTCCCTTGGAGTTCCATGTCACCTCAATTTCAACGTGGCCAGGCTGAACAGGGCGAAAACGATGGCCAGGATCCAGAATCTGACGACGACCTTCTCCTCCGGCCAGCCGACGAGCTCGAAATGATGGTGGAGTGGCGCCATCTTGAAAACGCGTTTTCCTCCCGACAGTCTGAAATAAGTAACCTGAATCAGGACCGACAGGGCTTCGAGGATGAAGACTCCCGCGATGAAAAAAAGCAAGAATTCCTGTTTGATCATGATGGCGATGACGGCCAGACTGCCCCCCAGTGAGAGGGCTCCCACGTCGCCCATGAACACCTGAGCCGGGTGGCTGTTGAACCAGAGAAATCCCAAACAGGCCCCGGTCAGGGAGCCGGCGAAGATGCCGAGCTCTGCGGCCGGCCGGACATAGGCGATATTCAGGTAGTTCGACCAGTTAACGTTGCCGACGATATAGGCCAGAGCCGTCAGGGCGGCCGAGCTGATGAGCATCAGGCCGATGGCCAGGCCGTCCAGCCCGTCGGCCAGGTTGACGGCATTGGAGGAGCCGACCAGGATGAACATGATCCAGGGCAGGTAGAACCAGCCCAGGTAAGGAACCCACTCTTTGATGAAGGGCAGGCTCAGCCGGAGGTTGAACTCACCTCCCGCCGTCTGGCCCTGCCGGCCAAGATAGACCAGCACCAGCCCGATGACCAGGGACAGTCCGAGCTGGAGCAGAAATTTGTTCCGGCCCTTGAGGCCGAGCGATCGTTTCCTCCGAACCTTGATGGAGTCGTCCCAGAATCCGATGAGACCGAAGAGAATCATCGTGGCCATGCCGATCCAAATGTAGACATTGCTCAAGTCGGCCCAAAGAAGGGTCGGGACGAGCGTCGAACAGATGATCAGGATGCCGCCCATCGAGGGCGTTCCCTTTTTGCTGAAATGGGACTGTGGGCCTTCGGCCCGGATCTCCTGGCCGATCTGCATTTTCTTGAGCTGACGGATGAGCCATGGCCCCATGACCAGGCTGATGAGCAGGGCGGTGATCCCGGCCAAAGCGGTCCGGACCGTGAAGTATCGGAAGACGTTGAAGAGAAAAACGTATTCCCTCAGCGGCACGAGAAGAAAATACAACACGTCACGCCTCTCCGATCTGTTTGATGATTTTTTCGGCGATTTTCTCGGTGCGCATTCCCCTTGACCCTTTGACCAGGATCAGGTCGTTGTCCCTGAGCAGGGGGAGAATCCCGTCGGCCGCTTCGGCCGAGTCGGCGAAGGAGATGATCCGGCTTCTTGCCAGGCCGGCTTTCGCCGCTCCATCAGCGACATGCATGCTCCGCGGCCCCACGGTGACCAGCAGGTCCCAGCCGGCCTCGGCGGCCTGGCGGCCGGCCAGCAGGTGGTAAGCGGCCTCGTCCTTGCCCAGCTCGAGCATGTCGCCGACAACGGCAACCCTGCGTTTCGCCGGAAGCCCGGCCAGGCTTTTCAGGGCCGACTCCAGGGCTTTGGGATTCGAATTGTAGGTGTCATCGATGAGCTTGATTCCGGATCGCAGCCTGACCAGGGAGCCCCGTCCCGGAAACGGCTTGAGCCCGGAAACGGGTTCGGCCAGGTCGGCCGGGCCCAGCCCGAAAGCGTGGGCCACTCCGGCTGCCGCCAGCAGGTTGTAAAGATAGCCCTCGGAAAAGAAGTGGAATTGCACCAGGGCGTGCCGGTGGGCCATCCAAAGCTCGAATGACATCCCGTCCAGGCCGCATTTCCGGATCGCCGCGGCCCGCACCTCGGAGTCGGCGGAAAGCCCGAACAGGATTTTCCGGCCGACGAAGCCGGCCGAGACTTTCCGGACCAGCGGATCGTCGGCGTTGAGGACGGCCAGCCCGCCCGGCTTGACACCATCCAGGATCTCTCTCTTCGCCTCGGCGATGGCCTCCAGGCTCTCGAAAAATTCCAGATGGACCGGGTTGACGTTGGTGATGACGGCGATGTCGGGCGGGGCGATCTTCGTCAGGTCCCGGATCTCCCCGGCCGCGCTCATGGCCATTTCCAAAACAGCCACCTCATCCTCGGGCGAAAGCCTGAGGACGGAGAGGGCCAAACCCAGGTAGTTGTTGAGGTTTTTTTCCGACTTCAGGACCCGATAGCGACCGCCGAGCAGAGAGGCGACGAATTCTTTGGTCGTTGTTTTTCCGGCGCTTCCCGTGATGCCGACGACCTTAACCGGGTTCAGGGAGAGCAACTTCTTGGCCAGCTCCTGCAGGGCCGTGACAGTGTTCTCGACGCGGATGATCCCAAAACCCGGATCCGGCGGCTGGACATCCCTGGAGACGACTGCGGCCGCGGCTCCCGCCCGCCTGGCGTCCATGATGTAATCATGTCCGTCGCGTTTGGCAACCACGGCGAAAAACAAGCCGCCCGGAGCGATCTGCCGCGAGTCGATATCGAAATCCTTGACGATCAGCCCGGCATCACCCTGGATGATCCTGCCCTTCGTCTTCTCGGCGATTTCGTCCAGACGGAAAGAGGCCATGGTCAAGCTTTCTCCAGGTCCTGAAGGATTTTCCGAATGACCTCGCCGTCGTGAAAGGGGAGGGTCTTGTCCTTGATGATTTGGTAAGGTTCATGGCCTTTGCCGGCGACGAGGATGTAGTCGCCCCTCTTTCCGGCGCGTAGAGCTTGTTCGATAGCCTGGCGCCGGTCCGGGATGATCCGGTAATTTTTCATCCCGGCTCTTTTCACGCCCTTTTCGATCTCGGCGATGATGGCCATGGGGTCCTCTGAACGCGGGTTGTCCGAGGTGATAAAAACAAGGTCAGCCAGCCTGCCGGCGACCTCTCCCATCCGGTCCCGCTTGCTCCTATCCCTGTCTCCGCCGGCGCCGAAGACCAGCAGGATACGGCCTGGCTTAAACGACCGGAACGTCTCCAACAGGTGCTTGAGGGCGATATCGGTATGGGCGTAATCGATGAAAACATGAAAGCCGCGCTGATTCTCGATTCTCTCCAGCCGGCCGGGTATGCCCCGCAAGGAGGAAATGCCCTGTTGGATGGCCGAGATCGGCAGGTTCAGCACCAGGCTGACGGCGAATGAAGCCAGGATGTTGGACAGGTTGTGTTTTCCCATGAGGGGCGATGTGATTTCCAACTGGCCGCCGGGATAATCGATTTCGGCCGTGATTCCCTCCTCGCTCAGCCGGTGAACCTTGCTCCGGACGATGGCCGCCGGCTCCAGGCCGAAGGAGACCGTGGCCATGGGAAGCTCTGCCAGGAGTTTCTTTCCCCAGGGATCGTCCAGGTTGACCACCGCCGTCCGCTTCTTGGAGTTGATGAGGAACAACTTCTTCTTCGCCTCGAAGTAATCCTCCATGTTGGGATGGTAATCCAGGTGCTCACCGCTCAAGTTGGTAAAAACGGCCACGTCGAACTCCACCCCCCAAACCCGCTTCAGGTCGAGGGCGTGGGAGGAGACCTCGAGCAAGCAGTGTGTCGCTCCGCGCGAGACGAAGTCACGCATCATCCGCTGGATGTCGGGCGCTTCGGGCGTAGTCCTGTCCGCCTCGATCTCCAGACCCGGGCCGCGGTAATTGATGGTGCCGATGACGGAGGGCGCGAAACCGGATTTCTTGAGGATTGACTCGAGGAGATAGGTGATGGTCGTCTTTCCCTTTGTTCCGGTGATGCCGACCACCTTCAGATGGCGCGAAGGATAAGAATAAAAGGCTGCGGACGACCGGGCCAAGGCCTCCCGGGCCTCGGGTACTCGGATCCAGACGACGTCCAGATTCTCAGGCTTGGCATGTTCGGAAAGAATCGCCCCGGCGCCGCGGCCGGCCGCGTCCGCAGCGAATTCGAAGCCGTCCCTTTTCCCGCCCTTCAAGGCGGCGAAGAGGAATCCGGGCTCGACCTGTTTCGAGGAATAAGCGATTCCGCCAATCTCGACTCCGTCGTTTCCGCTGACTTCGGCCCCGGGCACGTTTCTCAGGATTTCGGTGAGCTTCATGGCGTTCTCCGGTCCGGCAGCCGGGCGGCGATGATGGCTTCGGCCTTGGGGATCTCTCGGGGTGGCTCACGGAGATAGAGCAGCACGTTCCGGGCGATGTCGCGGAAAAGGGGCGCCGCAACCTGGCCGCCGTAATAGAGGGTCCCTTTGGGCTCGTCCAGGATGATGACCATGGACAGCAGGGGCTTCTCCGAGGGCACAAACCCGGCGAACGCCGAGAGATGCTTCCTGGCGGAGTAGCCGCCGAGCGCCGGGTCGATTTTCTGGGCCGTCCCGGTCTTTCCGGCGATCGAGAAGCCTTCGATGACGGCTTCCCTGCCCGTGCCTTCAGCGACCGCCCTTTCCAGGATATCCTTGACCTCGGCCGCGGTTCTCTCGGAAACGATCCGGGGCGCCGGATAACCCGGCGCTGCGGGGCCGGCCGCGGGAACCGGCGTTTCCTTGACGATCCGCAGCGGAATGAGGAAGCCCCGGTTGGCAATCACGTTTAAGGCCTGGAGAACTTGGACGGCAGTGACCGAGACTTCATAGCCGATGGAAAGGGCGGCAAGGGAAGTCTTGCTCCATTTATCCACCGGGCGCAGGATGCCTTTTTCTTCGCCGGGAAGCCCGACCTCGGTTTTCCTCCCGAACCCGAAAGCTTGGATGGCGTTGTAGAACTCGCCCCTGGCCAGGCGCAGGCCGACCTGGATCGAGCCGACATTCGAGGAATGGATGAAAACTTCCGGGAAGGTCAAGACGCCGAGTTTCTCATGGTCCTCAATGGTCCAGCCGGCGACCCGGATCTTGCCTTCCCGGCAATCGAAGGTGTCGGTCAGGCGCGAGGCGCCGTATTCGCGGGCCGCGGCGGCGGTTACGATTTTGAAGGTCGAGCCGGGCTCGAAGTTGTGCCGGACGGCCCGGTTGACTTCAGCTTCCCGGCTCACGTCGGGATAGGCGTTGGGATCATAAGTGGGGAAGCCGGCCATGGCCAGGATTTCGCCGGAAGCGGGGTTTGAGATGACGACCGTTCCCCAATTGGCCCGAGTCTCTTCGACGGCGCGACGGAGCTCTCGCTCGGCCGAGTGCTGGATGATCTGGTCGATGGTCAGCGTCAAGGGCTTGCCGGGCTTCGGATCTTTGAGGGTCTCGATCTGGTATTTCCTCTTTCGGGCATCCCAGAGGATCTGGCTTTGGCCGTTGATGCCTTTCAGCAGCTCGTTATATTTCAATTCCACCCCGCTCAGGCCGACGTCGTCCACGCCGACGCCTCCCAGGACGTGGGCGGCCAGCGGACCCAGCGGGTAGAAACGCTTGTTCTCTTCACGAAAAGAGATTCCGGGCACAGCCAGACGTTTCACACTCTCGTATTCAGCCTGGCTGATAGTTCGTTTGATCCAGACGAAGGTGTCGTGATCCTCGACCCGGGCCATGATTTTTTGAATATCCTTGTCCGTCAGGGAGAGCGCCTTTTTGAGTCGGTTGATCTTGGCCCGGTGGCCGGCCGCGGGTTCATCCTTAAGGGGAACATAGAAGACCGAAGGGAGGGGGAGGCTGAGGGCCAGGACGATGCCGTTCCGGTCGAAAATGTTTCCGCGTTTGGGAATGATGTCGCTTTTAAGGCTGTTCTGTTCAATGACTTGGGCCTTGAGACGGGAATGTTGCAGGACCTGCAGGTCCACCAGACGCCCCGCGATGATCAAGAACCAGGCCAGGAGGAGGCAGACAAGGAGGAGGGTTTTCTTGTGAATCCTTCTCCGGTAAGGGTCCCTGATTTCAATCATCGTTCTGGGAATGGTTGGGATGACCTTCGTAGACCACCTGCTCGGGTTTCCAGGCTTCGAGGTTCAGCTCCTCCCGGGCGATTTTTTCCACCCGTTCGAGCGAAAGGAGGGCGGCCTTTCGTGCCTCCATTTTTTGGATGTCTTCTTTGATCTGCAGAATGTCTTCCTCCAGCGCGCTGGTTTTCAGGCCCAGGCTGATGGTCTCGGTCTGATGCCAGATGGTGAATGTCAAGATAGCCAGGACAACCAGGATGCCGCCGGCCACGGCCAAGGTCTCTTTCTTGGAAAATTTTTTGCGAACCATTCAGATCCTTTCTGCCGCGCGCAGCTTGGCCGACCTGGCCCTGGGGTTGCGAGCCAGCTCCGGGTCAGATGCCATAACCGGTTTCTTGGTCAGGATGCGGAGACAGGAGCGGCCTTCCTCTCCCGCCAAGGCCAGGAAGGTGTGCTTGATGATCCGGTCTTCGAGGGAATGGAAGGAGATGGCCACCAGGCGAGTGCCTGAAACCACGCGCCCCGCTACCGTCCTGAGAAAATCCGACAGCCCGGTGAGCTCCTGGTTCACCTCGATGCGCAAGGCCTGGAAGGCCTTGGCCGCGGGGTGGATTCTCCCTTTCTGCGGCCGCCAGCGGCAGACTTCCTCTATGATTCGGCCCAGTTGAGTGGTGGTCTCTATTTTCCTGAGTTTTCTCCGCGAGACGATTTCCCGGGCGAGCTGCCGGGCCTGCCTGAGTTCGCCGTATTCCCGGAAGATTTCTGCCAGCCGAGCTTCCGAGGCATGGTCGATGATCTTGAGGGCGGTGGTTTTGTTCCGAAAATCCATCCTCATGTCCAGGGGGCCTTCACGGCTGAAGCTGAACCCCCGTTCCGGCGAGTCCAGCTGAAAAGAAGAGACCCCCAGGTCGACGAGCACGCCCCGGACGGTCGTGAAATCGATATCGAGGTCCGGGAGATAGCGGAAATCGGAATGAAAGAGCCGTACCCTCTTGGCGAACGGCGCGAGGATTTTTCGGGCTTCGAGGAGAGACGTTTCGTCGAGGTCAAGGCCGATGAGCGAAGCCCGCGGGTTGCTTTCCAGAATGGCCCGGCTGTGACCGGCCAGGCCGACCGTGCAATCCACGTAGACTCCGGGCCGCGATGGGTCCAGGAACTCCAGGACCTCCTCGAGGAGAACCGGGATATGTCCCTTGTCGCTCATTCCTTTTTTCCATGGGGCATCAATTCGGCGATCCGGACAAAGTCCTCATCCGAGAGAGGCTCCTTTTCCAGCTTTTCGTCCAGCCGGAGTTTGTCCCAGATTTCCAGATGGTTGGAAAGGCCGATGACCTCCACTTCTTCCTTCAATCCGATTTTTTCCCGCAGGCTCTGGGCGATCAGCACCCGGCCCTTGGGGTCGATTTCAGAGCGCAGGCCTTTGCGGTTGACGCGGAGCATGAAATTGCGCACTTCGGGCCTGAGGTGAAGCCCGCCTTCATCGGCGATTCCCGTCAGCTTCACCCAGGCAGAGAGTGGATATATCTGGACGGCTTCATCGGTCATGGAGGTGATGAAAACCTCCTTGCCGAATTCTTCTTCGATGGCGGCCCGGAACCTCTCAGGCACCTTGATCCGGCCGGCCTTGTCGACCTTCGCCGAGTAGCTTCCGATCAGCATGTTTCCCATTTTGTCCCAATTTGTCCCAATTATGGCTAAAATATATGGGATAAAATATTAAATGTCAAGCAAAAAATGAGGGAAAACGGGCTTTTTTTGGAGTTCAGTTTTTCCGGCCGGCGGGGGGTTGAACGGAGGCCGGGATCAGGGCTTTTGTTCTTCGATGAAGCCAAGCGGGAAATCAGCCGAAAACCGGGGACGGGCTCAAGCCCTTTCTTTCAAGAGCTTTTCGGCGAGATCAAAATCCTCGGCAGCCACGAACACACGGACTTCGCCCAGGCCGTCGGCGGTCATGGGGTAGACGGACTGCACGATCCTGCCCTTGAGAACGCATCGGATCCCTTCGCTTTCCAGCAGGGAGCGGATGACCTCGGCTTCGGCCGGCCCCCAGACCTTCGCCACTTCCTTGAAATCGGCATTCCGGTCCGCGTCTTTTTTGGAATCGTGATTGT
>Ga0299912_10005356_pt1 | contig 10543 bp, 12 predicted proteins | sample RVTome_2_FD_207667 | JGI IMG/M metagenome (GOLD analysis project Ga0299912, IMG submission 207667) | Soil microbial communities from uranium-contaminated site in the Upper Colorado River Basin, Wyoming, United States - RVT95D214 (version 2) ... | reverse complement strand
CCACAGCGCCTCATACGCCAACATGGCTTACCAAGCCGTTTATCTCAAGACGCATCACACGGTGCCTTACCTCGCGGCCGTGCTCAACGCGGGCGGCGGCTATTACGGCCTCGAGGAATACATCGAAGAGGCCAAGCGGCAGGGGATCCGGATCCTCGGCCCGGACGCGAACAGAAGCGGGCAAGAGTTCGAGGTGGAGGACGGGGCGATCCGCGTCGGGTTCACGTCCATCAAGGGGCTGGCGGCGAAGACCGTAGGGAAGGTCCTCGAGGAGAGGACGGAGGGAGGAAAGTTCGGGTCGGTCGAGAACTTCCTCGAGCGGGTGAGCCTTTCGAAGAGCGAACTCCTGGCACTCATCCGGGCCGGGGTCTTCGACTCGCTCGAACCGCGGCGGACGCGGCAGGTCCTCCGCTACTTTCAGGGGCTCGAGGATATGGAGCAGGTGGCGGACATCGACGACGGGGAGAAGGCGCGGATGCTCATCGACTCTCTCGGGTTCAGTCCCGTGGGCGATCCGCTCGACCTCTACGAAGGGAAGCGGCCGCCGCTTCGGATCCGGGACCTCAAGAGCCGTGTGGGCAGCCTGGTGGAGCTGGTGGTGCGTGTCGTGGACGCCCGGCAGATTCCGATCAAAGGGGGGAGCCGGTATTTCTACCTGTTCGAGGATGAGACGGGGCTCCTCGAGGGTGTGGGGGAGACAAAATGCCTGAGTTCCGGCACGCCGCCGATCTGCTGCCTGAGAGGAGAGGTCCGAAACGGCGGCGGCCCCGTAAAGATCCTCAATTGCACGTTCCTGAGGGCGTTCTAATGAAGAGCGAGACGAACGAGACTGGCAAGACCGGAAATGCAGCTGCAGGCTTTAGCCTGCGTTCTTGGATTGGCGAAAATGCCACGGAGGTATGCCGATGAAAAGATATAAATTTTCGGTGGTCGTGGAAAGGGAGCAGGCGGGATTTTACGCATCGTGCCCGGCCCTTCCCGGGTGCTACGCGACGGGAAGGAGCCGTGGCGAGGTCATGCGCGCCATCCGGGCGGCCATTCGGGTCCACATCGAGGATAGGATGGGCGATAACGAAGGGGTTCCCCAGCCCGAGCCGGTCAGCCTCACCCGGCTTGAAGTCACGTTTTAAGGGTTTTCTTGACCTGCCGGGCGATCTTTTTTCTGATTTTATTGAACGATGGCGGCGGGCCGGTCCGGACCGGCTTTCCGTTGATGAACAGGGCGTCCGAGATCCCCCATTCGAGGAAAGTGTCCCGGTCGAGGGTATTGATAGCCTGGAAATTGACCTTGCCGCCGAATTCCGAGGCCGCGCGCTTCGCCCGCTCGATCCCCATATTCATAGCCGGGCACCAGCCGTCGATGAAGGCCGTGACGGTCACTCTATCGGGAGCCGTTTCCGGCCTCTTTTTTTGCCTGATCCACTTAGGAGCGACAGCTCCATCGACAAAAGGCTTCCAAAGAAGGCCCTGCAGGCCGAGCTTGTCTGCTTTCTTGTACCCGTGTTTCCTGAACCAGGACGCCCGCATGAAGACTGGGATGGCCATTCCCCAAGCGGCCATTCCCTTAGCTCCAAGGGACTTTGCGTCCTCCTCGGCGGCCAGGAGAAGGGCTTTGCCCATTCCTCTTTTCTGAAAGTTGCCGCGCCCCTGCTTGTGACCGTGGACCCAAATACAGTAGATGAAATAAAGCCCGTGTCCTTCCAGCCAGGAGCGCTCAATGGGCGCATACTGGATCATTCCCCCGACGTTTCCAGCATCGTCCAAGGCCAACTTGACCCTCAAGCCCTTTTCTTTCATCGCGTCGTACCAGATTCGTTTGTGGTCTCCGGCTTCCGGCAATTCCGCGGACCAGTCCTCGAGGCAGACGATATAAAGTCCTTTGTGTTCGTCGGTTAGATCGATGACCTTCATGGCATGCCTCCTTTGCGGGCAAGATATGCGTAAACTCGGCTTTGACTAATCATGTCCGTTGTATTTCTTCTCACCGGTTTCTAGCCGGAACGGGAAGCGGTTCTGGGCCGGGGGAAGGGGACATGTGGCGAAGGCCGTGAAGGCGCAGGGAGGGTTATAGGCGCGGTTGAAATTCAGGACCGTTTGATTGCCGGTATCGACCTTGAAGTCCAGGAAGCGCCCTCCATCGTAGGTTTCCTCCCCGTTGGTTCCATCCCCAAAGACGAGGAAATAGGTCCTGCGCTCTTCGTCATCGAACGCGATGAATTCATATTCCCTTCCCTCCAAAGAGAATTTCACGGTCCCAGGAGAGACCAATTCAGACCGTTTGACGATTTTCGCTTCGACTTTGACGCTCTTGGGAGCGGAGTAGGGGACGAAGCCGGCCTCGATCCGGAAGGCCGCCGAAGGTGGAAAGTAGTCCAAACCCGTGTAATCCTTGAAAGCCGGCGCGTTGAGATCACGGAGGCGGACGCCATAACGGTCGCCCCTCCGGATGACCCACATCCTGAAATCGCCGAGGGCCAGAGTATCCGGGCTGGTTGAATCGCCGGCCCTAATTTCCATCCGGGCGACCTGTTTTCCGCCGCAAAAAAGCGCGACGCCGGGGGCCGCTTCAACTGTGATTTTCGCGCCTTTTCTAATGAACTTCCCGCCAGGTGAGGGAGCTCGACCGGGCGGGAGTTCGATCGGGTTCGAGGGCGATGCCCCAAACGTATTCTCGCCTTCGTCGAGCCAAAAGAGCCCGGCGATCGTCAACCAGCTTTCCTCCGAACGCATCTCTTGATCCCTTCCCGCCCTCCAGGCGTCTTCTTCGACGGGCCATTTCTCGACATTGTTCTGGCCGGGGGGGCAGGGCAACAAAAAAAATATGAGCGCCGGGATCATGATGAGGTATCTCATGAGCAAACCGCCTTTCGCGTCGGATATTTTGTCATCGTCCGGCATTCGCACCCGTTTTTTATTCCGCCCGTAATTCTCAGGACGCAGGCTAAAGCTTGCGGCACCGGCAGGTTAAATCAATATTTCTTTCGGGATCTCCCATAGGTTGTAGTTCGAGGCCATGCTCCTGCAGTAGCCGCCAGCGCAAAGCACAGCGAGGAGCCCGCCCCTCCGAGGCAAAGGTATGAGACGCTCCTTGCCGAAGACGTCTCCCGTCTCGCAGAGATGTCCCGCCACGGTGACCTTCGCCTTCCTGGAAGCGTCGACCTCAAGGCAGTTGATGATCTCATGGTGCGCCTGCATGTAGATGGCCGGCCGCGGCACCGTGTTGAAGGTCCCGCCGTTGACGCAGGCGAAAAGGTTGCCGTAGCTCTCCTTGACATACTCGACGCGGAGAAGCAGGACCCCGGAGTCGCCGACGAGATATTTCCCGGGCTCGATAGCCACGGCTTTGATCTTCAGACCCGCCCTCCGGATGCTCTCGCAAACGTATCTGATGTAATCGGGGACGGGGAAGAGGCTCTGGTTTCGGAAGTATTTCGGCCCGAAGCCTCCGCCGAAGTCCAGGAACTCCAGGTCGAATCCCAAGCCTTCGAGCTCCGCTGCCTTGCGGACCATCCCGTCCACGGCCCGGCGGACCGTAGCGAAATCCTCGCGGACCCAGCCCGAGCCGAGGTGCTGATGGAGACCGACCGTGAGGAATCCTGCTTCCCGGGCCCTTATGAACACGTTCTTCACTTTCTTCTCTTCAATGCCGAACTTGATAGGCGTCCCATCGGAAGCCCGCTCACCGGCCGTGACGGCCTTAGGGCTGAAGCCGCGTCCCTTTCCCGGATTCCAGCGTACGGAAACGCGAACCCTCTTTCCTCGGAACGATCGCTCCCTGACCTCGCGCATGAGTTCGAGCTGTTCGGCCGCGTCGATATTGACCGTCAGTCCGTCGATCCCGAAGACCGCTTCCAGATCCGCCGTGCTGACGCTTGTTCCCGTGTAGAGGATCCTTGAGGCCGGGAAACCGGCTTTCATCGCGGTCCTGACCTCGTTCGGGGAGACGGCGTCGATCCAGGCGCCTTCGTCCTTCAGCGCCTTCAGGATGCCCGTGTGCGGATTGGCCTTCATGGCATAGCAGATCCTGGACTCCAGGGACGTATGTTCGCCCAAGAATCCCTGGAGCGCCCTGAATCTGGCGATGATGGCGTCCCTGCCATAGACGTAGATCGGGGTTCCGTGTTTTTCCGCGAGCGCCGAAGCCTCTACTCCGGCCAGGCGGATTCTGTTGTTCCTGACGCTTAAAAAATCGTTTTCCCACCAAGGCATGTCACTTGTCCTTGAAAAGGTCCATCTGACCCCGTTTGATTTTCTTTAGGATCTCCTCGAGAACCGGGTATTGCTCGACGAGGAGCCTGGGGATGTCGAGCTTCTCTCCGGTGATCATATTCTTGATCTGAAGGGCGTTGGCCATGGCCTGGCCGCGGTAATGGTTGTTCGTGATGACGTAGACCTTGCCGCTCTTTTGCCCGAGCTGTTTGATCCGGTCGATCCAGTCTTGGAGCTCATCTTTGGCGTAGAGGTAATTATACCGGTCGTCGCGGCCGGCGCCCGCGCGGAACCAGTCCTTATAGTTTCGGCCGTGGAACCGGACGTAGGCGAAGTCGGGATTGGTGCTTACGGCGGAGGGCTTGATGGAGTTCTTGAAGAGGGGTTGATCGATGTTGCAGAAGGCGACCTTGTTCTCCTCAAGGAGCCTGAAGAACTCGGGAGTCTCCCAGGAAGAGTGGCGGACCTCGAGGGCCAGGGGATAATCCGCGAACAGGGCGAAAAGCCCGGCCAGGTAGTCCATGTTTTCAGGAATGTTGAGATAAGACCAGGGGAATTGGAGCAGGACGGCGGCCAGCCGCTGTTTCAATTGGAGAGGGTCGATCCCGTTCCGGAAATTGTCGACATCCTTCTGCTTGTAATCCTTCCGCATGTGGGTGAAGATCTGGTGGAGCTTTACGGCGAACAGGAAGTCCGGGAATCCCTCGACCTTCTTGAGCCAGGAAACCGCCATGGCGGCCGGGGCCGGACGGTAGAACGTGCTATTGACCTCAATGATATTGATATAATCCGCGAGGAAAAGGAGAGGATGAAAACCGGGCACTTTGCCGGGGGGATAGATGATGCCTTCCCAGTCTTCGTAGCTCCAGCCGGCCGTGCCGATGTGATAGCGCGCCATCGTTCACGTATTCTAATTCATTTTTGCCCGCGTATCCAATAAAATACAGGTTACAAGGACATGACCGGAATGGGAAGAGGAGGATGATCATGACGTTAGACCTTGCCAACTGCGTGATGCGAGCCTATGAACGGATCCGTCCGGACATTCGCCGGACTCCCATCGAAGGCTCGGACGATCTGGGTCGCCGGATGGGCGCGAAGCTCCATTTCAAATGGGAGAACGAGCAGATCACCGGTTCGTTCAAGCTCAGGGGCGCCCTGAATAAGGTTCGTTCGCTGATGCCCCGGGAGAGAAAGGCCGGCGTCGTTTCGGCTTCCACCGGAAACCACGGATTAGCCATCGGTCACGCATCCCGGCTCGAAGGCGTGGACCTCATCCTCTTCCTGCCGCAGACCGTTGCGGAGGTCAAGCGCAAGAAGATCGAGGCCATGGGCGTCAACCTCCGGTTCTTCGGGGATGATTGCGAAAAGACGGAGGTCCACGCCCGCGGCTTCGCGGAGGAATCCGGGCGAGTCTATATTTCGCCATACAACGACTTCGATATTGTGGCGGGGCAGGGGACGGTCGGCGTCGAGGTCCTCGAGGGCCTGCCTGATGTCCAGGACGTGATCGTTCCCGTGGGAGGGGGAGGGCTCATTGCCGGGATAGGCGCCTATGCCAAATCCGTGAACCCGGCGATCCGGATCGTGGGCGTCGAGCCCGGGACCTCGGCCTTCATGAAGGCCTCCATAGAGGCCGGGAAGCTCGTCGCGTTCGCCGAGAAGCCCACGTTCGCCGAAGCGCTCGCGGGCGGTATCGAAGCCGGCTCGATCACATTTCCTCTTTGTCAAAACTATGTGGACGACTGGATCGAGGTCGAAGAGGGGGCGATCGTCGAAGCCATGGCCGCGATCCATGAAGCGCACGGCAGGATCGTCGAGGGCGCCGGGGCGGTTGCCTTGGCCGGCATACTCACTGACCCGGGCCGTTTTGCCGGACGGAACGTCGTCTGCGTCGTCAGCGGAGGCAACATAGATCCGGAACGCTTCCGGGCGATCATAGAATAATTAGGTTCTCTTCCATAATTATAAAGCGAACAGGCTTCGTCCTTTGCGGGGTTTGATCGCCTTTTTTATGGCTTCATGAGTGAGATCGGCCGCCCGGCCGCAGGCCCTTTCAAGCGAGAGGCCGCGGGCAAGATACGCAAGGATGGCCGCAGAGAGGAAACAACCCGTGCCGTGGACGTCCTTCCTGAGCTTTTCGTGCCCGTAGACGGCCGTCCTGTGGCCGTCGTAGAGGATGTTGACGGCGCTTTTCTCCAGATGTCCTCCCTTGACCAGACATGGGATTTTCGTCCGTTCAAACAGGATCCGGGCGGCTTCGCGCATGTCTTGAGGGGAGGCGACCAGGATCCCGGCCATGAGCGAAGCCTCCTTCATGTTGGGCGTGAGCAGGGAGGCATTGCCGCGGACGGCCTTGAGCAAAGAGGGGATGGCATCCTCCTCCAGGAGCGGGGTCCCTGAGCTCGCACTCAAGACCGGGTCAACGACCCTGGGCAGGTCCGGGTGCTTCGCGAGAATCCGGGCGAGCAGCGGGACGTTCTTTATTGAGCCGAGCATACCTGCTTTAATCCCGGCGAAGGAAACGTCCCGGGAGAGGGTCGCATACTGGGCCATGAGCGTGCGGGGCCCGAATGGAAGGACGCTTTGGACCTTCCGGGTGTTCTGGACGGTCAGAGCCGTCAGGACCGCCATGCCCTGGAAATCCAAGCTCTCGAAGACCCGGACGTCCAGGAGGGCTCCGGCCCCGCCGGAAGGATCATAACCCGTGACGGAAAGGAGGATCTTCTTCATGTTCGCATCCGGCTCGGACCTCACGATTGTAAGTGCACGCCGTTCCTGAAGTCAACAATTATGGGAGTCCATGGCCAAAAGCGGACCCGGTATGTTAAAATGAATATCTATTGAAATGCTCTCCCGCGTTCATGTCATCGTTTCAGGCCGCGTCCAAGGGGTGGCTTATCGCTATTTCGTCGAGCGCCGAGCGGCCGATATTCCGGTGACGGGTTGGGTGAGAAATCTACGGGACGGCCGCGTCGAGATCATGGCGGAGGGCGAGAAAGCCGATCTCGAAAGTTTCCTCGGATTTCTGCGCCAAGGACCCCGCATGGCCAATGTTGACGACCTGGACGTCCTTTGGGAGGACTATCGCGGGGAATACAAGGATTTCCGGATCGAGTTCACGGCTTATTAGCCTCGAAGAATTTTTTCCGGCATTCGTCGGAACAAAAGAAGTATTCCCTGCCGTCTCGGACCTCCCGGACGGCTTCAGCCCGGGGGAGATACATGTTACAAAATTCGTCCTTGACCATGGTCCCCTGGACCGGCACCTGCTCATTCCGTGACCTTGTGGACTTGCCTATAGACTGAAAGAACCTGACGATTGCATATATGAGGTAGAGGACGAAGACGATGAAAACGAATCGGAAGAGCGCCCGGATCATGGGATTATCATTAATCTATTTCGCGGGCCTTGTCAATTCCCGGGCGGCCCACAAAACGCGGCCCGAGAATTCACTTGATTCTACGTGGGGGAGCGAATTAACATGATGGCGGCCATGGATTACCTGCTGACACCGGAACAGAAAGCCCTTAAGGAAGCCATCCGGAGCTTCGTCGCCTTGGAAGTCCCGTCCCTGCGGGCCGTTGCGGCTCCTGACAGGGAGATAGCGGAAGCCCTTATTCTGAGGCTGGGGGAATTCCTTCGGGAACGCGAGGGGCGTCCGGAGATAGACGGGAGCGTTCCGCTCTCGGGAGTGGAAACGGTCATGGTCCTCGAGGAAATCTTGAAAGGCCTCCCCGCCGCCGGTCCGGAGCCGGCCGCAGGGAGGCTTTTCGAGGGCCTGAGCCCGGAGCTCCGGAGTTCCGCCGCTTTACTGGGCTCGGCCCAAGGTGTCTTGGCCCCCTGCTTCGGAAGGATTTTTGGCCGGCGCGGCTTGGAGGCGTCCGGTCATGACTGCGGAGCGCTTGACCAGGAGCTGGCCGACGTCCTGTCGGCGATCGAAGCGGCCCGCCTGATGACGTACCGGGCGGCCATCCTTGAGGACGAGAAGCGCCCGGACCCGGAAGAAGTCGCCGAAGCGAAGAGACAGGCCGAAGAACTGGCCTCCAGGGCAGCTGATTTGGCCGCGCTGATCAAGAAAGGAGAGGACCATGAAACTTGAAGCTCTTTACAGGAAGTCCGTCGAGACGGGAATTGCCATTGACTTGAGGGGCGGGGAGGAGATCAGGAGGCTTCTCCAGGAAGAAAAAGAAAGGTTTGACAAGCTCCCCGAGGACGAGAAGGATGATTTCGATCGGGACAGGCTTTTCAACCCGTTCGCCGATACGCGTATCCTCAACGGGTCTCCGGATATCGAAGTGAAAAAGGCGATCATCGGCATCGACATGGAAGTGGGAGAAGTCCTCCTGGCCTATCTCTTGAACAGAGACGAGGGGAAGAAAATAGATCTTATCATCGCCCACCACCCGGAGGGATACGCCCTGGCCCGTCTCCACGATGTGATGAGGCTTCAGGCCGACCTCCTGGCTGCTTACGGAGTCCCTGTCAGCGTTGCCGAACAGCTTATGGAAAAACGGATCGGGGAGATCGAGCGCCGCATGCTCCCCGTAAACCACGAGAGGGCGGTCGACGCGGCCCGGGCCCTCGGCCTGCCGATGATGTGCATCCACACGCCCGCCGACAACTGCGTCACCAATTTTCTGACGAAGCTCTTCCAGGAAAGGTCCCCTCGCACTTTAGGAGACCTGCTCAAGCTCCTGAAGGAGGTTCCCGAATATCGGAACTCCTCCCGGAGGAACGCCCCGCCGAAAGTCGTCAGCGGCTCGGAGAGCAACAAGTGCGGCAGGATATTCGTGGATATGACGGGCGGAACCGAAGGCTCTAAGGACATCTTCGAAAGATACGCCGCCGCCGGAGTGAGCACCCTCGTGGGGATGCACTTCAGCGAGGAAGCCCTCGACAAAGCCAAGAAGGCCAGCCTGAACGTAATCATCGCCGGCCACGTCTCGAGCGATACGCTCGGCCTGAACCTGCTCTTCGATGAGATCGAGAAGGAAGAACCTCTCGAGGTCGTGGGGGTGTCGGGGTTCGAAAGGATCAGAAGGACCTCGGGCTGAGCTGAGGCCCGAGGCTCAATAGTGCCCGTGGGCGCTCATCGTCAGGACCCATTTGGCGAAGGCCTTGGCGTCGGCGATGTCATGCTCGTCGGGGTGCGTGCTTGCCGAGGCCGCCATGTCCGCCCACGTTTCATGTTCCGGCGACCGGCCCAGGACTTCGAGCGCCTGCATCGATACCTTTCCCCGGCAGGCGAACGTTCCGAGGAGCTTGGCCTTGACCACCAGGATGGACGCGTATTCCAGCGCCTCCCGCGAAAGCCGCATTCCCGGGAGCGAACCATGAGTGGAGAACAGGGCGATCTTCTTTCCGGCGGGGACCTTTTTCAGGAACGCTTCGGCTTTGTAGGGGACGCTGTGGGACTGGACCGGAAAACCGATGAAGACCAGGCCGTATGGCCCCATGTCCTCGACCTTGTCCAGCGGAAGGATGACCGCGTCCCGACCGATGGAGTCATGGATGGCTTCCGCGATCTTCTTTGTGTTTCCGGTCCGGCTGAAATAGGTCACGAGGACTTTGGGCATGTCGCGTTTCCTTTCCCGAGGAAGCTATTCTTCCATAAAACGCGAAAAAATTCCAGGGAGCTCAGGGCAGATCGACGGTGACGGTCGTCCCCCGGCCGGGCCCGCTGGCGACCCGGACCGACCCGCCGTGGTCCTCGATGATCTTCTTGGCGATGGGAAGGCCCAGGCCCGTCCCGGCGGTCTTGGTTGAAAAATAGGGCTCGAAGATCTTGTCCAGGACTTCCCCGGACATGCCCGGCCCCGAGTCCCGGACCGAGACCATCAGGCCCTGATCTCCGCGCCGGACAAGGACTGCGATCTCGCCCGTTTCCTTGACCGCTTCGATGGCGTTAGTGACGATGTTCCGGAACGCCGTTCCGATCTTGGCCGCGTCGGCCAGACAGTTGAAATCGGCGCCCTCGTAGGTCTCTCGAAAACGGATCCTCGAGGCTAGGAGCTTTTTGTAGGGCGCGAGCATTCCCTCCAGAACCTCCTTGAGGTCACAGGGCTCCTTGCGGAGGGTCGTGTCCCTGGCGATCTCCATGAACTCCTGGGATATCCGGCGCAGGTTCTCCACCTCGCCGATGATGTAGGAGATGGATTCCTTGAGGGCTTTGCCGAAGTCCTCCCCCCGGTCCTCGTAGACCTTGAGGATGTGTTCGGCCGACAGCTGGATAGGGGTGAGGGGATTCTTGATCTCATGGGCCACTTTTCGGGCCATCTCTGCCCAGGCGACCTTCTTGCCCATCTCCGCCATCTCTTGTTGATGGGCTTT
>Ga0299912_10005353_pt1 | contig 10546 bp, 9 predicted proteins | sample RVTome_2_FD_207667 | JGI IMG/M metagenome (GOLD analysis project Ga0299912, IMG submission 207667) | Soil microbial communities from uranium-contaminated site in the Upper Colorado River Basin, Wyoming, United States - RVT95D214 (version 2) ... | reverse complement strand
ATCGAGGGTGGTTCCACAGCTCCCTCCTGACGTGTGTAGGGACAAGAGGCCGTGCCCCTTATAAAACGGTCCTCACGCATGGGTTTGTCGTCGATGGAGAGGGGAAGAAGATGTCCAAGTCCGTAGGGAATGCGATCGCACCCGAAGAGGTCATCGGGCAATTGGGGGCGGATGTCCTGAGACTCTGGGTTGCCGCAGAGGACTATAAGGATGATATCAAGATCTCCAACGAGATTCTGAAACGATTGGCCGATGCCTACTTTCGGATCCGCAATACCTTTCGCTTTCTTTTAGGAAACCTCTATGACTTCGATTCGGAGAAAGACCGGATTCCTTATCGTGAACTCTATGAAATTGACCGATGGGCCCTCCATCGACTTCAGAAACTGATCTTGAGGGTTCGGGAAGCCTATGAGCGTTTTGAGTTTCATGTCGTTTACCATAGTGTCCAGAATTTCTGTGCGGTTGAGATGAGCGCCCTCTATTTTGATATCTTGAAGGATCGACTCTACACGTTTCCATCTCGCTCAGTCGGTCGAAGGTCGGCACAGACCGTCCTCCATGAAATTTTGGAAGCTCTCGCCTGCCTCATGGCTCCTATTCTTACCTTTACAGCAGAGGAGGTTTGGAAATACATTCCTCCTGGGCAAGGGAAGGCCGAAAGCGTCCATCTCATGTCGTTTCCTGAATTGCCAAGTGAATATCTGGATGAAGCCTTAGAGGAACAATGGGAGAAGATTTGGGAAGTTCGAGCTGTAGTGAACAAAGCCCTTGAGGAGGCTCGAAAAGAGAGAAGGATCGGGCTTTCCCTAGATGGACAGATTCATCTCCATCTTCCTGAAAAGATCTATCACTTTCTTCAACCCTATCAAAAGGATCTGAAATCGATCTTCATTGTATCTTCGGTCACTCTTTACAGTGACGAAAAGGAGATTCGGGCAGAGGTGCTGCGGGCAGATGGAAAAAAATGTGAACGGTGTTGGAATTATGATGTGAGTGTTGGTCTTCACCCGGAGCATCAAGCCCTTTGCCATAGGTGTGTGGAAGCCATTACATGATAAGCACCAAATTCCAAGCACCAAATAGCAAACAAATTCCAATGTTCAAAATTCAAAATCTCAAACCCCCTCACCCTTCCCCTCTCTCCCAAGGGGAGAAGGATGGGGTAAGGGGCGGTCATTTGGAAATTGGATTTTAGAATTTATTTGGGGTTTGGAATTTGGGGTTTGGGATTTCAACTATGTCGTTTAACTTTTTCGTTTTTCTGGACAGGATAGAATGAAACGGAAATATTGGGTGCTTCTAATGGTCTGTTTTGGGATCCTCCTGATAGATCAATGGACCAAGCATGTGGTTCAGGGAAATTTATTCCTCCATCAAGCCATCGGGGTGATTCCGGGATTCTTCAATCTCGTCCATGTGAGGAACACAGGAGGGGCTTTTGGAATCTTTGGGGGGGAGAGAGGAGGGCTTGGTTCGTTGCTCTTTGTGGTGGTTTCTTTAATCGCTGTTGGATCCATCCTTGTTTTTTTTATCAAAGCTAAGGAAGACGAGAAATCCCTTTCCCTCTCATTATCTCTTGTTCTGAGCGGTGCCATTGGAAATCTCATCGACCGACTCCGGTACGGGGAGGTTGTCGATTTTCTCGATTTCTACATTCTCTCATACCATTGGCCTGCCTTCAATATTGCGGATTCAGCCATCTGTATCGGGATCGGTTTGATGGCCTTAGAGTTGTTAAGACGAGACAAAAAGAAGCTAAAAGGTTCTTCTTGAATTGTAAAAGAATTATCTTAAACTTATAATTCATAACTCTTAACTCCGAACTCCTTACTCTAAACGATGTACCCCATCCTCTTTCACTTTGGCAATTTCAAAATTTATGCTTATGGTTTCTTCATTGCCCTCGGTTTTGTGGTGGGATTCATCCTTGCTACCCTCAATGCTCGGAAAGAAGGCGTTCCCTTCGAAAGGGTAGTGGATCTCTTCTTTTACTCGGTCTTGTCAGGCATCATCGGATCAAGACTCTTGTTTGTCATGATCGACTTCGATGCTTATCGTGGTAACCTCCTCCGGATCTTTAAGATATGGGAAGGTGGATTGGTTTTCTATGGAGGACTTATCCTCGCAATCAGTGTCTCAATAGGATATATGAGGTGGCACCGATTGCCCATTTGGAAGTTGGCTGACCTGTTTTCTCCTCCTATTGCCTTGGGCCTCTTTTTTGGTAGAGTAGGGTGTTTTTTCGCAGGATGCTGTTATGGGAAGGAGACCTCTCTTCCCTGGGGGATAACCTTTACGGACCCGAACTCATTAGCCCAGTTAAACGTCCCCCTCCATCCCACCCAGCTCTATGAGGCTGCCAGCGGTTTGGCTATCTTTTTCTTTTTGAATTGGAAGGCAAAGCAAAAGAACTTTGACGGACAGATCTTCTGGCTCTTTCTTTTTCTTTATTCGGTTTTCCGGTTTTTTATTGAAATGGTTAGAGGGGACCCAAGGGGATTCGCTTTTCAAAATCTCCTCTCCACCTCCCAAGGGATAGGAATCCTATTAGTCATCACCTCCTTTTTTATGTTATTCTATTTAAAGAAGTATCGAGGGAGATAGGCAATGGCAGTTTTAGAGATTCTTAAATATCCTAACCCCTTATTGAAGAAGCGGTGCCAGGGGGTGGATAGGATTGATGACGGGTTGAAAAAGTTGATTCAAGATATGACGGAGACAATGTATCAGGCGAACGGAGTTGGATTAGCTGCCTGTCAGGTTGGGGTTCTTCAAAGAGTTATTGTCGTCGATGTCAGCCCCATTGATCCCCAGTATGGTCTTTTCACTCTGGTCAATCCTGAGATTGTTTCTGAAGAAGGGGAGATCGAACATGAGGAAGGGTGTTTGAGTGTGCCCGATTGTTGGGAAAGGGTGAAGCGGAGAGAAAAGGTTCGAGTCAGAGGGATCTCTCCAGAGGGAACAGAGGTGGAGGTTTCAGGGGAAGGGATATTGGCCTTCAGCCTTCAACATGAGATCGATCACCTCAACGGTGTTCTCATCCTCGATCGGCTAAGTCGCCTGAAGAGAGAAATCTATCGAGATAAATTGAGGAAGGAAAAGAGGAAGGAAGAGGGGCATTGATCAACTCTTCATGGCAAATCATTTTTTTTGGGACACCGTCTTTTGCCATTCCTGTGCTTAGCGGTCTGCTGACAGGACCTGACGAAGTGATTGCAGTTGTCACCCAGCCGGATCGAGAAAAAGGAAGGGGAAGGGGAGGTAGCAGGGGAAGGGAGATTATTCCCAGTCCGGTCAAGGAACTCGCTCTTCAGCAAGGCCTTCGCATTCTTCAGCCTGAGAAGGTGAGGGAGAGTATCTTTGAGGAGATTATCAGAAGGCTTCGCCCTGATCTTTTTGTGGTCGCCGCTTATGGTCAGATTTTACCAAAGTCTGTTTTGGACATTCCAAGACATGGGTCCGTCAATGTCCATGCCTCCTTGTTGCCCAAATACCGCGGTGCGGCTCCAATTGCCTGGGCCATTCTCAAAGGAGAAGAGACTACTGGCGTAACGACCATGATGATGGACGAAGGCATGGACACAGGAGATATTCTGCTACAGAAATCGATCCCGATTGAGGAAGATGAGACGAGCGAGACACTTCATGAGAAGTTGGCTGCCTTGGGCTCTCAACTCCTGTTGGAAACTCTGGAGAGAATGAAGGCAGGAGATCTTCGTGCAATTCCGCAAGACCATTCGAAGGCCACTGATGCCTCTCTCCTGAAGAAAACGGATGGGCGCATTGATTGGAGGAAGGAGGCGATCGAGATCAATCGCCAAGTTCGAGCCTTCAATCCATGGCCAGGGGCTTTCACCGAATGGCAGGGACGCTTTCTAAAAATATACAAGGGGGAGATACGAGAAGGGGTTTCTATAGGAAAGGCAGGCGCTGTCCTATGGGTGGGATCGGATTTCATCGAGGTTGGAACCGGGAAGAATTCTTTCTTCATTAGAGAAGTTCAGATAGAAGGGAAGAAGAGGATGAGTGTTCAGGATTTTCTTTCCGGACACCCCATTTCAGTTGGAACAAACTTTGTTTAAAATCATAGTTATGAGTTCGGAGTTCAGAGTTCGGAGTAAAAAATATTTCAATACACCGAACGACGAACCAACCCCCGATTTAGAAACCGAAACCTTTTTCTCAGTCAGTCATTGCGAGCACCTGGAAGGTGCGTGGCAATCTCATGGAAAAAGGCAAGATTGCTTCGGTTCCCTCGCAATGACAATTTCTAAATCGGAATTTGGGTACGAACTGATAACTCCAAACTGATGAGGTTACATTGGAGATTAAACCACAGAAGAGAATCTTCATCGGTCTGCTGGTATTAACCTGTTTGATTCTCTTTTCTCTTGTCTTTCTGCTCTGGTATGTTCCTATGGTAGGGGTGAAGAACATTCATCCCTACCTCCCGCTCATCTTTAGTTTGGTTCTTGCTGTTTTCGTCTTTCTCATGCTTTCCGGAGGTCTCCTCCTTGTCTTCACCATCCTGCGGGGAAAGGATATCTTATTTTCTCATAAGCTAAGAGGTATTGTGGCGAAGGTCCTTTTCCCGTTTATGATTCTGATGGGAAGATTGGTGGGTGTGCCGAAAGAGCGGGTTCAGCAGTCTTTCATCGAGTTGAACAACCATCTCGTCCGATCCAACAACCACCGCACCCTACCTGGTAAACTGTTGATCCTTCTGCCTCATTGCATCCAGGATTTTGATTGTGAGATCAAGATTACAGGGAACATTAAAAATTGCAAGCGTTGCGGAAAGTGTGAAATTAAGGATTTGGTCGACATCTCTGAGCAGTATCAGGTGAAGATTGCAGTGGCCACAGGCGGGACACTGGCGAGGAGAATCATCGTGGAGAACCGGCCTGAAGCTATCGTGGCCGTGGCATGCGAACTCGACCTCACCAGTGGTATCCAAGACAGTTATCCCATCCCGGTGATCGGAATCCTGAATGAGAGGCCGAATGGCCCCTGCATCAATACGAAGGTAGATATTCAGAAGGTAAGAAATGCGATCTTAGACTTCCTCGGGAATTTGCCGTGATGTAGACTGCGAACCAGGATAGTCAAAACCCCGAGTTGACGATTTGACAAATAGGGTGATTGAGATTATATTTTTTGTGTTTAAAAAAGGAGGGTGAACAACAAAATGAACCAATTTAAGACATTTTTTTTGATGCTGGTTTTAACTGCAATCTTCTTATTGGTGGGGAGCGCGATTGGAGGGAAGAGTGGGGTCATCTATGCGTTTATCTTTGCTGCTGCGATGAACTTCTTTGCCTATTGGTTTAGCGATAAGCTTGTCCTTCGGATGTATGGGGCGAAAGAGGTCTCCCAAAGCGAGGCTCCTGAACTTTACCAGATTGTCGGAGAGCTAACGAATAAGGCCAGCCTTCCGATGCCAAAGGTCTATGTTATGGAAAATGACACGCCCAATGCCTTTGCAACGGGAAGAAATCCGGAGCACGCGGCAGTTGCAGTAACAACGGGTATCTTAAAAATTCTCTCTAAAGATGAGTTAATGGGGGTCATCGGACATGAGCTTTCTCATGTCAAAAACCGCGATATCCTCGTCAGCACGATTGCAGCCACAATGGCAGGAGCCATTGGTATGCTTGCCAGAATAGGCCAATTTGGGGCGCTTTTCGGAGGCGCTCGCTCGGATGGAGATGAAGGCGGGAGAGGAAATTTCATTGGCGTACTTATCTTCAGCATGATTGCCGCCTTTGCAGCCATGCTGATTCAGCTGGCTATTTCCCGTTCAAGGGAATATATGGCCGATGAAGGCGGGGCCCACCTCAGTCACCCTTTGTCCCTGGCAAGGGCGTTAGGAAAATTAGACATGGGCGCCCAGCGGATTCCGATGGATGCTAACCCTTCTACGGCTCACATGTTCATTGTCAATCCATTAAGAGGGGGAGGGGTCCTCTCCCTCTTCAGCACTCATCCACCCATTGAAGAACGGATCGCCAGACTCGAGGAGATGGCAAGGGCAGGAAAGTTTTGATAAGGAAGAGCCCAAGGGCGATCTGCCTCGATATCCTGAATCGGATTGAAGAGGCAGATTCCCATCTCGATCGTCTCCTCACCGACTCCTTCAAACGATACCGGCAACTCACTCCTCTCGATAGAGCTTTTCTAACAGAATTGACTTATGGGGTCATCCGTTGGAGAGAAAAACTCGATTGGGTGGTCCGCCATTTTTCTCAAGTCCCCTTTGAAAAAATCGAATTGGAAATTCTCAATACTCTCCGCCTCGGACTCTATCAAATTCTTTTCTTGTCGAGGACTCCATCTTCGGCAGCCGTAAACGAGTCTGCCGAATTGGCAAAGCGAATCCGGGGAAAAGGAGGAGCAGGTTTTGTGAATGCCGTGCTTCGTTCCTCCATCCGGCAAAAAGATGAAATCCGTTATCCAGAGATCGCTGAGGATCCCATACTCCATATCTCTGTTAGCCAATCTCATCCTCTCTGGTTGGTTCAGAGATGGGTGAAGGAGATGGGTGTCGAAGAGACCCTCAATGTCTGTAAGTTCAACAATCAGATCTCCCCGTTGACGCTTCGAACCAACACCTTAAAGATGAATCGGAAAGACCTCATCGAAAAGTTGAAGCAAGAGGAGCTAAAACCATTTCCGACCACTTATTCAGAAGAAGGGATTGTGCTGATTGATCCGCCGCCCACTTCAGAGCTCTCATTCCTTAAAGCAGGGCTTTATATTATTCAGGACGAAGCCTCCCAATTAGTCACTTCCATTTTGGAGCCGAAGCCAGAAGAGCGAATTCTTGATGCCTGTGCTGCCCCAGGCGGGAAGACCACCCATATAGCCCAAAAAATGAAGAACTTGGGAGAAATTTGTGCTCTGGATCTTAGCAAGGGGAAAACAGATATAATTGAAGAGATTTGTCAACGGTTGGGGATAAAGATTGTCAAGGCAATCAAGGCCGATGCAACCGGTCCTCTTCCTATTTCCAAAGGATTGGTGTTCGATCGAGTCCTGGCAGATGTTCCTTGTTCAGGGTTTGGGACGCTTCGCAGAAATCCGGATTTGAAGTGGAGAAGAGGGGAGGAGGATATTAAGAGATTGACTGAGGTTCAATCCTCGATATTGAGAAATCTTTCCGGTTACGTGAAAGACGGGGGTATTCTGGTTTACAGCACCTGCACGGTCTTTCGAGAGGAGAATGAGAATGTGGTTGAGAAGTTTCTGGATGAACATCGGGAATTCAGCCTGGATCAGATCCCCAAAAACCTGTTAGAGAGATGCCCCTCCTTTATCCAGAGGAATTTTTTAAAAACCTTCCCTCCAAAAGGTGGGATGGACGGATTCTTTGTTGCCAAACTGGTTAAGAAAGATGGGAAATGAGGTGATTGGAGGGCGAGCGAGAAACAAAATGCATGGGCGGCATTTACTTTAGTCAAGGATTATCCCTGAAAGAATAGAATTAAGAAATAATTCTTGACATTTCAAGAAAACTATAATATTCATGAATCATGTTGAAAAAACGATACCGTTCTGCGAAACAGGTGGATGGAGTCATTGACCTTGAACGTTTGAGGTCCGGCCCTGCAAAGTGCATTGAACGAGACCCAGCCCTCTTTCTTGGTCTGACGTATCCTTCAGAGGACGTCAGAGCTATGCTCCAGGCATTAAGTCAACGTTTCTCAAAGGAAAAGGTAGAAGGCAGCGGGCTGATTTTAGCTGAAGCGGTTAAGGGGCTTGGCAAATCTCATGCGGTTCTGACCTCGTACCACCTTTTTGCTAATCCCGCACAGGCAAAGAGTTGGATGGAGAGCCTTGGCTATGCTTGGAATCCCCCCAAGGACCCCGTCATTATCATTAAGAAGTTTACCGATCAATATCTTCCGTTTGATTCTTTGTGGACGGTCCTGGACCAGGAACTTAAAGCAGGGTGGAGCACAACCCATCCCCCTTCTCTTGATGAACTCCGTTCAGCTCTTTCGGGGAAGTACCTTATCCTTGTATTTGACGAGCTTGAAAGGGGCATCTCCAATATTGGTGACTTGGCCAGAAGGAGTCAAAATCTGAGTTTTCTTCAAATGCTCTCGGAAGAAGCCAACCGTAATAGCCAGGTTACTCTCATCGCAGCTATTTACAACGGAACAGTTGAGCCAGGGGCAACCTTGAAGCGGGTACCCCGGATCGAGTTGCGTTTTCGCAGGTCCGACGATCGTGCCGCCATCGTTCGACATCGTCTCTTTTCCAATGCGGATTCGTATGATCAGACGGCAGCGGAAGCATTGATGCGATCCTATGTCAATACCTGGAGTCGGCTTGGAATCCAGACTTCTGACGATTATCTTCCAAAACTGAGGAAGGCCTTTCCATTCTTGCCCGAGCTGATTGAGCTTGTTTTCGAGCGAATCAGCGGAAGCGGCGGGTTCCAGGGTACCCGTGGCGCTCTCGGCCTTCTGGCCGCTATGCTCGACGCATCACCCTCGGGGTCGTACCTGTTCACGGCCGGGCATTGCAATCTTGCTGACAGGGCATGCGCTGATCGGCTTCAGGATCTTGACCCGGCGGGAAACCTCATCAATTGTGCCCGGAGGAACTTCCAGGACTTAAAGGCACAACCCCAGGCCGAAACCCTTGCATCAGCGGTCCTTCTCGCAAGCCTTGCTCCAGGAGTAAAGGGTTTAACCCGCGAAGAATTGGTCAGACATGTTGCCTTTCCCGGCTTCGATCCTAACCAATTCGAGGCGTCACTCCAGGCTTTCCGCACTTATGGTTCCTATTTTCATGAGCGAGAGGGCCACTTCTTCTTCGATCTTGAAGAAAACGAAAACGCCAAAGTGGAAATTGAGGCCATACGCCTTGGAGATGAGAAGGCCCGGGAGGAAATAAAAACGATCTGGAAACAGGATCTCTTCCGCGAAACGCAGCAGGTCGCCATTTTTACCGACCCGGAGGCAACAAAAAATAGTCTCGATCAAATGCCCAAGAACTCTCTTCGATTTGTCCTTTCACCAAGACGGCTCTCTGCCTTTGAGCGTCATGCGGTTTACTTTGGATCCGAGATGAGAAATCAGATCCTCCTTTTTGAACCCCGTGACGATACTTCGAACCATCTGAACAATTCTGACATCCTATCTGCTGCAAAAAGATCGATCGCTGCTGCCACCTTAGCCCCCACAGCTGGCACGGGAGAACGGCGTAGCCGTTATGAGCGCATCGCTACCCAGGAGAGGAAGAATGTCAAAGATTTTATAAAGTCAACGGGCCTCGTTTATGTGCGGGTGGAGAGATGGGATGAGAAACACGAAGATTCCCTCTTCGAAATGGAATCCGTTGGACAGGCTGCTGAAAAGCAAGCACTGATCGAATACCTTCGCACCCAGCTTTACCCTGGCCCTTTTTTTGTTGAGCACCTACGGGAACATCTCACAAAGTTTTATGGCCTGACTATTGCCCAGGTTGAAAGGATTTATAAAAGCACCCTTTGTTACCCTGTGCCGACCATGGTGCCTGACATCACTGACACCGTTGTCACTTTGGTGGAGGACCGAAGTCGAGTTCTTGGGCTGAAGCACCAGAGGAAAGAATTTTGCGGGGAAAACGTGACCCTTGGAGCTGGAGAATTGCCAGATGCCGTCTTAGCCCAACCCTGGCCTGCTGTGCCTCCCTGGACTTCATCTGAGACGCCCGCAGCTATTCCCCCGGATGAAAGCCAGGGAGAAGCTCGACCTTCGTTCTTCCCGAAACCAACACCCACCCCCGTCCAGGCCATGGAAATTGAAGAAAAGGCGACTCCGTACTGTCAGACAAGGAGCGAATTGCGCCAGGCAGTGGCTGAAAAACTCTCTGGTATTGAAGGAAACGCGATTCAAAGGATTCAGTTCCAGATATATGCACAATATCAAAACGCTGCCTTGTCAGACCACGCAAGTGCGATTCGGGGAGCACTTACCATGAATGGAGACCTGGTGGTACAGGTGGACCTCACCCTCCCCGGTCCCTTGGATAAAGTTCAGGCAGAGAATTGTTGTGAATCTTTGCCTCATTTTCCAAATGCCAGTTATTCAGCCAGGATGCATGTTTTCCAGAAGGCTACCCGGGAAACGATTCGCCCCGAAGATGAGGAGGAGGAATGACTTCTTTGCTCGATCGGACATACGTCGATTTGTGGACCAAACCCGAGCCCCGGCTCCCTCACCTGAAAAAGTGGCTCCTCGGAGAGGTATGGACCATTGAGCGATTTAAGGAATGTGGTGCTGCTCCTGCGGAATATCTTAAGACTGGCGAAAAGATGGTTAATGAAAAAGAGTCATTGTTGACGGCAGCAGCCGACTCTTACTTCAGGGAGCTTGTAACCGCACAGGCGCCGGCAAGGACGATCGTGGAATTTTGGGATACGTATCCAAATAGTTGCGTTGTCATCCTTGATGGTTGCTCGCTGAGAGAACTACCCCGGTTTCTTGAACTGGCGCAGTCATCGCGCCGGCCAGTTGTCGAGTGTACATGCGGTCGGTCTGCCATACCAAGT
>Ga0299912_10005351_pt1 | contig 10547 bp, 12 predicted proteins | sample RVTome_2_FD_207667 | JGI IMG/M metagenome (GOLD analysis project Ga0299912, IMG submission 207667) | Soil microbial communities from uranium-contaminated site in the Upper Colorado River Basin, Wyoming, United States - RVT95D214 (version 2) ... | reverse complement strand
ACCACGGTGGCCATCGGCCCATTCAACCCAAATATCATACTTATCGGGACAGCCTATTACAGAACCTACGGACGAATTCTAAGTAGTACCGATGGTGGGGCAACCTGGCAGGTTACTTATACCATCAATTCGGATTTTGGTGCTGGGGACATTACCGACATAGCCATCCACCCGACGTCGGCAAGCATTGTTTACGCTGGCCACACTGTGTACCACGGCGGGCCTGTAATTCGTAGCGATGATGGGGGCCTTTCCTGGCAGTATACGGCTACCGTTCCCATGCCTCTCTCTTTCCCGGCGGGTCTAGCCCTCGATCCCAGTGATCCGGATATCGTCTATGTAGCCTACCAAGCTCCGATGGGAGCAGGGGCGGCAGTCTATCGGTCCCGTGACGGCGGCCTGTCTTGGACTAAGGCAAGCAACGGGCTGCCCGAGGAGGCGGCATCGGGCGCGCATCTAGCCATTGATCCTGTCAATCCGAGGGTGTTGTTTCTTTCCATACAAGGCCTCAATGCTGGTATTTACCGAACCAAGGACGGAGCTGACTCCTGGGCGAGGCTATCTCCGGAAGGCACTTCCCAATTCGCGTACGTTACTTCTTTGAGCTATAGCCCTGTTGAACACACACTATATGCGGGGACAAACGAGGGGGTGTGGCAGAGAGGACCCCTGCCGTGAACGGTGATTTACGTGGCGGTTATTAAATGAAGGGAGTTTATATGAACAAGAGGCAGATCGGCCCGTCGACTATGCTATTCCCCATGCCTACTTTGCTGGTCGCCGTCAAGACGGGCGAAGGTTCGGCGAACATATTGACTATCGCGTGGGGCGGGGTCCTCTGTGGCAGGCCGCCCATCATTGGCATTTCCGTAAGTAAGAATCACTATTCAAGACCCTTCTTACAAAAGGAGGGGAACTTCACTGTCAATCTGCCTAGCTGCAAACAAGATGTGCAGGCAGACTACTGCGGTGTGGTCAGTGGGACCAAAGACCCCGATAAGGCGGCCACCTGTGGCTTTACCCTTCTCCCTTCCAGAAAGATCTCCTCGCCGCTAATCGCCGAGTGCCCCATCAACTTGGAATGTAAGACTTATCAAGCGATCGAGTTTAGCACCAGTATCCTCTTTATGGGCGAAGTAGTCGAGACCCATCTCGACGAAGCGATCCTGGATGAACGAGGGAGGATTGTTACCGAGAGGCTCGACCCCCTCGTGTTTATGCGGAATACCGAATATCGGCGGATCGGCGACTACGTATCGAAGCCCTTCTCGGTGGGAAGGCAATTAGCGAAGTAAAAGCGAGAGCAAAGACCCCTCGATCCATGCTCGTTTCCAGCATCTATCAAGCTTCTGAAGCCAAGCTGCTGTTTCTCTTCGTCGGCAATCACTCTCTCCCTCCTCTAGGTTGATTGCCCGCTGAAATTGCGCTACACTATTCTTTACCATTCGATTTACGTTAGCTTGATAGGTCAGACAATATCAAGTATAAGGACCTTTAGGATACCTTCCACGGTTCGGTGAGAGGAGGCTATGGGGATGACAGACTTTACTCGCAGACAGTTTCTGCGCAGGGCGATAGGCGGGCTTGGTGCGTTGACCATTGGTTGGTTTCTGAGCGCTTGTGGGCAGGAAGAAACTCTCGTGCCTACGGTACCGCCGCTGCCGACGTCCACTTTGGTACCACCTACGTTTACAGATACTCCTATACCCACCTCTGCCTCTACTCCTACTTCTACCCTTAACTCTACCCCTGTCCCTCCTTCTGCGGCAACTCCGACCAGCGTTCCTACTGCCCCGATATTATCGGGGGCGGCATACCCGGACTTAGTGGTGGCAAAAGGTGGTGAGCCGGAGCAATTGGTACGGCGGGCGCTGGCTGCGATAGGCGGGATGGAGCGTTTTGTGCACAACGGCGATGATGTGATTATTAAGCCGAATATCTGTGTGGCCTACCATCCTTACGAATATGCAGCCACCACTAACCCTTGGGTGGTGGGAGCATTGGTCAAGCTCTGCCGCGAGGCGGGTGCGCGCCGAGTGCGGGTGATGGATTCTCCCTTTGGCGGAGAAGCAAAGGAAGCCTACGTCCGTAGCGGCATTCAGGAGCAGGTATTGGCCGCCGGCGGGGAAATGGAGATCATGTCCCGCCTTAAGTTCGCCTCCACCGATATACCCCAGGGATTGGATATTCGCAAGTGGGCGATCTATGACGATGCGCTGAAGGCGAACGTGTTGATCGACGTGCCCATTGCCAAGGACCACGGCTTGGCACGGCTGACCTTGGGTATGAAGAACCTGATGGGATTGGTCCTGAACCGCGGTGATTTACATGCCAACATAGGCCAGCGGTTGGCTGACCTCACCAGCCGCATCCGACCCACCCTCACTGTTGTTGACGCCGTACGCATCCTGGTGAGAAACGGGCCCACGGGGGGGAATCTGGCTGACGTAAAGAAATTGGACACGGTGATCGTCAGCCCCGATATTGTGGCCGCCGATAGCTATGCGGCCACATTGTTCAACCTGCAACCCAATGAACTCTCGTATATTCGAGCGGCGACGGCGATGGGGTTGGGTCGGAGCGACTTGCGGAGCCTAAGGGTCGAGGAGATAAGGGTTGCCGGCTAGGAGCAAGTGGGGCTGGCCCCGATTACATCGGGGCTACTGGACAACTATGCGCCGCGTTGTCCAGTACCTGGCGTTAGGTTTGTTTGTGATGCTTTTCGTATGGTCGCGTCGGGGCGGATGGCCCGGTGCGCTGGTCAACATACCCATGCGATTGGACCCCCTGGCGATGTTGGTTCATGCGCTGGCAAGCCGCACTATCCTCGTCGGATCAGCCTTGGCGTTGATAGTCGTGGCGCTAACTTTCGCTTTCGGCAGGGCTTGGTGCGGGTGGCTTTGCCCCTTGGGGACAGTGCTAGATCTGTTTTCCCTACGCCGATGGCGCGGTAGAAGGAGCGCCCCCAGCGAGGCCTGGCGGGCGGCGAAGTACGGGCTGCTTACAGTGATACTAGCGGCAGCGCTCTTTACCAGTATGACCTTGATGGTCTTCGACCCGCTGACTATCTCATTCCGCACCCTCTCCGTCAGTGTGTGGCCCGCCGTAGACCAGCTTGTCGCAGCGGCGGAAGCCACATTGTATCAGGTGCCGCTACTCCGTTCTGCCGTGTCGGCGTTCGATACGTGGGTGAGGCCAACGGTGCTTCCGACCGATCCCGCTTTCTATCGGCTTACCCTCCTATACGCCAGCGTTTTCCTCGGCGTGGTGTTGCTGAATTTGATCTCGCAGCGGTTTTGGTGCCGCTACCTCTGCCCTCTGGGCGCGCTATTGGGGCTGTTGAGCAAGGTGGCGATAGTGCGCCGTCGAGTGAACGGCCAGTGTAAACCTTGTGAAGCCTGTACCCGGGTTTGCCCCACGGGCACCATCCGACCCGAAAAGGGGTATGCCAGCGACCCCGGTGAGTGTACCATGTGCCTGGAGTGCCAGGCAGTCTGCTCCTATAACGCTATCGATTTCTCGCCTCACCTATCCCTGGCCGAGTGGAACCGCTACGACCCTAGTCGTCGGCAGGCGCTCTTGGCCTTAGGCGCGGCCATCGCGGGAGTCAGTATCCTCCGCAGCGATATGTTGGCGAGGCGAGATCACCCCTGCCTCATCCAGCCACCGGGAGCGCGAGAGAATGACTTGATCTCTAAGTGCATACGCTGTGGGGAATGCATGCGCGCCTGTCCGACGAGCGCCATCCAGCCCGCCTTGACGGAAGCTGGCCTCGAAGGGCTGTGGACGCCAGTGCTGGTGCCGAGGCTGGGGTACTGCGATTATTCCTGCAATGCCTGTGGCCAGGTGTGCCCCGTCCAGGCCATCCCCTCGCTGAACCTGGAGGAGAAGCGGCGGCAGGTGATTGGTTTGGCCTACATCGACCAAAATCGCTGCATCCCCTGGGCTGACCATAAGGACTGTATTGTGTGCGAGGAGATGTGCCCCGTGCCCGATAAGGCGATCAAGCTGGAGCGGCTGGAGGTGCGGAACGGCGATGGCCAAATGGTGACAGTGCAGCGTCCCCAGGTGATCCGCGAGCGCTGTATAGGCTGCGGCATCTGCGAGTACAAATGCCCCCTCAACGGCGAAGCCGCCATTCGTGTGTACGTGCCGCCCTCAAGCCAATTGTTCTGAGCAACGAACGTCACTATTGACGGCAGAAGGCTAAGGGCATATTATTCGAGTGAGTTCATATCTACGGGATGCGCCGGTACATCATGAATACCTGCGACAACATATTGCCACCTGAGATTGGGCTGGCGTGAGTATGCGAGAGCGCATACAGCTAACCGCCCACGCCCGTGAAATGCTCCAGGAGCGAGGAATAGCTATGGTGTGGGTTGAACGGACGTTGGAGTCGCCGTCTCAAGTAGAGAACAGGGATGACGGCACCGTCCACTACTTGAGCCCGATTCCAGCGTTCGGCGGCCGGATATTGAGGGTAGTGGTGAATCCTGAGCATGATCCGCCGCAGGTAATAACGGTATTCTTTGACCGCAGGATGGGGAGGAAGACATGAGAATCAAAGTAGACGAGGCCAATGACGCCCTTTATTTTCGCCTTGATGAGAGCGCCATTATGGAGTCAGAGGAGGTACAGCCCGGCGTTATCCTGGACTACGATGAGCACGGGCAGGTGGTGGGCATCGAGATCCTGGGGCTTAAAAGCCGCGTCCCCAAGGAGCAACTGAAGCGCCTCCAGTTCGAGACAGTGTGACAAGAGGCGTTGAAAGGCGGAAATGAGCCCCGTGCCCGATAAGGCGATCAAGCTGGAAAGGGTGGAGGTGCGCAACGGCGACGGCCAAATGGCAACGGTACAGCGTCCCCAGGTGATCCGAGAGCGCTGTATAGGGTGCGGAATATGCGAGTACAAGTGCCCGCTCAACGGCGAAGCTGCCATCCGTGTGTACGTGCCGGCTTCAAATAAGTCGTTCTAAGCAATGGTGGTGACGATGGGGGGATTCTTCTCATGCCAGCGACTTCTGCGTATTGTCAGAAGACGCGGGCAATAGCGCCCGGACGCGACCTTCGGTGCTGGCTTCCACATGCTCCTCCTCAGCCATATTCACCTCCTCTTTTTCCAATAGGTGATTCCAGATTAGAATCGATGTTCTAATAGTGTCAAGAGGAAGATGTCACAGTTTTTCGATAGCGGAGGGAAAAGATTGGTGTTTGTATGCAGTAGTCAGCGATCGATTGATCTATATTCTCAATATAATCTAACGGATTACACGATTATTCACCATAAAACGCTTGACAATGAGATAATTGTGTGCTATATTATTCATGATTGATGTGTGATGGGTTAAGCTTTACTGTTGTATGGAGTGCAACTAGGAGGCCAAGATGGCGAGATCAGAATCGAAGCAAGATGCCTTTCGTAGGTTAGCAGGCAAGAGAACCAATGCTGTTTTAGATAAGTTGCAGGTTCTAGGTCACTGTGCTAACCGACATTTATACGAGTTCTCGGAAGAAGATGTGAAAAAGATTTTCCGGGCGATAGAAACCGAGGTGAAGGTAACAAAAGCGAAATTCCAGAACTCCGATAGATCCGAATTTAATCTCTAAGACAATGTAAACGTGTTCCTGAGTCACTGAAAAGGAAACCGCGTGAATGACTGACCAGAGTAAAATCGAAGAGCTAGAGCCAATTGATGACGCTAAGTACGAGGAGATAGACCTTGATCATTTAATCATGTATGCAATTGGTCAACTGGAGAAAATTGGTGCGGATCTATCTTTTGAGAATGCTGTTGTCGCTGCCTTTAGACTATTTCCAAAGAAATTTGCGCTTCCAGGTTTCCCTTCGTATCCCGATGGGAAAAGAGCACACGATTCCCTTTTCCGCTGCACCTTTAAAACAAAGCAATGGCTGGGAGGGAAAACCCGCCAAGGTTTTGCTATCACTGATCGAAGCCGAATATTCATAAAGGAAGCAGAGGAGCTGTTAGGGAGAGCGTCCGCCCAAAAGACAAAGACGACGTCTCAAACAAGACGGAAGGAGATACTCTTGGCAGAAGTTGCATCTTCACCGGCTTATTCGAAGTACAAAGAAGAGAGACACAATTCTATTTCAGAGGCAGATTTTTGTTACGCTTTGCAGGGAACTTTAGATTCTTCACGAGAGACTCTAAAGGAGAACCTTGTTGCTCTTAAGGAGTTTGCACAGGAGCTCGAGCGAGAAGAACTGTTAATTTTTCTCAAGTGGTTGGAACTGCGTTTCAACAAATTCCTAAATGTCAAGTGAAAAACGGGAGGCATCTTATGGAGCGCGGAATTATCGAAGCTGACCCAAGGCACACAGCGCGCCGTATAAGAACTTCAATACAAGGGAACGTAATACGTGCGCTTGTTGAGCTCATAACTAATGCCGACGATAGTTACGTCAGGTTAGAACACGAAGGGAAACAGCATCAAGGGGTTATAGAGATCCTCTACCAAAAGGAAGGTTACTGCGGCCTCTTTGCTGTTCGCGACCAAGCGGAAGGTATGTCAATAGAAGATGTTCGAAACGGCTTCAAGAAATATGGAGCAGCAACCAGCGGCATGAAAACCGGCAAAAGGGTTCGCGGCTACTTTGGCCAAGGCGGAAAAGATGCCCTTGCAAGTATGCTAGATGGCAGGATATGCACCTTTAAAGACGATCAATTTACGGAGTGCCGACTTTTTATAGAGAATGGAAACCCTATGTACGAAATCAGCGGTTCCATTCCCGCCAATCGCAAACTAAGAGATGTGCACAAAATCTATGGAGATGGAACCGTTGCTTATTTCAAAGCTGACCCTCAGCCAACCCGGAGAGTTCCACAATTGAATACAGTCCAAGAGGAAGTGGCAAACAACTACCTTCTGCGCAAGATTATGACTAATCCTGAAAGGAGAATAAACCTCGTATGTGAAGATATGGGGGAGTCAAGACCACTGCGTTATCGAATGCCAGCAGGTAAAGAGATTCTGTGGGATGACTTTACCGTTTCTTATATGGTGCATACGGTGATTTCCCAACTCATATCGTTATCCTGCGTGCGGAGGTAGAGCTTAGACAAATGGGTGATGACCGGGATGGCGGGCTACTACTCTGCGATGACGAAGACGCCGTTCTAGGAATATCCCTTTTCAAATACGACAATGAGCCATTAGCGGCACATTGCTTTGGAGAGGTCAAGATCGGACGCTTTAGAGAGCTCCTCGAGAAAGAAGAACCCGTACTTAGCGAAGAACGAGATGGTCTTGTTGCTCGCCATCCTTTTTGTCAGGGACTTATTGCACAAATTGAAAAGCGCATCGAAACAGCAGTAAAAGAGGAAAGACTACGCAAGCAAAAAGAAATAGAGAGCAAAATAGACCGTGAGGAAGCAGCTAGGTATAAGAAAGCCTTTAGTATACTGAACCAAATTGCCGAAGTCGAGGCCCAAGATGCAATAAATCTCGGGGGAAGACTGACTGACGATGCGGAAGAGCCCCGTAACGGTTTTTGTCTCTATCCTTCGTCTGCCCAAATAACCGTGGGTAAACGTTACAATTTTGAACTTCGCCTAAACACAAAGACAGTCCCACGTGGATCAATTATCGGAATTACCTGCACAAACCCAAAGATCCGCACCGCAACCCCCGAGATTAGAATACTAGCCGAAGATGATAGTGACATATTACGCAAATATGTAACCATTGAAGGGACTGAACCAAATATAGAGGGAGTCCTCCGCGCTACCGCTGGCAATCACGTGACTGAAGCAAGGATCTACGTTATCCCGGAGAAGGAGTTGTTACTTAGTGAAGGGATGGTATTTCAGCCAGAAAGTCTAACATTGCGTCCCAACCAACCTCGTAGGGTGCACCTACTTGTATATGTAAAGATGATAGAGGGAGGAAGTAAAATCAAGATTTGGTCGGACAATGAGTCAATACGTTGCTCTCAAAGCGAGATCTTAGTAAACGAAGTGGATGCAGAAAGACACATCGCGAAATATGAGTTGGAAGTCTGGGGTGAGGGAGTCGGTCAGGATGCTGTGATAACCGCAGAATATGATAACCACTTGGCCCTCTTGGAGGTACGTATCAGATCGAAAGATGAAGAAGGGCAAAGAGGAAAAGGTATGTTTAGCGAGCCCGAATTCAGTTATGAGGCTGAACCTTTGCAAAGAACGTCATACAGTGGAGAAACAGGCACGGTAATCATCTATGCAAACTTCCCCTCTGTGAAGCATTATCTTGGTGAAAGGTGCCAATACAGGAAAACGTTACCATCGCAGGTACTGATAGCTGACTTAGTGGCCGAAAGATGTTTTTATGAAATCTCAAAAAAGAAAGTTGATTCAAGTGGTGCGCTGATTAGGCTCGAGGCACGCCCAGATAAGATCCAAAGTGAAGCATATGTCCTTTCTAGAAAATATGGCAAACAAGTCCATGAGGCCCTAGTTGACCAAGACCTTGTGAAAGACTCCAGGACCTCAATTGAACGATAGACTGACTCAGCTTCCATTTCACATAAAATCAACTTTCAGTGAGATAATCTAGCGGTTGCTTTCTGATACCGCCAACTGTGAATCGCTTATGATTCTCTCCTCCTCCAGCCACCGCTCCAACTCCGCCTGTGGCTCCTCCACGCCCAGCTTTGTTGGAAAAACACGAATAGACGAGACGCTATTGGGGCCCCGGTGGCCTCTTTCAGCCAAAATAACGATCGGGGCACTTTTGGTCTTGACAATATAGACAAAGTGTGCTTAAATAGTATCAGAAGCTGATGGTGCTTCTGAAGGTAACAGAGGAGGTGTTCTATGAGGCTTCACGCGATTTATAGAGTGTGGCAGGTGGACAGGTGACACCCCGACACTATCGGGGTGTCGAGAACTCGACCTCAGCTCGATAGAGTGAATTAGAGGCCAGTCTCGTAAAAAAGAGGCCTAATTCGGTGATAACATCGGGAACGAGCTGGGCGAGCAAAGAAGGATTATGAGTGGGGAGCGCTGAAAAGGGCTCCCCACTTTTTGTAAAGTGTGACACCCTAAAAGTAGAATAAGCACAATTAGCTCTCAATTTCCCCGCCCTGGCCCACTAACAGGGCTAGGATCAGAAAATGTCACGATTTTGTAACGATTTCCCCTCAAGTTTTATGACTTCTCCATTCTCCTCTTGTTATCATTTCCACATACTGGGGTTAAAGACGTACTACGAGAGTTGACCGTCGGGAAAGGGGCGTTTAGTTTGCCAATCATTCAGGGCAAAATCGGCCAAATAAGCCCCGATATTATCGGGGCAGGATTCTTCCATGTGAAAACCATACTCGGATTGCCGCGCTTTGCAGGAGGTTAGGAAATGAAGAGGTCGCATTTTATCGCTTTACTATGGGTTGCTATGTTGCTAGGGGCACTGGTTTGGTCTACGGGTTGCCAGCCCCCGCAGACCGCGCCTACGGGTTATCCTTATTATTCGCCCGGCGGCATGATGGGGCCAGGAGGAATGATGGGCCCGGGGGGTATGATGGGGCCTGGGGGACCGTATAGGAGCGGGGGCCAGCGCGTAAGTATGGATCAGGCCAGCCAAATTGTTGCCGACTATCTGCGCGATCGCGGCGATCCTGATCTCGAAGTCGAGGAGATCATGGAGTTCTCTTACAACTTCTATGTGGACTTCGCTGAGAAGAGCACGGGCGTTCATGCCTTCGAAGTGCTAATCGATCCCTACACCGGAGACATGTATCCTGAACCTGGCCCCAACATGATGTGGAACACCAAATACGGCATGATGTCGGGGATGATGTGGGGTGTGCCCAGCCTTTCTAGCCCCATGACTGTAAATGAACAACAAGCAACCAAATACGCCCAGGACTTCATCAATGGCTACTTGCCGGGAGGAAAGGCTGACGAGCCTGAGCGCTTCTATGGTTACTACACGCTTCATATACTAAAAGATGGGCAGATATACGGGATGTTGAGCGTCAACGGCTATACTGGCCAGGTGTGGTACCACTCGTGGCATGGGCAATTCCTGAGCATGAAGAGATTTGAGTGAAAACGAGCAGGCAGGGATGGTAAAAGAATTGCTTAGAGATGGTAAGACGTTTTTTGTTTGTGAAGCCTGCGGCACCATTTATCAGGAGAAGGTTTGGGCGGAGAAGTGCCAGGAATGGTGTGAGAAGTACAAAAGCTGCAACTTGGAGATAGTTGAACACGCGGTGGCCTTCGAAGACGTGGCTTAACGCCTTTCGCGAAGTTTTATCAGGAGCGGTTTGTGTAGTTGCCGACTTGTGCGAAGGAGGGGTTTATGAGTGTTGCCACACCACAAGCAGGCCGCACCCTACTGAAATACAAGATACACTGGCACGCGATCTTAATACACTTCCCCATATCCTTTTTCACGGTTTCGGCGGGGTTTATGATCTTGCATTTATTCACTGAGACTGCTTGCTTTGAGTTGGCTGGCTATCTCACCCTGGTAGCTGGAACCATCATGACTTTGCCGGCCACGCTGAGCGGGTGGCTCACTTGGAAGGGCCGCTACAAAGGA
>Ga0299912_10005350_pt1 | contig 10548 bp, 7 predicted proteins | sample RVTome_2_FD_207667 | JGI IMG/M metagenome (GOLD analysis project Ga0299912, IMG submission 207667) | Soil microbial communities from uranium-contaminated site in the Upper Colorado River Basin, Wyoming, United States - RVT95D214 (version 2) ... | reverse complement strand
CGAGGAAGTGCGCCCGGTTCTGCCAGGCGACCCGATCCTGATCAATGAGGCGCATGTAGGCCTCGTGGACCAGGGCGGTGGGCTGGAGGGTGTGGTCCGCGCGCTCGCTGGCCAGGAAGCCGTGGGCCATGCCGCGCAACTCCGCATAGACACGGGCAAAGAGCGCCTGGAAAGCCCCGTCCTCGCCGGCCGAGACCTGCTGCAAGAGCCCGGTGATGTCGTGCTCGTTCGTCATGGGTCGAGTATACCGCCGCCGAGCCGACGGTGTAAATCCCTATACTTAATGCATTTACGATATCATGGCACAAATTGGGGCAATTCGTCGCCTCTTCCTACAGGCGCCGCCCCGTGGCGCCCAGACCCTGGACCCCATTGCCGGTCTCGATTGGCCGGAAGGAGACGCCGATGAGGCACCGCGCAGCTATCCTCCTCTTGGCAGCGCTGATGCTGCCGCCGCCCGCCGCCCGGGCAGCGGCCCAGATCACGCGCAGCGTCCTCGGTGCCGGTGGGGGCACGGCGACGAGCGCCACGCTGGTGCTCAATACCAGCCTTGGCCAGGCCCTCGCCGGCAGCGCCAGCTCCGCGCACATCGGGATCGCCGGCGGCTTCTGGCTGCCGGGCGGCGGCAGCACGGGCGTTCCCGGCGAGGATCTGCTGCCCGCCAGCTTCCGCTTCCGCGGCAACCATCCCAATCCCTTCAATCCGCACACGACCCTGGCCTTCGAGCTGCCCCGGCCCGCCACGCGCGCGACCCTCCGCATCGTGGACGCCCTCGGCCGCCAGGTGGCCGTGCTGCTCGACGGGCCCTTGCCCGCCGGTCGCCACCAGGCGGTCTGGGACGGCCGCGACGCGCGCGGCCAGGCCTGTAGCTCCGGCCTCTACTTCTCGCTCCTCGAAACCCCCACGAACCGCGCCACGGGCAAGCTCACCCTGCTGCGCTAGACGCGCTCTCAACCCGGAGGAACCACCATGCCGATCGATTCACGCCCCACCCGCTGGCGCCATCGCGCACTTGCCGCCGCCCTGCTCCTGTTCGCGCTGGCGCCCCGCGCTGGCGCCGTGCCCAGCACGATGAGCTACCAGGGCCAGCTCGCGGTGGACGGCTCGCCCTTCACCGGCGACGCCAGTTTCAAGTTCGCCCTGCTCTGCGGATCGAGCAGCGCCTGGTCCAATGACGGCAGCAGCGTGAGCGGCAGCGAGCCGACGGCCGCGGTGGTCCTGCCCGTCGCGGGCGGAGTGTTCAGCGTGCTGCTCGGCGATGCCGGCCTGGGCATGATCCCGCTCGTTGGCGACCTGATCGACATCTGCGCCTCGCCCGAGCTGCGCGTCTGGGTGGATGCGGGGGCGGGCTTCGAGCAGCTCTCCGATCAGCCGCTCGCCAGCAGCCCCTTCGCCCTCATCAGCGAGGCGGCCTCCAAGTCCTTCGGCAGCTTTACCGTCCAGGGCGGTAGCCTCAGCGTGACCGGCGGCAACACCGTCAAGGTCAGCAACGCCGGCGGCAGCACCACGGCCTACATGGACGGCCAGGACGGCACCGTCGGCTGCGAGATCCTGGAGTTCGGCGACGGCACGAGCATGACGACAGCGGCAGTCGGCGGCGCGGACAGCGACTGGATCGTGAGCGGCAACAACATGTCCGCCGGCGTCAGCGGCAACGTGGGCATCGGCACGGCCAGCCCGGGCACCAAACTGCACGTCGTCGGCGACCTGCGCATCGACGGCAGTGCCGGCAATGGCATCGACACGCGCAACCCGAACGCGACCAGCGCGATCCTGCGCCTGGGCTGGCTCAACGACGTGGCGCGCATTCGTGTGGGCGGCAGCGGGCTCGGCTCGAACGGGGGCCTGGACATCCAGGGCACCAGCGACGCCAGCCTCCTGCGGATTCTCAACAACGGCGACGCCACGATCAGCGGCAACCTCACCGTGCTGGGGACGATTGCGGGCGGCGGCGGCGCGGGCGGCTTCTTCGCGATCCCGCCCTCGGCTTTCCTCGAAGCGGAGGGCAACCAGATGGACGTCCATCGCAGCAGCGTGCTGCTGCACGGGCGCACCGCGGGGCAGGGGCTCACCTTCGAGGCGCCGGTGCACTTGCCGCACGGCGCGACGATCACGCAGTTCCGCGTCTACCTGACGGACAGCGATGCGACTCGCAACATCCAGACCTTCCTGCTGCGCGACCCGCTGGGGACCGCGGGCGCGGGTGAGATCGTCGCTACCCTGGCCACGACCGGCACGCCGGGCTCGACGACGCTGACCTCGGGCGCGCTGAACCACGTGGTGGACAACGAGAACAACAGCTACGTCGTGGCCTGCAACTGGACGACGCCGACCACGGTGACCGCCGTGGCCGTGAACGGCATGCGCGTCAGCTACACGGCGCCCTAGGCCGCGGGCGACGAGGGCCGGCGCGGCCGGCCGGTGGCGTCCCCCCTGGTGGCGGCGCCGCCGCCCGCAAATCCGCGTGACTCTGGGGCGGCATCTGCTACCTTTCGCGGCCATGAGCCTGAGCACGAGCCCCAGCGCGCCGCTGCGCCACCCGCACCCGGCCGTCTACATGGTGCTCATCGTGCCCTTTGGTGCGATGGCCGGCTACCTCTCCGTGGCCGTGGCCTACCTGCTGACCCAGGCGGGCATCAGCGTGGCGCAGACCGCCGCGCTGATCGCGATCGGCTTCATCCCGCACACCTGGAAGTTTGCCTGGGCGCCCATCGCCGACACCACGCTGACGCGCAAGAAGTGGTACCTGATCGCCGCCGTGCTCAGCGCGCTCGGCATCTTCGGGACGGGCGCGCTGCCGATGACGAGCGCCAGCCTGCCCTGGCTCTCGGCCATCGTGCTCGTCTCGAACCTGGCCGTGACCTTTCTCGGCATGGCCGTCGAGAGCCTCATGGCCTACGCCACGGCCGAGAACGAGAAGGGGCGCGCGGGCGGCTGGTTCCAGGCCGGCAATCTGGGCGGCGGCGGGCTGGGGGGCGGCGCCGGCCTCATCCTGGCCCAGCGCCTGCCCGCGCCCTGGATGGCGGCCGCCCTGCTCGCGCTCACCTGCCTCGCCTGCGCGCTGGCCCTGCGCTTCGTCGACGAGCCGCCGGCCGCGCACGGCGGCGAGCGCCTCAGGCGCCGGCTGGCGAATGTGGGCGCGGATCTCTGGGGCGTCGCCCGCTCGCGCAGCGGCCTGCTGGCGCTGATCCTCTGCGTGCTGCCCATCGGCTCGGGGGCGGCCTCGGGCCTCTGGTCGGCGGTGGCGGGGGACTGGCGAGCCTCGGCCAACACGGTGGCCGTCGCCACCGGCGTGCTGGGCGGGGTTGTCTCGGCGCTGGGTTGCCTGGCTGGCGGCTGGATCTGCGACCGCATGAACCGCAAGGCGGCCTACGCGCTCTACGGCGTGCTGCAGGGCCTCTGCGCGCTGGCGATGGCCGCCGCCCCGCGCACGGAGGCGATGTACGTCTCCTTCACGCTGCTCTATGCCTTCATCACCGGCCTCACCTTCGCCGGCTTCACGGCCTTCGTGCTCGAGGCGATGGGCATGGGCGCGGCGGCCACGAAGTACAACGTCTACGCCTCGCTCTCCAACACGCCGATCTACTACATGACGCGCATCGACGGCTGGGCGCACGGGCGCTGGGGTGCGGGCGGCATGCTGAAGGCCGAGGCGGCCTTCGGAGCCCTGGGCCTGGTGGCCTTCCTCGGCGTCGCCGCGCTGCTCGGCAGGCGCGGCCGGCCGCAGCCATCAGGTGCGACGGCGGGGCCGGGCAGCCCGGTTTGAAGCCCGTTGCCGCGGCCGCGGGGCCCGCGCAGCGGGCTGGACGGAGGCGGCGTGGCCATGCTAGGTTAGGGTCCCCTCGCGCTCCTCGGTAGAACCCGGCCCGCGAAAGCGCCGCGCCGGGCTTGCTTTTGGATCGGCCCGGCACCCTGGCGCCGGGCGCGCCCTGCCACCCTGCGTCCTGGAGCGTCAGTATGCCGCCCAAGCCCACGTCCAGTCATCACGATCCCTACGAGAACTACCAATTCCCGATCGAGCCCTTCCAGGGCACGCCGGCCGAGATCGAGCGCCAGTGGTTCGAGCGCTGCTACAAGGGCCGCGGCGATTCCATCGCCCAGCTCACCTGGCGGGCCGTGATCATGGGCTCCGTGCTGGGCGGCGTGCTCTCGCTGACGAACCTCTACATCGGCCTCAAGGCCGGCTGGGGCTTTGGCGTCGCCATCACGGCCTGCATCCTGTCCTACGCGATCTGGACGACCTTCTACAAGATCGGCTTCGCGCGCACGAAGATGACGATCCTCGAGAACAACTGCATGCAGTCGACGGCCAGCTCGGCCGGCTACTCGACGGGCGGCACGCTGATCTCCGCCTTCGCCGCCTACATCATGCTGAACAACGAGTCGTTGTCGCTGCCGCTCATGCTCGGCTGGATCTTCTTCCTCGCCGTGCTGGGCGTCACCATGGCCGTGCCGATGAAGCGGCAGATGATCAACATCGAGCAGCTCCGCTTCCCCAGCGGCATCGCCGCCGCGGAGACCCTGCGCGCCCTGCATTCCACGGGCGACAAGGGTACGCGTGCGGCGCGGGCGCTGGGCATCGCGGGCCTGGTCGCCCTGATCCACAAGTTCTGGAACGAGGGGCTGCACCTGATGAACGCGGGCTGGGCGCGCTTCGAGTTGCAGGCGATCGAGACCACCTTCAACGAGAAGACCTTCGGCGCCGCCTGGATGGGCCGCACGGTGATGTGGGTGGGCGACATCATCTTCATCGCCGCCGGCATGCTGGTCGGCATGCGCGTGGCGCTCAGCGTCATGCTGGGCTCGGTGCTCTGCTGGATGGTCTACGTGCCCTGGCTGCAGGCGAAGGGCGTCATCCCCGCCGACGAAACGGGCTTTCGCCAGCTCGTGCAGTGGACGCTCTGGGGCGGCACGGCCTGCATGGTGACCTCGGGCATCCTCGCCGTTGCACTGGGCTGGAAGAGCGCCGCCCGCGCCTTCGGCAGCCTGGGTCAGATGTTCACCCGCAAGCAGCGCGCGGCGCAGGACGAGCTCGAGGCCATCGAAGTGCCCATCTCCTGGTTCCTCTGGGGACAGGGCGTTTCGCTGGTGGCCATCTCGCTGCTGGCCCACTTCACCTTCCAGATGCCCTACTGGCAGAGCGTGCTGGCGGTGCTACTCTCCTTCGCGCTGGCCCTGGTGGCCTGCCGCGTGACGGGTGAGACGGACACAACGCCCGTGGGCGCCATGGGCAAGATCATGCAGCTCACCTTCGGCGCCATCAGCCCCGGCAACATGAACGTTAACCTGATGAGCGCCAACATCACGGCGGCCGCCGCCGGCGCCTCCGCCGACCTGCTCACCGACCTCAAGAGCGGCTACTTGCTGGGCGCGAACCCGCGCAAGCAGTTCCTCGCCCAGTTCTCGGGGATCTTCATCGGCACCCTGGTCACGGTGCTCTCCTTCCGGGTCCTGGTGCCGGATGCCTCCGTGCTCGGCACCAACCAGTTCCCGGCTCCGGCGGCCCAGACCTGGAAGGGCGTGGCCGAGGCCATGGCCCTGGGGCTCTCCCACCTGCACCCGATGAAGGTCTGGGCCATCACCGTCGGCGGCCTGGTCGGCATCGTTCTGCCCCTGCTCGCGCGCTTCTTCCCGAAGAAGGCGCACCTGGTGCCTTCGGCCGCCGGCCTCGGCCTTGCCTGGACCTTCCACTGGTTCTACGGCACCACCTTCCTGCTCGGCGCCCTGATCGCCTGGATCTGGGCCAAGCGCAACAAGGACAACGCGGAGGAGTTCATCTTCCCCGTGGCTTCGGGGATCATCGCCGGCGGGGCCCTCATGGGCGTGGCGTTGATCTTCTGGGAGAATGGCCCGGCGATGATGCGGCAGCTCTTCAGCGGCGGGAAGTAGGCGGCCGACTTCGCCTCGGCGCAAGTCGCGGCCTCGTTCGCCCACCAGCGCCCGGGTCCGTATGGGATCCGGGCGCTCTGGGGTTGGGGTTGTGCCCACTCGACGCGGCCCCAGAGAGCAGCAGAGCTCCACGAACTCGATCGGCCCCACCCTGGTGACTCCAGGCGCAGTGTGTCCGCCTAGTCCCAGCCTTTTACCGCCCGCGCTCAGCGGACCGCGACAGCACCCGAAGTGTCGCTGTCGTGCGTCCGATGCCGCGCGAAGTTAGATTCCGCGTTACGATCTCTTGTAGCCGCATCTGCTGCACTCATGGGTGGCACCCTCTATGGCCACAAATTCACGTGGGATAGGACGAAGATACAACGGGTTTCCTGCAGTGGTGCAATTCGGGCACGTTGGTTCCGATACATCAGGAAGTCCCGACACTGCAGATGCTAGCCAATTGCAGATTCGTCCTCTTTCCGGTTCTGGTACATGCATTCTAATGAGCTTCACTGCTTCCCTGTAGTCCATGCCCGAATCTCCATGCCGTGCTATGGCGCGTACTTGCGCATGAAAAGATTCACTCCGTCGAGCATCAACGATACTCGACTCCTGTCACTCACCTCATCCCACTCACCGTGTGCAGCATGGTTGCGGAGCCCCGCCCAGGCGATGATGTCTTTGCAGTCTTGCCTTGTGAGGAGTTCAGCGTCGCGCAGAACCGTCGCGTAGTTGTCCATCCCAGGCTTTCTCTGCCCGAGCGACACGCCCGCAGTCCCTGTCCACGTACGCAGGAACTCCTCCAAAGCCGCGCCGATTATTACCGCTGGAGCTGCAGGGTGGATTCCCCGTGTCTCGAGCAGCTGATGGGCTTGCTCCAAGAATCCCGAAACGACGTCGAGCTGGGCGCGGCGCTCTGGCGACACTTCGGAGTGGAGTCCGGCTTCGACATATTCTCGAAATGCGCGAAGAACAGCGCTGATGGTTTCGGCGGAGTAGCTGTCACTGACTATGCGTGGGTCAAACGACTTCAGGCTCGCCAGAAACTCACTCTTCGCCCCTGCGAACGTCCTCAAGAACTCGCAGGCCTCGGCGTGAACTCCAACAACCTCCGGCCCCGGTCGTGCTTTCCGAATCAGCCTATCAATCTGTTGGATGAATTGGGCAGTATCCATATGCTCCCAGATGCCTAACGTCTTTGCGGGTGACATGTGCGCGAAACGAAGTAGGTCAATCCGCGGGCTAGCCTGCGTGTCTGCGGTTGGGCCTGTGATTCAAGACCTGATGAATGTACTGCCCTCGGGACTGCCCGGGCCGCCTGAATTCCTCCCAAGTGTGGGGAGGACATCCCGCATAGGACCATTCCACGCCGTCCGGGAACCGAACATAGATCGTCTCGCTTTCCGCATCGTAGGCTTCAGCAACGATTCGCGACGAACCGCTGACCGGGATCCACTCAATCACCCCTCATCCCCCCCTTCATAGGTTCCGCGCCATGCAGCGAGAGCGTCGGCCACATCTGGCATAGCCGCTTCTTTGCGCCAAGAATCTACTGAGGGATCCTGCGCGCTCGGCCAGGGGTCAGGGCGGTCCAGGCGCGTGCGAGCGGGCAAGACTACCGCCTCGCCACTGACGATCGCTTCATGTGTGCGAAGAGATGGGAGTACTGCCGCCAGTCCAGCAATCGCATCGGGGAGAGCGGCCCTAATCGCCCCCTGGTCCCCCGAGTTCGAGAGCCTTAGGGCAATGAGGGTTCCACACTGGGCTAGCGCGGTCTCCGGGAGTTCGGTTGGTCGCTGGGTCACCAGGAGCAGCCCGATTCCATACTTCCGACCCTCGCGCGCGATTCTATTTGCCGATTTCTGAGCCATCGCACATGCGGTTTGGCCTAGATACCTGTGCGCCTCCTCAAGCACGATGAGCACTGGACTTGGCCGGCCAACCCCCGGACCCTGAGGCTTCCCGCGCAGGCAGACCTCGAACAGGAGACCGAGCACAACGCCGATGGCCATGTCTGTAGCAACAGAGGGTACCCCGCAGAAGTCGAGAACCGAGACAGGATTTGCGCCTCCTAACCATTCCTGCACCACGGGGACCAGCGGATCGGTACCGTCCGGGTCGCCTGCGGGTTCCTGGAGGAACTGAAGTTGCCTGTCCAAAAGTCCCAACCTAAGCAGGTCTGGCATCGTGCCCGATAGGCCGAAGTTCGGTGCCTGATGGGGAGGCTGGCCGCCCGGGCCATATGGTGTGAAGCGAGCCGATCTCAATGTAGCTGCGTCACCCGGTGCCTCGAGACATGCGGTTGCCGGGTCGGTCTTGGTGGTCCGCGTCTCCCGATTCTCGGTGTCAAGGGCGAGCCACACGGCGCGAAGGTCGAAGGGTATCGGTGTGTCTGCGGTGATAGCGCTCGACTCCATCGTCAGCCAGTTAGCCGACTTTGCGAATCTGCGCCGCTCCTCCGTGACTACTTCGGCGAACCGCTTCGCCCACGTGGCTCCACCTGGAGCTCCAGTAAACACGCTTGACACGTCCGCCGCAGGCAAGGCCCAGTAGGGAACCCGAAGGCCCGCAGCACCCTTCTGCAAGACGCTCCGCACGGAGGCATGCGGTCCCAATGCGCTCCCGTACTCGCCATGAGGATCGATGACCACGATGTTGGCAGCAGTCCAACCGCCCTTGACGAAGCCTTGCAGAATGGATGACACGGCGCTGGTCTTGCCCGAGCCCGTTGCCCCCACGATGGCTGCGTGTCGGACTACGAGACGTGAAGCGTCGAGGGCAACCGGCACCTCTTCGGCTGCTGCCAGGCACCCCAGACGGACGTGTGCATCGTCCGGTTGAGGAAACACGGACTTGAGCTGGTCTGGCGTTGCGAAATGCACCGGGTCATCGAGGGCAGGATAGGATCCGACTCCTCGCTGGAAACGTCCTGTACCTCGGTCAATCTCACCCAGCAGTTGTATCTGAAGCCATCGCTCATCGCGCTGAGCAGTGTGTGCGGGCTGAATCGGTCCAGCCAGCTCCGCTATGCCCACGAGACTCACTGTGCCAATCAGGTCCACCAAGCCTTGGGGGATGCGGACTAGCGAGCCGATCTGCCCGATTGGCTGGAGCCTGCCACGGTAGATGGGAGCAACGCCGGCGAGATCGGGGTCCAAAGCGACGGTAACCGTCGCTCCTAGGACGTGTCTCACGCGACCGATGCAGGTTGGCTCGTGTTCAGCCATCACTCAGGCGCCTTATCGTGTGCGCCTGGCTTCTGGATCGCCTGGCCCAGCCGCGGGGTGAGAGCAGCGTTGGGTTCTTGCTCTCTGGCTGTGCTTCGAGCCAGATACGCTGCCAGGCGACGGAAATCGCCAAGAGAGAAGCTGTTGTTCTCCCAGAGGTCTGGTGGTGGGTCGTCGGGCGTCTTCCATCCCGCGCGGATGCCGCCAAGTATCGCCTCCTCTGGAGACACCACTTGGAGGTTGGGCGACGCAACAGCATAGTCAGCGAGATGCGATGGGATATCCGCATAACAGAACACAATGGTCTCGGAGCGCTCGCACCTGCTAGCCGCATCGAAGATAACCTCGTTGAGGTGGTTGTCGCCGAAGGAATAGCCTGCTACCAATGTCAGCGTCTCAGGCTGGTGCAGCGAACGACGCAGGCGATCCGCCAGCACGACGAAGGGCACCCGACGCGACTCATCGTACTTCATATCAGAGGGGTAGATGGCAGCCGCGAGACCTTCTGGGACAGGGTGACCCAATCGAACAACACGTCCATCATCCCGGCGAGCCCAGTTGACGGACCCGTGGAGCTTCCAGAGTCGCAAGAAGAAGGATGGCACCCAATCGCGATCCGCGGGAGCGCACTCGACCAGTTGCGTTTGGAACGCGCCCTCGAGGCTGCCTACGAATCCGTCAAAGTAGGGAACGCGGCGGTCCTCGAAAGCCGTCTCGAGGAGTAGATCGTAGCTAACAGTGAACACTTCAAGAGGAAGATCGTACGCTGCACGCCCAGCCCATGCGGCGAACAGCTTGACTGGGGCGAGGTCCGCTTCATCGATTTCGAGTGACTTGACGATTGCGTGGCAAACCGCTTTGTCAAGGTCAGCAGCTGCCGCACCAGTGAGGCCGTCGACAGTCTGGTCATCGTCAATGAGGGCAGCGATCCTCCTCAGGCGGCTCAGCGCGGCCTCAAGGTTTCGGGCACCGAGTTGAGATGCCATAGCATTCTTCGTTGTCCCCTCGAGACTCTCGAGCACTTCGGTCTGAAGCGTGTCCACATCTGGCAACCGGCAGGATGCGCCGACACCGGCACCCAGGAAGACACAAACGTGGCGGGATCTCGCGGCGAGTTTCGCGCTCAACCCCGACGCGAATTCGGCCGGATTGTGCTCTGGCATGTCCCTCTCGATTCTCCGCTCTGCAGGCTAACGTCTGAACTCACCTGGGTGCGGAGGCGGGCGAAACCCACTGTAGCACATCAGGCGCAACGAAGGGTTTGGCGTCACTTCAGACCCAAGCTGACCTTGAGAGCGGCGTCAACGCGCGCCATTGCTGCGGGCACAAGCCGACCGAGGTGTCTCTGAATCCTGTTCTCGCGGTCAATTGCTCGAAGATGTCCGCATTCAACTACTCCATCCTTCGAGGCACTAAGCTCCTTCGCGGTGACCTTAACCTGCATGGGGTA
>Ga0299912_10005347_pt1 | contig 10551 bp, 10 predicted proteins | sample RVTome_2_FD_207667 | JGI IMG/M metagenome (GOLD analysis project Ga0299912, IMG submission 207667) | Soil microbial communities from uranium-contaminated site in the Upper Colorado River Basin, Wyoming, United States - RVT95D214 (version 2) ... | reverse complement strand
GCCATAGAGAACATAGGTGCACGCGGTCACTCGCGCCTGCCATTGTCCCTATTTCTTTTGGATCTATGACATCAGCGAGCAGCAACTCCGCGGTTTGGTGAGTAATGGCGGCCTAGATGAAGAGAGCTAGTTTCAATTGGGCAACTCCTGACGTGAGTTGCGATTGGCCCTTGCGTTGATGCTGCGCACGCAGGCAAGTGAGTATCACGGATGACTCGAACACCTTCGATACTTGAAGCTGCAAACAATACCTTATCATCGTCTCTCCTGCTCAGGACCAAGCTCCACGTTCCTCAGGCACGCTCTCACTTGGTCGCACGCCCTCGCCTGATCGAGCGATTGAGGCGCGGCCTGACGTGCCTACTGACTCTCATCTCTGCGCCAGCCGGCTACGGCAAGACTACTTTGCTTGCCAGCTTTCAAATTCTCAATTGTCAATTGCCAACACCTGCATTTGCAACAAGCACAAGCGCAGGTGCAAGTGTTGGAAATTTGAAAATGGCGTGGCTGTCGCTGGATGAAAAAGACAACGACCCGGTGCGGTTTTGGATGTACGTCCTGGCCGCGCTGGAAACAGTTCAAGCCGGGCTGACGGAACAATCTCTGGCGATCCTTGCGTCTCACGGCGAGGAGAACGAACGGATCGAGCTGGCGCTCGCCGTGCTGTGCAACTCGCTGGCCGAACAGCCGCTTCCGTTTGCCCTCGTGCTGGACGACTATCACGTCATTGAAGCTCCGCAGGTTCACACGTCGCTCACTTTTCTGCTCGACCATCTGGCGCCGCAGGCGCACCTATTCGTTGCCAGCCGGGCCGATCCGCCTGTGCCGCTCGCCCAGTTGCGCGCCGCCGATTTGCGCTTTACGCCGGACGAAGCGGCCGCGTTCCTCAACGAGGTCATGGGGCTGCGGCTTGCGCCGGAAGACGTCGCCGCGTTGGAAGCGCACACGGAGGGCTGGATTGCGGGACTACAACTCGCCGCACTCTCGATGCAAGGCCGTGAGGACGTTGCCGGTTGCATCGCGGCTTTTACAGGCAGCAACCGCTATATCCTCGATTACCTGGCGGAACAAGTCTTGAGCCGTCACTCTCCAGAGGTCCAGAATTTCTTGCTGCGAACCAGCCTCCTGGAACGCCTGTGCGCTCCGCTGTGCGACGCCGTGACGGGTTCACCAGGAGAGAGGTCAAGTCAGGCCATGCTCGAGATGTTGGAGCAGGCCAATTTGTTCACCGTTCCATTGGATCACGAGCGGCGCTGGTATCGCTACCATCACTTGTTCGCGGATTTTTTGCAGAGCCGTTTGCGCTTCACCCACCCCGAACTCGTGCCAGAGTTGCATCGCCGGGCCGCCGACTGGTACGAGCACAACGGCCTGATTGCAGAAGCGATTGACCATGCGTTGGCTGCACAAGACCATGCTCGTGCTGGACGTCTGATCGATCAGAGCGCCGAAGCGATCTTGATGCGCGGCGAGCTGCATACCTTGCTTCACTGGCTGGACACGCTGCCCGACGCGCTGGTTCACGCGCGGCCCCGGTTGTGCGTGTCGCATGCGCTGGCGATGATGATCCTCGGCCAACTGAACGCCGTCGAGCTGCACCTGCAAGACGCGGACAAGAGCCTGGCCCCGGACGACACATCGGCAGAAGCGGCAGAAGTGCGCGGCCAGATCGCGGGCCTGCGCGCGATGTTGGCAGCTTATCAAGGCGACGTGCCTCGGCTCATCGAACTGGCCCATCAGGCGCATGACCACCTGATCACAAAGAACCCATTTTTGCGCGGCATGGCAGCCTGGCTGGTCGGGCTGGCCCACTATCTCGACGACGATGCCGAGGCTGCTTGCACGGCTTTTGCCCAGGGCATCGAGATCAGCCGGGCCGCGGGCGACACCTTCACCGCGATGTTGTCCGTTCACCTTTTGGGCTACCTGTACATGGCCCAGGGACGTCTCCGGCAGGCGAAGGAAATCCTCCAGCGAAATTTTCATTTTCTGCAAGCCGGACCGGACTCGCGTTCCCTTCCCATTACCAGTCTGGCTCGCTTTGGCATGGGCGAAATCTTGCGGGAGCAAAACGATCTAGAAGCCGCCGAGCGATATTTGCGAGAAGGTATCGAAATCGGCAAGACGTTGATCAGCTCCGAGTGGCTACTGGACGGTTACCTCAGCCTGGCGCAAGTCAAACTGGCATATGGAGACACGGAGGCCGCGCTCGACTTGCTCGATCAGGCCCGTCAGTTCTTGCCCGAAAAGCTATTTCTGTGGCATCAGCTTCAAATCGAGTCGCTGCAAGCGCAGATTTGGATCGCGCAGGGCAACCTGGCGGCGGCGGCTGACTGGGTCGCCCGGCAAGACGGCCAATCCACCTTCAGGCGCGAAGCAGGCCAGGTGTCTTTTCAGGTGCGCGCGCTCGGACATCCCACGCGAGCGCGGCTGTGGATCGCTCAGCGCCAGTTCGACCGGGCACTGAGCCTGCTGACGTCGTTGTGCCAGGAAGCCCAAGCAGGCGGTTGGATGGGTGTCGTCATCGAAGCCCTGACGCTCGAGGCGCTAGCCTGGCGTGGATTGGGGCAGGACGATCAGGCGCTTGCCACACTCGAACGGGCGCTCGCGCTGGCGGAGCCGGAAGGTTACGTCCGCATTTTTGTAGATGAAGGCGAACCCCTGAGAGTGTTGATTTCTGATTTTAGATTGTCGATTGAAAAGCAGACGAGTGGCACAGGCGGCGAAAAATCTCTGCCAGCCTATGTGGATAGACTGCTGGCCGCTTTCCCGGCTCGTGTGTCTGGCCCGTTACCTCAATCAGCAACACTTGCACCACACGCTAGTGCAGGTGTCAGTAATCTACAATCTACAATGGTTGAGCCTTTGAGCAAACGCGAGCTTGAGGTCTTGCGCCTGATCGCTGAAGGATTCTCGAATCAGGAGATCGCGGAACACCTTGTCGTCGGCAAGAGCATCGTCAAGACGCACGTCAACCGCATTTTCAGCAAACTCGGTGCGACGAGCCGCAAACAGGCCATCGCGCGCGCACAAGAGTTGAACCTGCTGTAACTTTCCCCGAAACACGAGTTGGGTCACCGTGAGTCCAAGACATCATCAAACATCGAGGTGTTGAGCCATGCGAGTGGATAGGATCAAGCCACGCAAGCTGCGACCAGGGGATAAAGTAGCAGCGATTTCCTTGTCGTGGGGAGGCCCAGGAACTTTTCTGCACCGTTATGAAGCCGGTAAACGACAACTGCAAGACGAATTCGATCTGACCGTCGTCGAAACGCCACATGCGTTGAGGGACGCCGCTTGGCTTCAGCGCAATCCACTGGCCAGAGCACAGGACTTGATGGAAGCATTTGGCGATCCGTCTATCAAGGCCATCATATCTACCATTGGCGGCGACGACTCGATTCGAATATTGCCCCACCTGGATTTGGATGTCATACATTCACACCCCAAAATCTTTATGGGATACTCGGACGCGACCATTACCCATATGGCTTGCTTCCAAGCCGGTCTGGTTTCGTTTTATGGTCCATCCATCATGGCAGGTTTCGCCGAGAACGGTGGGATGTTTCCCTATATGGTGGACTCGGTGCGCAAGACACTCTTTGATTCTGACCTTATTGGGGATGTCAGGCCCAACGAGGACGGCTGGACAGTCGAGATGCTTGACTGGGCCGATCTGGAGAATCAGAACCGCAAGCGCAAGCTCACTCCTACAGAGGGGTGGAGGTTTACCCAGGGCAAAGGAGTTCGACGAGGGCATCTGATAGGAGGTTGCTTTGAAGTTTTGGATTGGCTCCGAGGAACTGACTTGTGGCCGGAGCCGAACATGTGGCAAGATGCCATCTTGTTTCTAGAGACATCCGAAGATGTGCCTCCGCCCAGTGCAGTACGGTATGGCTTGCGGACCTATGCGGCGATGGGGATTTTGAAGCGGCTGTCGGGCATCTTGTTTGCTCGACCTGGCGGCCAGATTCCGCCTGAACGATTTGCAGAATACGACCAAGCCCTTCGCCAAGTGGTGACAGAAGAAGAGGGGCTGGCAGAACTGCCCATCATCACTCGGATGGACTTTGGTCATACCGACCCGATGTTTGTTTTGCCCTATGGAGTGCAGGCCGAGATTGATTGTGACGCGCAGCGGTTTGCCATCCTCGAAAGCGCGGTGGTTGATTGAGCGGTGGCGACCTGCGCCCGATTGCACGCGTGACCGCTCACGGCTGAACAGCCGGCTGTACGACTCTCCGACCTTCCAAGTTGAGACTTGGAAGGTCTTTTTCAACCCCGCAATCCACCCGCAGGTTGACGACATTCCACCCGGTCGCACCGTAAACTGAATATGGAAGGAAGGCAATATGACCCATCCAATGCTTTACCAAATTCGGATCAAAGAAAGCCTGTCGCCTGAATGGATGGCCTGGTTTGATCCTTTGACGATTGAGAATCGGCCAGGTGGTGAAACCGTGCTTTCAGGCGCGTTGCCCGATCAGGCGGCGTTGCACGGCGTGCTGATCCGGATACACAACCTGGGGCTGACGCTGGTCGCGTTGAGCAGCACTGAATTTGACCCCAGAGCGCACACACCGGTCAACGCACAGTAGAACGAATCTCGGAGATCGCCATGTTTGGCTTTGGCTCCAAGCGAAATGGAAACGGAAAAACAAACGGGCATCACGGCAACGGCCGGGTCCACCTGATTGACTTGCACGAGGTGGCAAAAACGTTCCAGACCCCGGCGGGCGAATTCATTGCGCTCAAAGGCGTGGACCTGCACATTGACGAAGGAGAGTTTGTATCCATCATCGGCAAATCGGGCAGCGGCAAGTCTACGCTCATCAACATGATCACGGGCATTGACCGGCCCACGTCGGGCGAGGTATGGGTGGGCGGCGCGGATGTGCGCCACCTCGACGAAGGGCAGATGGCTATCTGGCGCGGGCGCACCGTTGGCGTGGTCTTTCAGTTCTTTCAACTGCTACCCACGCTGACGGCGATTGAGAACGTCACACTTCCGATGGATTTCGTTCGAGCCGGCTCGTTGGCCGAGAGGCGGCAGCGAGCGATGCACCTGTTGGAGCTGGTCGGCATGGCCGATCAGGCACACGAGTTACCCTCGGCGCTTTCCGGCGGACAGCAGCAGAGTGTGGCGATTGCCCGCGCGTTGGCAAACGATCCGCCTATCATCGCCGCCGACGAACCGACTGGCAACCTGGACTCGAAAACCGCCGATGCTGTCTTTCAATTGTTCGAGCGACTGGTGAAGCAAGGCAAGACGATTCTGGTCGTGACCCACGATAACGATCTCGCCAAGCGGGCCAGGCGCACGATCAAGCTTGCTGATGGCGAGATCGTGGGCGACGAAAACGAATCGCGCGCTCTCGACCGCAGACCGCAGACGGCAGACCGCAGTCGGCTCGCTTCGCGTGTGGTTGGCGGTCAGCGGTCGGCGATCATACAGCCAAAGTGAGAACGGACATGAACGGGCCAATCATCGAATTGCGCGGTGTGGTGAAAAAATACGAAAGCGCCGTCAACACCGTGACTGCGCTCAATGGCATTGACCTGCGAGTGAACGCGGGCGAGTTTGTGGTGGTGCTGGGCAAATCCGGTGCGGGCAAGAGCACACTTGTCAACATGCTCACGGGTATTGACCGGCCCACGTCCGGCGAGATCCGCGTGGCAGGCACGTCGGTTCACGCATTAGGTGAAGACGACCGAGCTGCCTGGCGAGGCCGGCACGTGGGCGTTGTGTTGCAGTTCTTTCAACTGCTGCCTTCGCTGACGGTGATTCAGAACGTCATGCTGCCGATGGATTTTGCCAACCGGTATCCGATCCTACAGCAGCGCGAGTGGGCCATGTACCTGCTGAAGCAGATAGACATTGCCAATCATGCTCACAAGCTGCCCTCGGCGGTCTCGGGCGGGCAACAGCAGCGCATCGCCATCGCCCGCGCGCTGGCCAACGATCCGCCGATCCTGGTGGCCGACGAGCCGACGGGCAACCTCGACTCGACCACGGCCCGGTCAGTGTTTGGCGTGTTCCGGGATTTGGTGCGCCAGAGCAAAACAATCGTGATGGTGACGCACGACCGCGACCTGGCCCGCCAGGCGCAACGCACCATTCTGCTCGCCGATGGTGAGATCGCGAGTCAATAAACCCGACAGGTCTGAGAGGTGTCGAGTGCAAGTCCGCTGGTACAAAGTTCTCTACGATTTGCTATCCAATAAAAAGCGCAGTGCGCTGGTCGTGTTGTCTATCGCCGTGGGTGTCCTATCAGTGGGATTGGCGACGGGCGCGCAGACGATATTGAGCCGCGAGCTGCCCGCCGGCTATCTGGCGACCGACCCTGCCGGGGCCAAGTTTATCACCTCGCCATTTGACGACGACTTGGTTGACACGATACGGCGCGTCCCCCGTGTGCGCGACGCGGAAGGCCGGCGGAGCCTGTTTGCGCGTTTCCGCACCGGGCCGGACGAGTGGCGCAGCGTAAACCTGTTCGCCATTCCACACTTTGACGACATGCGCGTCAACAAGATTCATCCCGTGCAAGGCAACTGGCCGCCGCGCGATCACGAAATCCTGATCGAGCAGGCGGCGCTGGGCACGGCCCGCACCCATGTGGGCGCCGAGGTCGTCATTCGATTGGCCGATGGCAAAGAGCGCACGCTGCGCGTCGTCGGCGTGGCGCACGATCAATCCCAAGAGCCGGCGACATTCGAAGGCTCGATTTATGGCTACGTCACGCTGGAATGGCTGGGCGAGCCGCGCAACTATAACGAGCTGTACATCACAGCTGACCCGCAGGTGCGTGACCTGGCCGAGATGCGCCAGATCGCCGCGCGAGTGCGCCGCAAGATCGAAGACAGCGGGCGTGTCGTCCTGGCAACCTCGGTACCGGAGCCGGGCAAACTGGCGCTGCAAGACGCGGTGGACGGGATCATGGTGGTGTTGAGCACGTTCGGCGTTTTCATCTTGATCCTGAGCGGGTTCCTCGTCGTCAACACACTTTCGGCGCTGCTGGGGCAACAGGTTCGCCAGATTGGCATTATGAAGGCCATCGGTGGGCGCACCTGGCAGATTGCCAGCCTGTACCTGGGCATGGCGTTGACGTTCGGCCTGTTGGGCGTGATCGTCGGAGCGCCGCTCGGCTGGCTGGGCGCGCGCTGGCTGGCCGTGTTCGTGGCCGGCATCATCAACAACGACGTGGCCGACCTGAGCATTTCGCCGTTCGTCCTGGCGCTGGAAGTTGGCGTGGGCCTCCTGGCGCCGCTGCTGGCCGCGCTCGTTCCTGTGCTTTCAGGCGCGCGCGTGACGGTGCGCGAGGCGCTCAGCGACAATAGCGTGAGCCGGGGGCAGTTTGGGAGTGGCTGGATCGATCGGCGCTTGCGAAGCATCCGCGGCCTGCCGAGCACGTGGATGCTTCCGCTGCGCAACGCTTTTCGCCGCAAGGGGCGACTGGCGCTCACGCTCACGACGCTAACACTTGCCAGCGCGTTCTTTATCGCCGTGATCAGCACGTATGCGTCGGTGCTGCGCTCGATTGATCGAGGCTTTCAGTATTGGGGAATGGACCTCATTCTCACACTCAACCGGCCTCACCGCGTCGCGCGGCTCGAACAGGCGGCGATGCAGGTGCCAGGCGTTGTCCGCGCCGAGCCTTCCAACTTTGTTCAAGTCAATCGCGCGTACGCCGACGACACCGAGGGTGACATTCTGCTGATGTACGCCTTTTCTGCGGACACGTCTTCAGTCAAGCCCGACATAGTAGAGGGGCGCTGGCTGTTGCCGGAAGACGCAAACGCGATTGTGATCACCAACAAGTTCTTGGACAAAGAACCCGGCGTCAAGGTGGGCGATACGATCCGGCTCAAGGTGCTGGGCAAAGAAATGAACTGGCAAGTGGTGGGCATTGCGCACTTGATGATGGGCGACGGGCCAACGGTCTATGTGAACATGCCTTATCTGGCGAGCGCGGTGGGTCTGCGGGAACGCGCCGACTGGCTGTACATTCACACGGCTCAACACGACTCGGCGTCACAACTGTTGGCGCTGCAAGCGTTGGATCAGCAGTTCAAGTTAAAAGGCATTCGCATCACCTCGACGATGTTGATCGCCGATCTGCGCACTACCATCCGCGCTCTGTTCGACGCCGTGGTCGTCGTCTTGATGATCATGGCGGTGTTGTTGAGCATCGTGGGCGGGCTGGGGCTGATGGGCATCATGAGCTTGAACGCGCTGGAGCGCAGCCGCGAGATCGGCGTCATGCGCGCCATCGGCGCATCCGACAGCGCGTTGCTGCGTGTGATTCTGATCGAGGGTATCCTGATCGGGCTGGTGAGCTGGCTGGTGGGGTGCGTGATGGCCTGGCCGTTGAGCCAGGTGCTCTGCGACGCGGTAGGTATGGCGATGATTCAGACGCCGCTCACATTCACGTTTTCGGCGGCGGGTGTCTTGATCTGGCTGGCGCTGGTGGTCGCGTTGACCAGTGTTGCTTCCTACTTTCCAGCGCGCAACGCATGCCAGATCACCATTCGCGAAACGCTGGCGTATGAGTGAGGCGCAGACCTCGACGTCGCTGATGACCATTCACACAGTTCCTGCGCGCAACATCGACCAAGTCATCCGATCGAGCGACAATAGGTTATGAGCTCGAATCCTATTCATGCAGCAAAAAAGGCACGCGGTTGGCGTTGAATGCCAAGTCGCACCAACCGCATATTTCTGTCCGTCGGGTCTGTTTGCCTTCAAAAACTGGAAAAGTGGAACGGTTTGGAACGAGCGTGCATACAATGTAGTATTTCTCTGAAACAATCGCGTGGTTCGCGAGATTTATTCAGCCTTCAAAACGGCCTCAGGGAACTCTTACCGCAATGCAAAGCGGCCGCCATCAGTCGAGTACCATGTTCCGTGGCGCGATAGAGCCGACAGCCCGGCACTTTTTTGATCAAGCCGTATCCGCGCAACTTGGCAATCTGTCGTGACACTTGCTGGCTACGGCGTCGCGCTGACTGAGCGTGAGCAGCCGGTTGATCGTAGAGTCGCGCTTGCAAGTTCCTGTTGCGAAAGCCGCGCAGAGCATGTTCGCCAATCAGAACGGCTGCAAACACTTGGCAATCGCCTGAACTGAAAGGTTGGAAGTGTGCGAAGCGTTTACCGTCAAGACGGCTCGGCTGACGCAGTCCATCCAGCACTCGGCCTTTCTGCTCCGGCCAGGTTTTATCTCGCAGAAAGAATTCGAGGAAGACAATGCGCGTTTTGTTCAAACGCGGAGCGTGTCGCGCTCGAGTCCCAGCGTGAACTTGGCGGCTGCACCGGCGACAGCGATGTTGGACGACTTTGCAGCTTGGAGTCAAGATTATAGGCGAGATCAATGAGTCATACATCAAACTGGCGAAACTCAAAGGCGAGTTTGTCTGGCACCGCCACGAAGCCGAAGACGAATTGTTCCTCGTCGTGAAAGGCAGGCTGTTGATCCGGCTGCGCGACCGCGACACCTGGATGGAAGCAGGCGAATTCGTCGTGATTCCCAAAGGCGTCGAGCACCTGCCTGTTGCCGAAAATGAGGTGCAGGTCCTGCTGCTCGAGCCGAAATCCACGCTGAACACCAGCGACGTGCAAAACGAACGGACCGTCTCCGATCTGGAATGGATTTGACTCCCATGATTTCGAGGCAAACCACAAACCGCTTGACCTATCAACTGCTCGGCTGGCCGAGGAATTCACATGAGCGATATAAAGCAAAGAGATAAACAATGCCTGTTATTCGATTGGGGCGACACGCTGATGCGAGTCTTTCCCGACTGTGACGGCCCCATATGTACCTGGCCACGCGTCGAAGCGCTGCCCCATGTCGAGGACACCCTGATACAACTCCACGAGGACTGGCGCATGGCGTTGGCCACCAATGCCGCCACTTCTGAAGAAGATGAAATCTGGAAAGCTTTGGCACGCGTCGGACTGGATCGGCTGCTGGACAAGGTCTACTGCTACCGAACGATTGGGCACAAGAAGCCGAGTCGAGAATTCTTTGACTACATTCTTCACGACTTGAAGCTAGGCCGAGAGTCCGTGTTTTTGGTCGGGGATGATTTTGAAGCAGATGTGATGGGCGCCAATCGGTGTGGAATCCGCGCCGTGTGGTTGAACGAGCAAAGCAGCGAAACCCGAGTCGAGGAGATGTACCGAACCATTCACGGCTTATGTGACCTGCCTAAGGCATTAGAGGAGCTCCAGGCTGCTTCCTGACAATGCCCAGCCAACCACCAATCGCCTGGTGAAAGGAAGCCCATGGCGCTAAGATTTGAACCCGAATTGCCCACCGCCGAGCAGTACTGGGATTTGTTCCAAACGACGGGCTGGAACGCCGAGTACCATGTCACTCCTCAAGAACTCGGCTCATGTTTAGAACAAGTGCAACGCTGGTGGTACAATCAGCGGTATGGACTTTCCAATTGTTGACCTACCGAATGACGAAATGAGCATTGTCTGGTTGCAACAGCATTTCCACCCCAAGGATTGAAATGCCCGCATTGTCACGCGGGCGTGGAGCACGC